>Ga0222715_10004842_pt1 | contig 11564 bp, 20 predicted proteins | sample C33_9DmetaG_FD_165056 | JGI IMG/M metagenome (GOLD analysis project Ga0222715, IMG submission 165056) | Estuarine water microbial communities from San Francisco Bay, California, United States - C33_9D | ecosystem: Environmental > Aquatic > Marine > Unclassified | place: USA: California...
CTTCTTTCTTTGTTCTGATTTGTTCATTATGCATATCTCCTGTAAATGTAAACGTCCCATCTTTGGGCATCTTCTAGTCTGCAAATTCTCCAGTTATGAAAAACCCCCCTATAAGAACTATAGTCGCGATACTTGTAAAGGTTTCGATTATTTTTTCCAAATCTACCTTGACATTTCACGTAATATTTTTTGTCAGAAGATTTATTCATAATCTTCACAACCTTTCTGATATTTTCAAGTTCTAGCATATCTCCAGCTGATTCTGGATATACTGTCATTACATAGCTATCTGATCTCATTTTAGTGTATTGGCCTCCCGCCTAAAGTTTCTAAAAAGAATTGACCTTGAATGTCATGGCCAGTTCTTACAAATACTGAATCACAGAGTTTATCCCATGATTCATTAATAGTTTCTGGATTTTTGTCTTTAGCAAAAGCCAGTTCAACTAAATCTAATTCTATTTCTAGCGGTATATCTGTAGCGATATGTGTTAATTTTAATACATTTTGCATGATTTACTCCTTATTAATTTAATTTATAGAAGTATTATACCAAAGGATAAGGTGTTTGTAAACCCTTTTTTCGTGACAATTTCGTGACATTTTATTACAAAAGAAGGGGAGTATTGCACTCCCCCATGAATCATAATTAAAGGTTATTATACTTCTTTTGCAATAAAAGTGTATACACCGTAAGCTAGAGCTACCCACGCAAATAGGTCAACTAAGCCACCTAAGAGTAGGTAAGATAATGATAGTCCGACGATAACTCCGCCGTCCCAAGATGTGCGTTCTGCCCATCTATCCATTAACCAAGCTTTTGCTGTATTTAACATATCCATATATTTCTCCTTTATATTTTAAAGTCTGCAAACGAGTCATTACTTTCCCGTTCACCAAACTTGTTTATCGGCTTATCTGGTGTCATGTCAGACATGATATCTGATTGAGCCGACTCCTCTACATCATATAGTTTCATGCGGGAACGATCTACTCCAATAACGAATCTTCGATATTTGGTAGGATCGTTATAACGATTTTTCAATTGCTTTACTAGCATTTGACCCAAATCTTCAAGTTCCTCTGTTGAAATAAGAGCAAACATAAGATCGGCCGTTGCTGGCAAACCAAATGATTCAGATGTATCCTCTAGTCCTAAATCAGTATTAGAAAATCCTGACCTGGTAGTCTGCGTTGCAGAGACTATTGGAACATTGAATTCCACAGCTAAACCACGGAGTTCTTCCGCGATCGCTTTTATGTATGAATAACTATTTATACTACCACCGAGCCCACGCATGCGACTTGAGGCACAAATATTTAAATAATCTACATAAATTATATCCGGACAGAAGTTCTTTTTAAGCTTTAATTCATTCAATAAAGCTCTAAAATGCCCTGTATGGGCGGCCCCTGTTGGATATTCCTTAATGATAAGTTTACCTATAGATCCTTTTGCGATCTTAGAAATCTTACCATCAAAAACTTGTTTAGGTAAAGACTGAAGTTGTTCTACTGGTAGATCCATTAGATTCGCATCGATTCTTTCGGCGATACGTTCTTCTGCCATTTCCATTGTAATATATAAAACGTTCTTGCCTTGGCTGAGTACTGATGCTGCACAGTGGCACATGAATAAAGATTTACCAACACCAGTACCAGCAAGAGCAATGTTTAATGTTTTATTTGGAAGTCCACCTTTTGTTATTTTATTGAAATAATCTAAATCGAATGATATACGATCTTCTTTTGTATTGTAAAATGCAAATCGATCCTCTGAGTTATCGATATAGTCATGACCAATTGCTTGGTCGAAAGAAGTTCCTAAAGCAGAAGAAAGTATTTCAGGTATAGCACCTTCACTTCTTTCTTTATCTTTACCATCTATAATCTGGATTGACTCCATTATTGCATTATAAACAGATCTTTCTTTACACCATTTTTCTGATTCCTGTATAAGATATTCAGTATCGATGTCAGACTTTGATTCTATTTCATCAATAAGTCTAGAGCAAGAATTGAGTATTTCTTCTGGAGCATTTACCTTCTTAAGTTCTAAATGTAAAATCTTTGATGTAGGTAATTTATTATGTTGACCAACAAACTTTACAATAAGGTCAAATACATTTTTATGAATTCCTTCGAAATATTCTTTTCTTAAATATGGTATGACTCTCCTACAATAATCTTCGTTATTCAGTAGGTGATTCAGTATGTGTGTCGGTATTTGATTCGTTATGTCCAATTCCTATCTGTGCCTCGTTATGTTCTAGTGAATCTGTTATTATATATTGCAGTATGGATCCAAGATAATCTTTAAAATTTTCATCTCCTTCTAATTCATCCATTGCAAATGTTCCTGGATCCTGAACTTGATATGTAAATCCAAGTGTGGCCATATCAAGCTCTGGAGTTTCTTTTACTTGAACGGTTCCATAGATTATTATTACGTCTTTCCATGTTCCAGTTAAAAGTTTAACCCCATGAAGTGGATGATTCGGATTCTCTACTAATGTATAATCCTTATCTGTTACTTTATACATCTTTTACTTCTAAGTCTAAGTCTATTTCTAATAAAGGTTTATGTCCGATGGAATAGTATGTTTTAACAAATTCTTTGAAGTTGCTATCTTTAAATATAGGATCCCAGAATTTTTTGTTTAGAGTTTCTTTTTCCCTTACTTTTGGATCTAGGATTTCCCCTGTTTCCATATTCACTCTTGCATACCAACCAACATTTGGTTTGGTTACATATCCACCTGCAAGTGCAACTTCAAGTAATCCACTATATTGTTGTATTCCACCTTCCCATGATACTCCAATTGGGACTTTAGATTTTTCTTTTACAAACCTAGATTTTTCTACGTTAATTACAAAATTGTACCCAGTAACATCTTTACCAGTTTTTTCTTGTTGTCTTCCAATAATCCAAATGTTATCAGCTGAGTAATATATTCCAGTACCACCTGAAACGATAGCCTTTGGAAATAGTCCCATTTCCTGATATGTGTGATTAACTGCGAGAAGGGGTATATTCTTCATTGTTAAATAAGGAGTGACCATTCGGAATAACCCCTTCAACGCTTTCGCTCTCGACATATCAGCGACTGATTTTTCATTTAAAGCATCTTCTAATTCTTTCTTAGATGCTAAATTACCAATTGAATCTATAATGATAATAACTTTGTCACCTCTTTCGATATTTTCAAGTTGACCAACTAAGTCAAACTTGAGTTGTTCTACATCGGTGATTGGTGTATGTAAAACCCTGTTAGTATCAATCCCAAAGGATTCAAAATATTGTTGTGGTGAACCAAATTCTGAATCATAAAAGAGCATTACTGCATCTTCATATTGTTTAAGATAGGCTGCACCCATTAATAAAGCAAAACTCGTTTTAAAGTGCTTTGATGGACCAGCTAGAACTGTAAGTCCTGATGTAAGTCCCCCATCGATATCTCCTGATAATGCAACGTTAACCATTGGCACATCAGTTGTAATGATATCTTTTTCAGCAAATAATATTGAATCTGAAAGTATAGAAGTATCTTTTATCTTACTATTCTTTTTTAATTTATCCATTATAGACATTATTCATCCTCCTCAGAATTAAAATTTTCTATTTGAGCAGTATGTAATGCAAATTCGATATTTGTTCCAATACCATTTTCTACTGCAACTTCTGCAAATTTTGTCATATCTGTTTGAGTCATACGACAAAACATTTCAACTAATTGTTTGATATCCATTATCCTTTCCTCCTTCTTCTTGGAAATAATGATTGTTGTTCAAGCCTTTGTGCTCTTCTTGCCCTAGAAATAGCTTCTGCTTTTTTTCTTTGTTTCTTTTGAGCTGGCTTTTCATAATACTCACGTTCACGTACTTCTTGTACGATACCTGCTTTCTCACAGGCTTTCTTAAATTTTCTAAGACCAATGTCAAACGGCATTGGTGTTGCCGGACGTTTGTCTCTCGGATTCCTCTTTTGAGGACGTAAATCAATACTTGGCATAAATCACTCCATTGTTAAATATAATACGTATATTATACCACAGTTTATTCACTTTGTAAATCCCCTAGGTAATAATATTCTACTCCAGCTTCTTGTAGTATATCTTCTCCTTTATGACAAGAATGATACCATCTATCACCCTCACTATTAAAGGTATTTGTAACTACCCTCGAAGCTCCAACTTGGATAATCCCTTTTGCACATTCATTACAAATAGGTAATCCATAAACATATATTGTTGAACCTTTTAATGAAACCCCATTAAAAGATGCATTGTATATGCAGTTCATTTCAGCATGAACTATAAAATCATACTTGATCTCTCTGTTTGTATATCTTTCTATTTGATCAGATATCCCTCTCGGAAACCCATTATATCCTTGAGATAAAACCTGACCTGTGGGTGCAATAGCAACTGCACCAATCTGAGAAGAAGGATCTTTAGACCAGGTAGAAACCTCCTGGGCTAATTTCATATATCTAATATCCCATTTCTTCATACATATCCTTAAATATTTCTACGTTTTTAATTCTTTCTTGCATAGGATCTTTTCTTATAGCATCTGTTTTTAAAGGATGCTTATCCCTGTCTAAAATTGGTTGTGGTACTATATGCTTGAAATATCTTTTCAATTCAACCTTTTCTCCCTGTCTATATTCATAGGGTAGATTCAAAGCATATTTTATTACCTTTGGAGCTAGAAAAGGTGCACGTAGTTCTATTGTTTGTTCCATCATGGTTCTATCTAGTTTTGGTAAATGATAGAACGGTAATTCACAAAACACATCCGAGTATTGGCTATCATATTCTTTAGATCTTCTATATCCACCAAATAATTCATCTGCACCATCACCTGTCATAACTGCATAAAATCCTAACTCTCTGAGTTTTCTTGCCATTGCAATTTGTGGTTTAACTGATCCAAGATCTACTGGTGATTGATGTATTCTAATAGAATCCTCATCTGAAACTTCATCTAAGGTAACATTAATTAAATTATCTGAGACTAAACTTGCAAAAGATTCCTCATGATTGTCTACATGAATAGCTTTTACTTCGTGTCCTAGCTCTTTAATTAATCCATATATTATGGTAGAATCCAATCCACCAGAAAGTAATACAGAAACTTCTCTTTCACCACCAAGTCGAAGTCTAACTGCTTCTCTTAGTTCATATTGTAAATCTTCTGATTCTATTAAGTCCCAATTCCAATATCTGTGAACCTCACCTCTATAGTAATAGTGTCCGGGAGGAACCTGTTTAATTTGATTGTATGGGGTTCTCCCTGTAGGATCATATCCCCATTTTAATGTATTAGATAAGAATAATTCATCTAGTGTAGTATCTCCAAGAGAAACTAAAGCATCTATCTCAGAAGCTATTGCTTCCATATCTGTTCTATAATAAATTGGTTTAATTCCTAGGAAATCAGTAACAGCTATAAAGTCATGATCTTTTAAAGTTACAAATGACCAAAATCCGTCAAATTGATGAAATCCCCCTAATCCATATTCAGTATAATAGTCTGCTATAAATCTACCATCTGACTTAGATTCTTCCATACCATATAGATGTTTATCTAATTCTTTCCAATTAAATATTTCACCAACAAATAAGGAAAGATCTCCTCTTGAATTTGTGTTTGGTTGAATACAAACATCGGGATCTAAATTTGTAAATGGTAAGCTAATATGTGCCCATTGGTAGGAACCAAGTTTTTGATATCCAACAAATTCTGGTAATCCACGATATCCCATATAGTCTTTTAAAACTTCTTCTAAGTTGGAATCTATGTTTTTACCTACAATAAATCCGCACATTATTTAATCATTTGCTCCAATGAATATCTGTCCACTGTAAAGCAGTGCAAAGATGTAGAAGAAAAATGTAGCATACCAGGAACTGCATCTATTCCTGACTTTTCTATTAGCCACATAGCTAACCTATTAGCAAAGTATAAATCGTTGTGTAGGTGCCGTACGACGTCACAGGAGCGCATATGATACGAACAATGAAGATATCCATGCCGTAACATGAAGTGCCAACCAAAAGTACAAGGTACACGTTCTCCTTGAGCTGCTGCTGTTAGATCTTCTGGAAACCACATTGGGATATAACATTGTCTTGTGTTATTTTCTTTCTTTAGCAATTCTACTGCTGTATCTAAATTACCCCATTTAAATCTAATTCCATCTCTTTCCTTATCGCACCACATTCTTTCTGGATAAGAATGACTAAATGCTTCGTCCATAAGATATTTGTCTGTGTCTTTTAGCCACATGCTATGTGATGGTGGAGGATTATATGGTATACCTGAAACTCTTTCGTCGAAGTGGGTATCTGCCCATGGTTGTGTTGCATTTAGCTGATCAGATGCATCTTTTGCATCGTTGGTCATTGGACATAATAAATCTGCATGTAAGATTTCTAGAAATTCTGGATGATCTGTACCACCTTGCCATCTTTCAGTTTGTATTTCATAACCTCTTTCAAACAGAATTCTTCTGAGCTCTTTCAGTCCAGTTTTTAAGTCTGCTCCTAATACATGATTACTCAATGTTTTCTCCTTTTAGTCTATTTAAGAAATCTCTATTTGGATCTTGGCCATCGATACCACCACGAATATATGAAACAAAGAATGTTGCATAGTTGATTAGATCGATAGCTGAATCTTCTAGAGATTCAAAGTTTTGTGAATAAGATGTATCATTTTCCATAGCTTCTATAACAGATTGTATACGAAGTATTTTACCTAGCATAATATCAGATATAGTAGAACAACCACGTGGATAATATTGTGCTTGTCTTATACGACTGTTTGGATTCTGATAATCTTGTGATTTTTTTTGTTGTATTTCTGCTGCTTGACGCAGAATATCTAATGGTTGATTGTTTTTATTCATGGGCATATTATACCAAATTTTTGCGTGTTTGTAAACCCCCTATTTCTTTTCAAGTACAATTCCTGTTTGAAATAATGGAAGCTTCACCTCGGGATACATTTTAAGATATGATCTCATAAAAAGTGTATAAGGCAGGTGTCTGTGTATAAAACACCCAACATATTTCATATCATTGCTTTCCATAACAACATCTGTAACCATTTTGTGTAATAGAAAACCTTGTTTCTTTTGAGTAGGATCTTTAATAAGTGTTATAAACTTTCCACCTGGTTTTAAATATTCTATTGATGATTTATATATTTCTCTAACAGTGTTCCAGTATGTTTCCCCAGATAGTACTCCAACATTCTTATCATTCTCATAATATATGTTTTTTGTATCTGGGCTCTTTGGAGAATTTCTTGGAGGAGAATCTGATTGTCTTCCACCTAGAACTGGATAAGGAGTTCCATTAATAATCATATCAAAAGACTCTTTTTGAAATCCTTCTTTTGTTAGAATCTCTTCGCAATCTCGTGCATCTCCTTCAAATATATGACCTTCTCCTGTAGATCTTTTTTCTTTGTTTTGAAGCTCAACAGTTCTTCTGGTAATATGTGAATATTCTAATTCTATACCAACACCATTTCTACCTGAGATCATAGATTCTACAACTGCTGTTCCTGTTCCAACTGTTGGGTCTAAAACCCAATCTCCTGGTTTTGTAAATTTATGCACAGCATAACGATATCCACTCCAGTGTCCGGGACAGATGTGTTTATCTTTTGGGTGATCTTTATCAACATACCATTTATTTCTGCTATATTGTGTATAGTGATTATCTGAAGAAGTATGATATACCTCTCCTAAAAAATTGTCTCTACAATAATTACATTCACAATGGTAATCATCTGGAATATTATTCCTGGATTGCATTTCTTCCCTATAGTCAATATCAACTATCGTGTTTTTTGGATCGTATTGTATTTCCATAATTAATACCTTTTTTAATTTTGTAGGGGGGTTTCTAAGGATTGTACACTAGTATATCGACCTATTTCACTATTCCATTCAAATATTTCATCACAAACGTACGTTATCGTGTAATCTTCTCTCCTTTTTATGTTTCCAGTTCTCTTAAAAAATATTACAATATCTGCAACTTCTTTTTCCCACATAACTTTTCTTTCCCATAGTGATGATCTCCCATCAACCGCTTTAGAAAAATTATGTAAAACATCTTGTTTATATTTGTCTGGATCCTCACGATCTTCAGAAAACGTTTTAATTTCTGTATTGGTTTTTTGGGGATTAAAAAGATCTTGATATTTCTTTGGATTATTAGTATAATTTTTATGTTCTTTTAAATAGTTTTCTGCTATCAATCCATATTCAGTGTTATCATAGCTTGAATAACCTGATTTATATTCAAGATCAACATCTTCACGTAGTTTCATTTGATCGATATCTTTATTGGTGAATGTATCCCCTGGTTTTATGTTATAATTAACTTTCATAAACTATTCCTTTCTCCTTTAAAGCTGCACGATTCCATAAATGCCCTTGAACTGTATCATCTTTAGATTGACCAAAATATGGAACTGCATGAAAATTGTCAATCATCATTTGATTAACTGACCCAGCTGAATTCGTTGAAACTCCTTCTATCATAATAGTATCAATGAAGAGTTCTCCAATAATTCTTCCGAACTTTCCTTTATCATGAGATATTAATTCTACCACACGATCCTTTAATAGATCTGATAAAAACTTTTTGGATTGTTTACCATAAAATTTTTCTTGTAGATCTCTTGTTCTAGACTCTGGAGTATCAATACCCATTAGTCTAACTCTTTGCTTTTTGTAAGTCATTCCAAAGCCAAGATCGATGTCCACATCTACTGTGTCCCCATCTACGACTCGTGTTACTTCGACTTTATATCTGTACATATTACCCCCTTGTGTTCTAAGTACTCAATGCTTATCCAACCAAAAACCCAACTAATCATTTGTAAAAAAGATGGTTATCGATTGTTGTTACTAATTCCAGCTGATCTGCCCAATATGGATTTACAAAGTCTGCATGATACCAAAGTGATCCTTCAGTAATGTCTTTGTATTGTCCAGATAGAACCATACCTGCCACCTTTATAGAGTTTAACCAAGTTACAGAATCAACGGGATCATCTGATTTTCCATCACAGTACCAACTAAATTGACACTGATTTCTAATCGGAACCATATCTCCTAACCAGTTTTCTCTTAATTTCGCTTGATGAACTACTTCGCATATAGAATTCGGAAATAAATTACTTTCGACCCTATTTAAAACTACGTGGCTCACAGCTAATTGTCCAGCAAAAGATTGATTTGCTGATTCAAAATAAATATTTTGTGCAAGACAAAAACGATCACTGTTTTCATCTGATGCTTTTACTAACTGAGGAAGTAATAATAACCCCATTAGTAATGCCCCAAAAGACATTCCTCCAATAAATGATTTAAACATCATTTGACCTGTATACTTGACTTCTTTGTCTATTGCTCTACCAAATTTACTCATATATTATTTCTAAAAACAAACTCTATAGCTCGTTCTGCCTCTCTTTCAAAATCTCGTTTACCATACCAATTGCCAGTATCATTATCTAAATCTCTGCAGATATATTCTATTTCTTTTGCAGTGATTGGATATCCTTTTGACATCGCGTTTCCTGCTGTTGATACCATAATTTGATACATTTTACCATACCATCCAGTACCAGTAATTGATTTATATTCTTGTATTTGCTGTTTGTTAACGAATGGACAATCTTGATATCCAGTCCATTCATAGTTTGTATTATTTAGTTGACCCCTTTTATGTTCAATCAATCCCCTTTGTATTGCTTCAGGAAGTCTAGAAAAGAAATCCCCATCGCGTTTAACATAAGGATGTTTTTCCATTATCTCATTTGGATCCATTATATCACCATCATGAGAAAATATAAAACTAAAACTATCTTTATATTTTGCTGGGATATAATACATTCTACTTAAATCTTTGGTTTGAGCATCAGCAATATCTCCAATCTCTTTGTTTAAAGCAAACCAAAAATGCTTAATATCATCTTTAACCACTGATTGAGTTAGTGGAAACACTAATCTAAATTTTGGGTTTTCTATTGTTGATGAAGCAGTTGAATAGCAGACATATCGATATTGAGAATATTTCTTTTCAATATCTTGCATTTGACCCTCAAAATCATCGACATCCAATATGCCAAATCCTCCCCAAGCTACAACGTTTTCGTTAGCTCTTGTTGCTTCAGGAAGATATATTGCAGGACTAATTAATGGTGCATCCTTCTTTGTAGGATACTTGGTTGATTCAGATAGTTTATATAATACTTTTTCAAACTCATCAAATGAACCATAGTCCATTCTTTTATGGGTTTTATTATCGTATATGTTATCGAAGATCGTTAAGCTTACCATGATTCCCTTCGTGCGAAGGAGCCTCCCAATTATCTGGTTTAATTAAGTCAGGTAATCCAAGTGGATTAGGTCTTTCAGGTTTTACACCTGGATGTTTGTTCATATTTGCTTTAAGAACTTCGTTCCAAGCAACATGTGGATCGACATTGAAAGCATCGAGTGTACCAATTGCTACAACACAAAGATCAATAAGACCATCGACTATTTCTTCAGAATCCATATTAATAAGAGCTGTTTCAGTCTCTTCTAATTCCTCTCTTAAAAAGTCAATTCTAAATTCTAAAAATCTTTTCTTTTGTTCTTGAGTAGCAGTTTCCATCCAAGCACGAGTACCATACTTTGTTTGCATGTCGTGAATATCTTTTACCCAGTCTTTGCTCATGATATTATTTTATTCTTAGGTGTAACAAGTCCCGTATCCATTTGTCTTACCTGATCGACTAACTCATCGACTGGATCGACCATGAATACAACAAAGTTTTTAGGAATAGTGATTCCTTGTTTTGCTTTTGTATAAGCCATAAATGGCATAAATCCAATTTTGCCTTCTCCTGCTGGTATTAAAGAATAGCTATCAGTAATAGTAATATCACTTCCATTATCTACTACTTTACCAATAACCTCTTCACCAGAGGATAATCTTACTAGTTTCATTTTTTTCTCCATAATGGTATATTATACCGTATTTTCATTAGTTTGTAAACCCCCTAATTTTATTAATTACCTCAGGTTCTACAGATTTATCATTCCATATTCGATTGAGTCCACTTGGATGTGGAACTTTTAAGTGTGGAATTCTTTTTTTAAATAAGTAAGTGCTAGGTAGATTCCCTAACGCTATGATGTGTGAATAACCCTTAATCTTCTTTGCAAACTCTTCTTCATTAACTTCTGATAACTTTAATTTTGGTGATTTATAATCTACTAAATTTGTCCAATCATATTTATCTATACCAACAGAATCCATCCAATATTTAATTCTTTTTAGTGTTGGTGATTTGTCAGGAGGATGATTACCTGGTGCAATTCCTACGAATAATATCATGAGAAAAAGTCCTCCAGAGTAGCAACCTTTGTTGATGACCATCCAATAGCATTTAATATTGGGTCGATAACATCTAAGAAGGTTTTCTTAAATTGTAGATCGTGGTCAATATAGTTTTCTAAATTAAATTCTGATGGAATATAATCA
>Ga0222715_10004844_pt1 | contig 11559 bp, 8 predicted proteins | sample C33_9DmetaG_FD_165056 | JGI IMG/M metagenome (GOLD analysis project Ga0222715, IMG submission 165056) | Estuarine water microbial communities from San Francisco Bay, California, United States - C33_9D | ecosystem: Environmental > Aquatic > Marine > Unclassified | place: USA: California...
ACTTGTTGAACAATATAACCGCCATGGAAATCGTCATCCATACCGCCACGAAAAAGTACGCGCGCAGGCACTGCCTCGCCACCGTCGCATCCTTCCCACCGCGCTCGGAAGCCGCTGCTGCTGCTGCTGATGATGATGATGTTTGCCCACCTCCTCCGGTCGTCGTCGTCGTCGTCGTCGTCGTCGTCGCTCGAACGCCCGTCGGTGCGTCCATGAGCGCTGACTTGGACGTGTTGCGCACCACTACCGCCGTGTCGTTCGCAGTGCCGCGTGTTGTGTCACCCCGATGACGCTCGCGCGTTATGACGTCGTCGTCGTCGTCGATCTATCCGCGCTCGGCGCCCCCAAACAGTCGAGCGCTGGGACGACCGCGAGCGCGGGACGTCACACCGTCGCACCGCCGCGCGCGAGGCGTGGGGTGGGGACGCGACGCGACGCGCGGGGAGGCGTGGGGCGTACGCACCGTGGTGACACCGCCGTGGTGACGCCGTCAACCGTCGTCGCCATCGATTGCATCGGATTGGATTGCTTCGTCGCGCATTTCGCATTGGATTGGTTCAAGAGCGTCGTCGTCGGTAACGACCGCGACGGAGGCGACGATGACGGCGGGTGATTTGACGCGTCACGCGATGAACGCGCGCGATGCGTGTGAGGTTGTACTCATAGCCACGTCACGCGATCGAGGAGAGACGTACTTGGATGCGCAAGCGGCGCGCGCGGCGGCGGTGGTTGACGAGGAGCGCTCGGGGGCGTCGCCCGCGGGAGTGAGCGCGAGACGCGTGTTTAACGCCACGCGACGACGAGACCGGATGCGAGAGATGAGAAAGTGTGGAGGTTTATTAACTCGAGCGGCGTTAAATGCGTTGCAGAAGAAGCACGGTGCGCCGAGCTCGTCGTGGGGGCAGTTTTTGAGAAGTAAACAACGCGCGATGCAACGGTTGCCGCCGGGAACGGCGAGTGCGATTCGACTGGCGTCGACACGGAACTTGCGATTGGAGCAAGAACGAGTGAGTTTTAGTCATCCCGTGCGTTCAATCGGTCGCAAGCGGGCGTTACTCATCGGCATCAATTACGAGTGCTTCGATGGCGACGAAAGCAAGGCGAACGAACGAGACAAATGGCGAGCCCATCGACGCGGCGGGGACGCGACGAGAATGCGCGACTACTTGAAGGCACACTGTGGATACGACGACGACGATGACGTGCGCGTGTTAGTCGATGATTCTGATGTCGGCACAAAAGCGGATCCGGTCAGTCGCTCGTGCGGCAAGAAGGATGTATTGGACGCGTGTCGATGGCTCGTCGCCGGCGCGCGAGACGGCGATTCGCTCTTCTTTTACTTTTCCGGTCGCGAAGTTGAAGGCGGCGAACAACGCAAGCAAAAAAACGCGCCGAGAGGAAACGATAAAACAGCATTGTGTGTGGCAGATACTCCGCTTGACAATGACGCCAATCGAATCACGCGGCGCGAGCTTCGTGAGGCGCTCGTCGAGCCGTTACCCCGAGGCGTGCGCTTGACGCTTTTTTTGGACATGTTGGGCGGCGGCGGCGAACATGCCGTGTGCGATTTGCCGTACTCGTGCGTACAAATATTTCTTCCCGATGAGAGAGATATCAAAGATGCAAAGAATGGTAAGAACGTGACGCCCATGACGCCTTTATGGATGGTTCCCAACGGCGAACGCGTGGTAAAGGAATACGTCGCGTGCGCTAAAGCCGCGGCGGCGTTGTTGAACACTCACACTCGGACGTTTGAGAGCATAGAGAGCCAAAGGGAGACAATCGAGCGCGTGTTGAGCGATGCTATTGCTGAAGATGCTGTTGCTGAAGATGCTGAAGTGCAAATTTGCGCTCCGCCGTCGGAACAAGACGTGCGAACGACGCCGATCAATGATGAGAAAGCAGACGAAGAAGTAATACTAGAAGAAGAAGAAGAAGAAGAAGAAGAAGAAGAAGAGGAGACAGCAATTGCTTCAATGTCGTCTGCGCCTAGGGTGGTTTCTGAAGATTCGATTGAGAACCATGACGCCGTCGGCGCGAGCGTTTCGCCGAGCGATGTGAAACAACCGGGTTGCGGTTGCGTCGTAATGTAATACAAGGCGGCGGGGGCAACCGTTAAAAATAGTTTAGTAGCGCCGTGCGAAGTAGACGAATGTAACATTATATGAAATGATATATGTATTCGATGAGAATTTGTGTGGTTATAGTCATTTTCGCCCCCGAGAGGTGTGCCGCGCGCGTTTTAGTACATGGAGTCAATTTCCTTTTTGTATTTTTCCGTGACGACGTTGCGCTTGAGCTTTTGCGTGGACGTGAGTTCGCCGCCATCGACGGAGAAGTCGCTGTTCAAGATTGTGAACTTTTGCACCTTTTGAGCGTTCGATACGGCGTTTTTGTTGTACTCGTCGATACCCTTTTGGATGTATTCTTTCCACTTGGCGTCGCTTTGCGCTTGCGTCACCGTCTTGACGTCTGGATTCACTTCCAACGACGCACCAAAGAGCTTCTCAGTAAAGCCTTCGGCGCTATCGGGGACTTGGCGCAACGTCACGAGCAAAGTGTTGTACTTGCGCTTGTCACCAATCATCATAACGTTAGAAATCGCCGGACAGTTAGCCTTGATGGCGTCTTCAACCGGCACCGGCGCGATGTTCTCGCCGCCGGCGGTGATGATGAGTTCCTTGATGCGGCCGGTGATGCGGAGCAAGTTGGTGTCTTTATCGATCGCCCCAACGTCACCGCTGTGCAGCCAACCTTCGGAGTCAATGCTTTCCTGGGTCTTTTCCAAGTTGTTCAAGTATCCCATCATGATGTGACGACCACGGAAGCAAATCTCGCCCTCGCCCTCCTTGTCGCGGCCAGCGACATTGTCAAGCTTCAACTCGACGCCCGGAATGGGAATACCGCACGAACCCGCTTGGAAGTAGTTTGTTTGGCACACGTTCTGCGGACCAGTGTTCTCGGACATACCATACACTTCAAGAATGTGGATACCGATCGAACCGAAGTAGTCGAGCGTGTGCTTCATGATCGGCGCAGCGCCCGTGAGGCATACGCGCGCTTGATCCAAACCAATCGCGGTGTGCGCCTTCTTCTTCATGAAACCCATGGCAAAGTTACCGAGGAAAGGTTTGCCCGTGGTGGCGCCAACTTGAGCAGCCGCGTGCACGCCAGCGCATTTACCCTTCATAAAGCCAGAGATCGTCTTTTTTAAGCCGGTCACCTCCTTGCCCTTTTGTTGCATCGCTTCCGCAAACTTTTCCCAAATACGCGGCACGGCGAAGAAAACCGTCGGGCGCGCCTTGATCAAAGTCTCCTTCAACGTACCCTTGAGCGCATCCGGGCGCGCGAAATACACAGTGGCGGGCTTGTTCTTGTCCACGATGCAAATCAAAGGCGAATGAATGTCAACGATTTGAGCGGCAATGTGCGAAAGCGGCAAATAGGACACGACGCGCAAGTCGCCGGCGGTGATTTCCTTGTTGTGATCAACATTCGATCGCGCCGTCCAGGTGGCGTTATCGTGGGAAATCATGACACCCTTCGGATTACCCGTAGTACCCGAGGTGTAGATCAAAGTGCAGCAGTGACCGGGCTTTTGAGCATCCATGCGCGCCTTTAAGTCCGCGTCTGAAACGGCGTCGCCGAGCTTCATGAAGTCAGCCCAGGTGTACACCTTGGCGAGAGATGGGTCCTTGGCGCCCGCGGGATCGCTGAACTTTTCGTCGCGGTACATCACAATTGCCGTCAATTTGGGCAAACGAGAGCGGATGGACAAAATCTTATCCAACTGCTTTTGCCCGTCGACGACGACGACGCGCGCGCTCGAGTGGGCGATGATGTACTCGCACGCCGGCGCTTCGTTCGTGGTGTAAATACCAGCGGCGAAACCACCCGCCAAAATTGCACCGTTATTCGACATGAGCCATTCGGGCGAGTTGAAGCCGAGAATAGATACCGATTCAAACCGTCCAACACCGAGGTGGATGAACGACTTGGCAGCGCGCGCAGAGTCATCGTAATACTGCTTCACCGTCCACTCTTCTCCCGTGCACGCCACGAGAGCCTTGGAATCCTTAAGCGGACCTTCAGCCGCGGCTTTGAAAACCTGTGTGCGTGTGTGTGTTCACGCATCATCGTCGTCAGTACGCATCATCACATACTATCGTGCGACCGATCGCAACGCAATTCCATAGGGGGGCGATTAATCCAATTCCGCACGATCGATCGTCATCGGCCCGCGACGCGTACCTCGACCACGGTGCGTGGCTTCAAGCTCGCCAATCCATCTTTCGCGAGTTTGATATCCGCGCATGAATCTGCGTTTACGGTGTATGTCACCATCGTCGTCGTCGTCGTCGTCGTCGTCGTCGTCGCCGTGTGTCGCCTGTTCGTCATCCACGGGTGCAAATGTCGCGAGATTTCGCGAGATGCAACCACGATGACGGATTTGATTTATTTCGACCGTCCGAGTCCAGGAGTCGACGATGTCGGTCGCGCGAAGGCGCCGCGCCGTCACTCGGGCGCGACGCACGCCAGGGGAACGACGACGACGACGACGGATCGATCATGGCGAGTGGGTGTGCGAGACGTAAGCGCAAACGAGACGCCGAACGACGCGCGGCGTGGGAGCACGGCGACGACGTGGACGTGAATGGGGGTGACGATGCGCGAGCCAAAGCGGCGGCGGCGGCGGCGTTGAAGCGACGGGAAGACGCCGTGCGCGCGCTCGATGCGTCCACGGCGTCGAAAAGTGGAGAAGAGTACTCCACGTTGGCGAATGCGGGGAGAATTTTAGTGCGCGCGCGACGGGATTCGCCGCACGTGGTGCACGTGCTCGCCACGAGCACGAGCTACGACGACGCGAGCGTGTTTCTGTGCGCGGTTCCCAAGACGTGGGGACGCCAAGGCGTGGAGTACGTCACGCGTGCGTTAGGATTTGACGTCATTGATTACGACGATATCACGCTAAGCAAGGCTCCGGAGGTGGCGGCGTGCGTGGTACGACTCGAGGATGACGGCGACGTGGGCTCTTCGGCGAAAAAGCGCAAAAAGAAAGCCGCCGCCGCGACGCTGTCTGAACGATTTTTAGCGAGAGTTCGTGAGATGGATGAACCCATCCAGGCACCGCCTAGTTCATCTATGTTGGTTAATGTCGATGGCGAAGGGCTGAATGCATGGGTGGCGTCACACCGCCAAAAGCGCCCCGGGACCGCCGCCGCCGTCAAGGCGAACATCGACGCGTGGTTTGAAAGGAAACAAGCCGAAGACGACGAGCGAGCCGAGGAAGAGGCGCGCGCGGCTAAAACAGAGGATGGATGGACAAAAGTTCAAGCCAAACGCGGTCGACGTAAGACGAAGGACGAGACCACAGGGACAACTGTCGGTGGAATTCGCGCGGCGACAGCCGACGCTCGAAGAAAGGGTCCAAAGAAAATTGCCAACGAGGAATTTTATCGATTCCAAAGCAAGGAGAAGAAGCGAAACGAAATCATCGAACTCCAGGCTAAGTTTGAGTTAGATAAGCAACGCATCGCTAGGCTCAAGGCGGCGCGTAAGTTTAAACCAACGTAGAAGTCTATTAGAAAACATAATACAAACAAAAGCTACCTTTGTTCTCGAGCAATGGCTTCATTCAATCTAGCCTTTTCATTCAATCTAGCCTTTTCAAGTGTGTATGTTTTACAACGTGGATTTGGAAAGACATTCGTCGATGTGCGCGTTGACGCGCTCGTTGGACCATTCATCTGGAAACGCCATGCTACAAATGCAACAAGATTCGCCACCGCGAGTCGTTTGAGTCTTCTTCGTCTTCTGCGCTTCATACTTTGTCATGTCAAAAAATGAGGTTTTGGGCTTTTTCGCCACTGGTCGCGGAGGTGCGGTTAAGTCCACCGTGTTGTTTTTTTTCGTCGCCACCATTGCGACGTCGGCAGTTTTCTTCGACGCTTTAGGAGGTCCTCCGAAGAAATCCTTGAGTGTTTTGACTTTGCGAAAGCATTTCGCCATTGACGACGGGTCTACCGGAGTCGGCGCTTCAATCTCTACTCCCAAAATCGCATTCATATTGTCGTCGGCGCCGCTTTCATCGAGCAACGCGAGCGATGCCGGGTCTGTGAACTTCTCGGCCCATTGAAGCTCGACCGCCTCTTTGACAATGGCAAGAAGTTCTTCCGGGTAGCGAAGACCAATCACTTTGCGACCGTCAGAGCCAACGACGCGAACAGTGCGCATACCGCGGTCGGCTTTGTTGAATTTGTGCGCGTTTCGATCGAGCGTCCTTTCGAGCTCTCCCCATGTCGGGACTACCGCACCGCTAATCACAGTACACGTCACCGTGCGTTGACCTGCGTGACATGCGCCCATGGTGTGGCGAATGTGGCAATTCTCTCCGTGCATGCACGCATTCTTCGTCATGGAATGCACGTGTTCCCAAGGCTCTCGAGCGGTTTCAGCATCAACGAGTTCATACTTTTGGCGCAATTCGTCGTACTCCATCTCAAATAAAGAAGCTCCAGTGTTCGGTCGCCATAGCAGGAATAAATTTCGCGAGCCAGGTTTGGTCATGGCGAGCACGACTTGAGCGCGCCCGTACATATCTCGTCGCATCTTGTAAAATCCATCTCGTTCGTGTCGTTTGCCCTTTTGAAAAATATCCACGGCACGCTCAAAAGAAATACCGCGGTCGATGTAGATTTTCGTCGACATGAGCGTCTGGCCGTGGTATGGATCTTTCAAAATCACAGACGACTGCGTATCAATATCAATAGACGACCCGCCAATGTCGCTCACGCCCTCTGAATACTTGCCTTCAGCTTTGGCGAGCTTTATTTCAGCCTCGAGCGCCTCGGCAAAGTACGCAAACATGACGTTCTGTACACGCACATTCAAGCCAAGAAGCCGGTTCAAGAATTTTCGAACATCACCAATATCCTTTTGACCAGTTCCGATCTCTCGCAGTAGTTCATTCTCTTCAACTGAAAGTCCATCCGCACGTAAGCCGACTTGTACTCCAAGCTCCACGAGCGCCGAACGCAGTTCACTTTTTAATTCGTGCCACGTCGCAATCGGCGCATCTTGCAAATCTTGGTCACTCACATGCGACATTATGCCCTCAATAGTGAGACCATTTGGTAGATTCGACTCTGAAGCAACGAGTGCTTCGTACATTTTCTTCAGCGCTTGACGCCCAAGCGCTGAATCAAGATTACCATCAGACAAATCGATACCAGTCGCTGCGCGTCGATCGCCGCGCGTCAACGCTCCGAGACTCTGCAAACGTCTAGCAACTGCCGCGACGAAACGGCGCTCTCCACCAATATTTGTCGAGCACATAACGTAAATCGGACCAGACGTTTGATTCGAGCGATGCGTGCGGCCGAGTTGCTGAATAGCTTTGTCCGCGGACCATGGTAACTCAATCGTGATGTGAATTCGTCGACGATCGTTTTTTACACCTTGACACGCGTGTAACGAGATACCAGTACTTGCCGCGTCTGAAATAATAGCCACGAACTTTTCACCATTCATAAATGCATTCTTCTCAGCAATATTCACCCCGACAACGTCACCGTCTCCACTTATGCTCGTCCCTTTCTTGCTCGTCGTCGAGCCGCGCGCCTCGTATACAAGCTTTCCGCCGCGACGAACGACGCGTCCACTTCGACCGGTCAATTCCGCAACATTATCCGGGCCACCTAATTCATCAATCATAGCATCAAGGAAGTTTGGTGGTAAATCCAATTGAACCACTTTGCTAATCAACTCTTCCTTTGCGGCGACGAGATCTTCATCAACTTTACGCGGTGCGTTGGTATGATAATGCCCGGTATACTCGACGTCTGCCTTGTCGCTATTATCATTACTATCACGCATCGCCCCACCAGCTTGTTTCCAATCATTTTCTTTCGCCCAATCTGGTGGGACTTTGTTATCACCTAACGTTCCATCTGCCGCGTCGACGTAGGTCGTTGGAAAGTGCGTATCCAAAAAGTTTATCAACATTTCTCGAGTAGTGCTCACGAAACCAAACTGCGTGACATCTTCACCAATCTTCAACTCAGCCATGTTATCTTGCGCCTCTCCAGTAGTTTGTAACCCAATGACTACGCAATGTCCTTTCGCAAGCGCCTGATTCGCCTTGGCGACAACCGCCGGAACTTTCATCGAGATGCAGAGCAATTTAAAAAAACGTTGGTGAACACTCCAGTAGGCACCCCACAATCCCTTACCATCGCTACGCGTTCGACGAACCGCCTCAATACACGCTCTACGAATCATCTGCATCAAGTCACACGCATCATCGTACATTTTCCGCTGATCAGGTCGAAGAACAATTGTTTCTGTTTCAAATTCCGCCTGGCGAAACGACAACCCGCGCGAGACATATTTCCCACTCGCTTTCATCTCCATCGCAAGCATTTCTAAAAATCCAACACCACGAGACTTCATACTCTCTATAAATTTGTCCGCACTCTTAAACGGCGTGCCACGTCCCCAAAATCCTAAGCGCGACAAATACGCCATATTGCCAACTTCAGAAATTCCAGTCGCCGAAGCGTACACGATTCTCGCCTTTGGACATCTGTTCTGAAATTCAATTACCGCCGCCGCAACCTTACTCCCTGTCTCTGCGGCGGCGCTAAAATTTTTAGCTTTGTGACACTCATCGAAAATAACCACGCCCTCCGCGTTTTCACCACCAAACCAGCGAATTATTTGATCAAGTCGACTTAGTTTTTGTGTTTTACTCACCAGAGTGGAATACGTCGTGAACAACACGCCTTCCTGATACTCTTTTGATAAACCAAACGCGCGCGTCTCGCGATCGAGTTCTGGACACGAGTTGATAACCTTAATCGTGCTACCCAAATCACTCAAGTCGCGTTCCGCATCTCTGTGTAAATCACCACTTGATGAAATCCACACCGCATTTCTGCGCCCGCGCACATAGTTGTCTATAATAATCCCACTAATCTGTCGACCCTTACCAACGCCTGCACCATCTCCGATCATGAATCCTGCACGTTTGCCATCCGGTGCGAACTCGCAGTGCTTTTGACACGCATACATGATGCCTTCGAGCTGCAACTTACTCAGTTTTCCCGTCTCCACGAAATCGTCGCCGAGGGCATCAAACAATGGGTACTTGGCCGCGGGCAATTCAATCGACGCCAAACTTGCGGCTTCGGCAATATCACCGGGATGGATCTTACCGCGCTGCACGTGCATAAAACGAACGTCAAGGTTAACAGCGCGTCAGTCATTCGGTTCGTTACGCGTCGACAGCCAGACGCGTGGTTTTTCAAATAATCTTTCCCAAGATGAACAATATGCGACTCGGACGCACGCGTTTCATCTCGCGCGCGCGCACCGCGGCGGCAACGCAAGCATGTAACACGTTCTCACCTCTATGCTGTGACACACGTAGCCCGAAAACACTTCTGAGACAACCTCAGATACAGATTCCTGCGCTCCGAGAGTGCGCTCGTTTTCCTCCAACGCCGACGCTTTTTGCGCCGCGGTGACGCCAGGAAGGGCGTTCGCGTCGTCAACCATCGCTCGAGCTATATCACTTTTGTCCTCCTCTTCGTCTTCCTATATGTGTGGACTAAAATTTCGTGAGTGACGACTGGTGCGCACGCGCGCGCGCGTCGTCAACTGCCGCCTACGAGCGAAACTTTGCTTCACACATCGTCACACAACGCCACGTGCGTTGTGCAGAACGAAGCACCGGGTGACCACGACGTGGTGTATGCGTACTCGTGGGGTGCATTTAGTCAGCACTGTCGCGAGGCGCGCACACGAGCGTGCGAAAGGAAGAGCAATGGCGCACGACGGCGCCGCGTGGTGGACGAGAAAGACAGTGCTCGCGCGGTCGGCGAGTACGACGACGAGTCCACCGAGTGCTGACGATGAGATTGCAGCAAACGACGCCAAGGCGCGCTTGCAATCAAGCGTACTTGCGACCTTCGGTGCTTGGTTCGCGTCTCGCGGTGGCGAAATCGACCCGCGCGTGCGCATGACGTTTCGCCCAGAGTCTGGCTGGTCACTGGAAGCAGACAGTGCGATTGGCAAAGGTGAACAACTCGTCAAGTTACCAAAGAAGTTGATGTTGAGCTGCGATGGTGAAGATGTGAGCGCACCACTACGCGAAGTGATGTCGCGCGTACCAAGTGATTTATGGAGCTCAAAGCTCGGTTTACTGCTCGTTCGCGAGCGCATAGCGGCTCAACACTCGTTGTTTGCACCGTACATAACGTTACTGCCTTCCGTGCACGAAGGCAATCCTTTGTTTTTCCAGCATGATGCGGTTGTGGATTTACAGTACGCGCCGCTCGTGGCGCAGATACGCAAGAGATCGAAATTTCTAGTACAACTGGTTGGCCGCGGAGCCACGGTGGACGACGGCGAAGATTTTGTCAATGCCGAACATCCTGAGAGGAGACGTGTGGTAATGGAAGTCGACGCAAACGCGCTGGGTTGGGCTAGTGCATGTGCTAGCAGTCGCGCCTTCAAGGTTCGTGGACCGACGTCGACGCCGAGTATGCTACCTGTCATCGATGTGTGTAATCATTCGTTCACGCCCTCCGCGACGGTGCGTCTTTTAGATGGTGGCGACGGCGACGTTGAACTCGTGGCCACTCGCGAGCTCGATGCAGGGGAGGCGATTGAGCTCAATTATGGCAATCTTTCGAATGACGACCTGTTACTCGATTACGGCTTTATTATTGAAAACAACCCATACGACGTCGTCAAACTTCGATGGGATTTGAAACTCATAGAATTGGCGAGAGAAATCGGTGGACTCGCGACGGCTCCAATCGGCGCGCAAGCCGCAGAAGAATCTCTCAAAGGTACTACTGTAAACGTCGATGATGTCATGCAAATCACCTCGTGGCAGCACGCCGCGTTGCAACGCATCGGTCTCGTCGGCGATGCTTCAAACGTGGAATTGGATATCCACGCGCACGGCGTCGACAAAAAGCTACTCGCGGGACTGCGAGTGCTTTATTCAAAGTCGCCGACGGAAGCATCAAGGGCCGCTGACGCTCCTTACGGCGAGATTGACGCGAGCGTGGTCTCTCCCGATACTGAAATCAAAGCACTTCGCTGTTGCATGTCATTGGCGGCGTTAGCGTTGGGAAATTTCCAAACGACGCTCGAGGAAGACAAAAGAATTCTTAAAGAGTGTTCAAGTGCAAATGCACAGGCAACGAAGACAAAACAACAAGTTTTAGCGATTAGATTCCGCGTAGAAAAGAAGAAAATCCTGAGCGGCGCGATGGCTAGATTGAATGAAGCCATTGCTCGAGAACAAAAGTAGCTTTTGTATTATGTTTTCTAGTAGACTTCTACGTTGGTTTAAACTTACGCGCCGCCTTGAGTCTAGCGATGCGTTGCTTATCTAACTCAAACTTAGCCTGGAGTTCGATGATTTGAATTAGAATTACAACACATGTGAGGCGCGCACGGCGCGACCGGAGACGATTCCCGTACCGCATCAATCGGTGCACGTCGTCGTGAAAAGGAAGCGATTGGTCAAAAAATGTCATTTAG
>Ga0222715_10004845_pt1 | contig 11558 bp, 9 predicted proteins | sample C33_9DmetaG_FD_165056 | JGI IMG/M metagenome (GOLD analysis project Ga0222715, IMG submission 165056) | Estuarine water microbial communities from San Francisco Bay, California, United States - C33_9D | ecosystem: Environmental > Aquatic > Marine > Unclassified | place: USA: California...
AAGTAATAAATAAAACAAAAAATGGGGAATTAACAATTGATTATGGTAATATGAATGGGTTAATTGTTGAAGCTTTAAAAGCCCTTTTAAAAAGAATTGAAAAAATTGAAAATCATATCTTTTGATATACTATAACATATGCGTTTTGGCTATTAATATTAGACGGTGTTTGTTCTTTGCTTATGTTCGTATCGTTTATATTATAACTTTTATCACCATCATATAAAATTGTAGTATAATGACCGCTTCCGTAAGAACCGTGATGGCATGCTGTTGCTAATAATTTATATTTGTTTTCTTCTGCTATATTTCCATTTAAGTCTTTTGTTTTAAATGACATTGTCTTATTAATAAATATACTATCTTGAAGTTTTTTAATATTATTATCAAAACGCTTTATAGATACCATTAAATATTTAGGTGCTTGTATGAGTTTGATATATTTTTTTTGTTTTGTTTTTATATTACATTTTTCGCAATTATGTTCTTCTTCTTGTTTTTTAAATGTATTACATAATCCTTCAAGTATTGAGGATTCTAGATTTATATAATATAATGAGAAAGGTTCATAATTTTTAATTATTGTATTGCATACTGTGCATATTCTATTACATGCTGTACAACCCATTAAATTTTCTCTGATAATAGATGTTTTATTTTTAAGCATTTTGTTTATTGTTTGTTCTTCTATATCACTTGTAAATGGTGTTGGAATGCTTAATTCTTCATGAATTTTGTCTATTATATAAATCCATAATTCAGTGACATCTTGTTGCTCACCTAGTTTAAAAGGTGAATCTCGAAAAAATTCTTTAAGAAATTTAGTTGGAATTATTTTATTGTTTGTATTTTCTTTCATTAAATTTACTAACTCTAATAGATTGGTTGTTTGTGGGTATTTAGTGTTATTTAATGGGAATTTGTGTAGATCTTCTTTTATTATGTTTGCGAAACACTGAACAAAAGTATTAAGTCCGCAAGTATTTTGTGTGTTCACTAATCCACACAATATCATTTTTAATATGTAAATTATTATTAAAGGATGAACTATAACGCGGTCTATAACGGATACCAATCAGGACTAAGAAATTCTTTTTTAGTTTCTTCAATTGGTATTTCATTAATTCTTTTCAGTAAATTTTTTGATTACCCATATCATAAGTATACCATAAAAATTTTAGGATTACTTATTTTAATATTAAGTATTGCGATTTCTTTACTGAATATGAGGGACTTTTCTTACATTATTAATAATAATGATGCGCCTATTTTTACAAAGAAATGGAAATCGTGGTTTATTATTAATTATTCTCATATATTTATTGTCTTTCTTGTTATATTAATGGTATTATCATATACCTAAATATTCAAGTATAGTTTCGCTTTTTTTTCTTCCGATACCTTCAATTTTTATTAAAGATGATATACCTTTTTCTGAAAGTTCTTCTATAAATGCTTTCATATTTGGGTAAATATTAGACAATATTTTTGATAGTTTAGTGGATATTCCTGGAATTTGTGCTAATTGTAGTTGAAAACATACTCTTTGGTCAACATTTTCAATTTTCTTTGATTTAACTTTTAAACAATCAATGTACTCGTTTTTAATTTCATCTTTTTGAAATCTTGAAGGATTTTGAATTAATCTTGTTGCTAACAATAACAGAAATGTGGCGGTTTCCTTAACAGATTTGACAAATATAATTGGTATTCTATCTCTAAATAAAGTATTCAAATATACACCAACAAGTTTTGATTGGTGTTGTATCAATTGAGAACTTATAATATCATTATTACCTTCAATTATATAGCAAATATTATTGATACCAGAGCTTAATAATCTTGATTTTTGTTCTCTTAATCTTCCATCATTTATTGATGAAAGTAAATCTTGTGTAGTTTTTCTTTCAAAAATAATTTGAAATTGTGTCGTTTGTATGTATATATCTCCTATATCTAATGTATTTACAGCAATTTCTATATTATCTGTGAATTCATCTAAATCACGGTTTAATAACTCATCTGATAACTTTTTTTCACGGGTATCTATATTAATATAAAGCATTTCGCAAATATATGTTATTTTATGGTTATATATAGTAAGATAGATGCTATTATCGAACAGGGTTGGGTTTAATAAGGAAGTTTATTATAATTATAATTATGAAACCGAAGCAGAAACTGGAAAACTATTCCCTCAACAAAAATTTATTGCTGATTTCTTGAAATTATCAAACCCATACCGAGGATTACTTATTTATTTTGGGTTAGGAACAGGTAAAACTAGAACTGCGATTAATACTTGCGAACAAGCTATTGGAAAAAATATGAAAGTAAATACTTTACTACCTGCTTCAATTGCTAAAAATTATGAAAAAGAATTATTGAAATATTCTAAATTGGGGAGGCATTTAAATAATTCAAAAACAATATGGTATTTAATTAATTCTAAGGATCAGTCTATAAAAACTCGCAAAAAAACAATTTGGATACCAGACTTTAAAGGGGATGATGTTTTTGTTATTAAGAAAAAAAGGCAAGAAGAAGCAAATCAATCTGAAATTAAATTGATTCAAGAATCAATTAGTATAATACTTGAAGATCAATACAACTTTATAAAATACAACGGTTTATCTGAAAAGAAATCATCGCAAATTGTTAATGATAAGGTGTTTGATAACTCAATTACTGTAATTGACGAAGCTCATAATTTTATTCGGAATGTTGTGAATGGTAGCAAAATTTCAACACAGATTTATGAATCTATGTTAAATGCTAAAAATGCTAAATTTTTACTTCTTTCTGGAACTCCTTTGATTAATAAACCTTTTGAAATTGCGCCTCTAATCAATCTTGTTAAGGGTGGTGTTGTTCAATTTCGAATTGAAGTTATTAACTCCAAAAAAAATCCAATTAATGATATTAAACAGTTTGACAAATATATAGATGTCTCAAGTTTTTCGAACAATTTTTTAGCAATTGAGTTTATACCACACGGATTTGAAAAAAAAAATGGAATGATCATTAAATCTGGAAAAGATACAAAAAAGTCTCATAAAGAGTTGATTAATGAAATTAAAACTAGATTAAAAAATTTAAAATATTCAATAGGGAGAATTGTATCTAAAGTATATACACCATTACCAGAAAAAGAAGATGAATTTAATAGCACCTTTGTTGATGATAAAAATAATGAACTTAAAAATTCTGATTTGTTTATGAGACGCATATTAGGAAGTGTTAGTTATTTTAGGAGAGCAAATGATGACATATTTCCTACAGAATTACCAGAAATTATTAGGAAAATCCCAATGTCAGAGTATCAATTTGGTAAGTATTACGAAGAACGTATGAAAGAAATTAAAGCAGATGAAATTATGAAAAAACAACAAAACGAACAAACATCAACGTATCGAGCCTTTAGTCGCAGTTTGTGTAATTTTGTATTTCCAAATGATATTCAAAGACTTTATCCCAAAGATATAAAAAATATGATATTGGCGGAAAAGCAAAAAGCAGATGATATAATAGATGGAAATTTGAAAAAAGTTGTTAAAGATGAATATGAGAATCAGCTCAAAAAAATAATCTTAAAACTTTCAAATATAAAAGATATTGACCTTCATACGTATTCTCCCAAATTTGATCAAATGATTATTGATTTAACAAGTGTTCCTAATCAAAAGGCATTAGTATATTCTCAATTTAGAAACATTGGAGGTATAGCTATATTTAAAATAATTCTTGAAAAACTTGGTTGGATTGAATTTTCTTTAGATATAGTTGCTGGTTCTTATTCGATTGTTGATCACAAAAACGTTCTTTCGGAAAAATACAATAACAAACGTTTCATTATTTTCAACGAAGATAGAGACAAAACGAAAGAGTTAATGAACATATATAATGGTCATTTAATGTTTTGTTCTAGAACAATTCAAAAACAATTGTCTGATGAAAATTTTACGATATCAGGAAAAAACCCAAATGGTCCAAGTTTTGATGATAACATTAATGGGTCTATAATTAATACATTTATAATAACTCAATCTGGGGCTGAAGGAATTTCTCTGACTAACGTTAGAAAAGTTTTATTAATGGAACCTTATTGGAATAATGTGAGAACTGAACAAGTTATTGGAAGGGCAATACGAACTAATAGCCATTATCATCTTCCTATTGATGAAAGAAATGTGCAAATTTTCAAATATATAATGGTAGCTAGTGAGAATAGTGCGAATAACCCTGCTTTTAAAACTTTTACAATAAAAGATAATTCATTAACTACAGATCAACACGTTTTTAATTTATCCAAACAAAAAGAAAAACTTACTTCAAGTTTTTTAAATGCTTTGAAAAGTGCCGCTGTTGATTGTGCTATGAATGCTAAAGTTAATAAAGTTAATGAAGGATTATATAAATGTTACGCTTTTCCGATTAATCTAGAAAAACTCGCTCTTACTACAACATCAGACATCGCAAATGACTTTAAAGTTACTCAATATAAAAATACACAACATGAATTATTAATTGAAAATGCTCAAGTAGTTATAAAAAGGAGCAATAACAAAAAATATATTTTATATAAAAATAAATTATATGACTATTTAGCATATAAAGAAGCAAAATTATTATATTAATATTATTAAGATGACGGGTTGTATTTTTCGCAATATTAACACAAATTGTGAATCTTGTAAATATAATTGTTTTGGAAATTCTAATTATTGCATTTTGCATAATCATATGAGAAATAATGCTTTCGCACATATAAAACATCTAGAAAAAGATTGTTATGTTGATGCTTTTCATATATTATCGGTTTTCGTAAATTTATCTTTGAAAAAAATTAAAGATACTGAAATTAAAAGAATTTGTAAATTTTTGCTGGGCAGACGTCATAGATGCTTTTGTATTGCTAATGAATTTTTTTTTAATGTTAAAAGTAATATGTTAAAAAAAGATATCTGTTCAAAAATATTTGAAAAATTTAATTGGTATTTTACTGTATTCTCTTTGAAATCTGTAAATAGAAAAATTAGGTTAGTTCAATCTTTGTGGAGAAACTTTAGAAATGTTAATCTTAATTGTATTAATGATGAAGATCCTTTCTCTCTTAATAAACTTGATGATATTAAACACGTTTTCTATATTAGAGAAGGTGATAAAAAATATGGATTTGAACCTATTGAATTTGAATACTTTTTGAGAAATACTGGTCATTGGAACCCTTTCACAAGGCAAAAAATAAATGAAGAAGTTATTAAAGGTTTTTATAAATTCTTTAAAAAACATAGATTGAAACCTAAAAATGAAAATATCTGGATGACAGATAAACAAGCTTATAATGATGTAGCTTTTGAATTTGATAAATTTGGAATTTTTGTTGCTATTGAATGGCTTTTGAATTTCAGAATATTTAAAATGGTTAATGCTATTGAATGGTTTAATGAAGATATGAAATATTATGGATTGGATACATTTGAAATACACTTTGAAGATTATGAAAATATTCATTTCGCTTTTGCTAAATGCTTAATTTCAATTCTTAAAAATAATACTGAAGATAATTTCTTTATTGCTTTTTATTTATATAAAAATCTTATGAAAGTTTCAGATGAGTTTTTAGATAATGCTCCTTCTTGGATATCTAATGATATTGTTGTTATTGAATTCTTTTCAATACAATAATAAAATATGGATAATATAAAATTTTATATTAGATTATATTTGCTTTGTGTAATATTCTTTATTGCTTTGTCTCATCCTTATTTCGCATTCATTGTGAATAATGCTTTTAATTATTTTGTGAATTTTGATTTTATAAGCATACCCGAATGGTCATTTCTTACAACTCTGGTAATAGGATGCTTGTTTTCAACAATTGTATTAGTATTCGTTCATTTTAACATTAATTCTTCTTTGTAGAGGGTTTCTTAGCAGATTTTTTAGCAGGTGTTTGTTCTTCTTCATCATCTACAACTTTTTTATTAGTTTTCTTTGTTGTTGGCGGTGGCGGTACATCTTCGTCATCATCATCTTCGTCATCTGATACATTCAACTTGCTTGACTTCGCAACAAGATTTTCAAATTCAGGATCATCCTCATCCTCACTATCCTTAATAGTTTGCTTTTTTGCTACAGGAGCATCCTCATCCTCATCATCCTCATCCTCTTTATCGATATCACTGTCCGATAGAAAATCGACAGGCTTCATCTTGATAACATCGAAACGCACACTTAGAACGTTAAATGTAGGAATAACTTTTGTACCCACAATATAGACGGATAGAGATACAATCGCTTGGACCCGAGCTCCCTGTAGGTTTTCCATCACATCGACGAAATCAATACTATTATTATCCATATCACTACACTTAAACGTATATGCACCCGCAGTCATATTGTATGGCAACTTAATCTTCATTGTTGGAGGGAAATCATTCGATTCATCACCATTCTTGTTAATGTAGGGCTTAACTACACTATTACAAAATGCCTCGACCATATTCTTCTCATACCTCTTGTTCAACCACTTAGAACAATTATCGTAAACAGTATCAATGATTTTGCTATCAAATTTTTTCATTTTTTTGTAAAACATTTCGACCTTAGGATTATTGACCATATCATTGAACGCCAGTTGAAGTGAATGATTCTTATCCTTCGCAAGAGGAACATCCTCATTACTCTTTCCAGGATTGTATTCCTTAAGTTTAAATGGCGAACGCATTACAGGCATCTGCATTACCAGTTTATCATCGCCATATTTCACATTAATTACTTTGCCACCTTGGCTCATATCTTTTGGAGTTGGCGAAAAACGAAGCTTATCAACATCAAAATCCTTGAAATTAATTGGTTTAATACTACCCATTTTTATTCCTATTAATATATTTTAAAATGTTTATATCATTTTTTTAATTTTTATTGACCAATTTAATGTTTCCATTTATAATTACATACCAAACAAGTATAATATGTTGTCATTGCCTCATCACCTGACCTAGTTTGTAAATCATAATATGTTACCTTTCGATTTTTACATTTACTACATTTAATACTGTCGGACATAGCTACCTGATTTACCTCATACGCATCTGAAAATAATTTATTTTTACTTTCAATGATGTCTTCCCATCGTGATGGAAACAAATTCTCTGGGGTCATATATACCATATTTTTGTAATTAATCTCTTTCTCTTTTACCTTGTGGGATAAATATGTGTTTTTTACATAACAATCAGACTTAAGATTACTTACTATATGCCGCGCCTTGTTAATATAGATATCCTGAAATAATGGTGATTGCCAAGTTAATGGAATATGTTGCTTTTCAGCATATTCTAATGAGGAATTGAATATTCCTATCTCAGTATTTTGTATTTCAATAGAATTTAAGATATGATTAAAGTTTTTACTCAAGACATTCAATAATTCATCACGAATTTTATGATCGCTAATTGACATTGTTATAAAAATAATTAATGTTTATCTATTATATCATTTTTACCAATACATTTGATTATATTGAGAATTAGTCCGTCTATTCATTCTTAAGAAATATGTTAAAAAGACAAATAATAATATTGGAACCATCATCGCAAATATCAATGCAACGTTGGTTATATATTCTTTCAGTAGCAACGAAATTAATGACAATACAATTAATACATACAATAACTCACTTATATCCTTTAAATATTCAGTGCTATGGGTCATTGTGTTATATGTACTTCGCGATTTATCACTTTGGTATTTAGACTTGACTTTTTCTATTTTATATTGTTTATTTTTCTTGTTTCCTTCATCAGCTAAAATACCTGATAACTCCTCAAAATTAGAATTGATAATTGTTGTTCCTGATTTTACATATTTGTATATTAATTCTCGATATTTCATCAACGATGATTCTTCATCATCCGTAAAGTATTCTCTTCCAAAATATTCTGATAGCAAATATTGACTTATATATAGTATTATTGATATTATTAGAAAGATTTTTAATACATCCTGGTTCATCTGAAAATATATTAAGGATAGCACCAATACTACCAAGTAAACAATGGACACATAAAGCATATATGTAAAGTATCGATTATTTGTTTCTTCTTTTTCATTGTTTGACATATACTTTGTTGATGATTGTTCGTTATCTTTGATTGTTTTTTTGTAATCATTTATTGTTTTATTATTTGCTTCGTGAGTTGTTTTCATTTCTGTTATTTTTCCTTCCATTTTACTTATCATATCACTTTGTAAATTAGTATTGACTTCATCATATTTATCTTCTAAGTCATCCTGGGCAGTTTTTATAGTATTTTTGAGATTTTGGTCTTCTTCTCCTGTTATGTTTTGTATAGTATTTAATATTTGTAATTTCATAAGATTTAACAAACCATAGTAATAAACTTTCAATTTATCTTTTATTTGTGGAGTAAGGGTAAATTCCTGATTAGTCAATGCGTTTTTTATATTTTGAGGGGCATCATCATTACTATTTTCAGATATTAACCAATCATATATTTCTTTAACATATTCATAGGGAATGATAGTATTCCCTGAAACAGTATAATCCTCTTTTAATACAAAATCACCTGTTAAATGGTTGCTATCATATTGATAATAGTGGTTTGGTTTATATTCATTCTTCAATAATTTAAATATAGAGTCTTCACTATCTGTTTCGGTTTCTGAAAAAATTATTTTATTATATTTAAGAATGTTTATATCTGCTGCTGATGTATCCCCTTTGAATTTTTCTTCAAAATTCAGAAGTTCATTCCGGATGGCATTTTCTTCTGATATTTTGTTTTCTTTAGAATTATATAAACGAATAATAACTATATTATTATCATCATCATATTTTTGACTCTTACTTGTAATCTTATCTTTTTCCTGGTTATCTTTGGTGTTCCAATTTCGATCATTATTTGTATCTAAAACAGGTTCAGGTACTTGTTCATTATTAGGACCAATTTTATTAAATCTTGTTATATTATTATCATCAACACTTACTTTATAGACACCCTCACTTATTTGCTTCCAATTTTTCATAACTTTGTATTTATCACTTGCTGTTTTTGAAACAAGAACTTTAACCCATTGTTTTCCGGTTCCTTTGAGTATGATAACATCCTCATTTATTAATTCATAATATACTTGTCTATTGTTTATTATATTACGTTCTTTACTACAATATGCAATTGTTATCATTTTATTTATCTTATCATATTTTAATATTTTCTATTAAACACCTTTGGGAAAATAAATAGTTTGGTAATTTGTACGAACTACACGATGAAGTGAATAAATGTAATAGTATATTATATAGATTACTAATAATGATATTATAAAGACAAACATCCATCTTTTCTCTGGATAAACAGAGGTTAATATGTTGTAAGAAAGTAGCACAATGCACAAATAACTTATTGCTGTTATTCTTAATGTGCTAATAAATATTAATAATCTTTTATCATTGATTTTAACTTCTGACTGAGAAACTTTACTATCATATGCTTTATTCGTAATTGCTAATTTTTGACGATCTTTATTCATTTGTTTATTAACATCGTTATGTATATTTTTCATTTCTACAATATTCAATGTAATTTTAATAGTTTCTATATAAGTCTTTGTGTTTTCTAAAATATTTTCAGTATTTTCATTATATGTAACTGTAGACTCAGAATTAAAATCTTCTTGCAATGTATATAATCCTAAATACCCAACATACAGAAAACTTACAACACCTATTGATATTAAAGATATAAATACCTTCATGCTTTTACTTTCTCCGCCTACTAACAGAACTGCACATACTATAACAAACGTTACATAAAATAATATTGTCGAATAGTCTAACCCTTTATATGTAGTTTCAATATATGTTTGAAGATTTACATTATTCTGATAATCATCTTGAGATGATTGAACATCTCTTCGCAAAGTATTTATATCATTCTTTATTTTATTATAATTATCTTTTAAATGCCGTGGTGATATGAAACGTATTTCTAAATCATCATCTTGTTCAAAACTCGCGGATTTATTTATTTCTAATTCATATTTTTTATCACTATGTTCTATATTAATAGTTATATTGTTTGTAATTATGTATTCTTCTATTATTGCGCTATTTTGAAGCTTTAGTAATACAAACTTATATGCTTTGATGTTTTTATACAATCCAATGTTTGGAGATGCTAGTGAATTACTAACAGAGACATTTACATTTTTGCTATTTGTTGTTTTATTACTAACTGTAACATTCAAGTTTGATTCATTCATTCCAAAACGAGTTTTTAATATTGTAAGACTATTTATCATTGATGTGTTTGCTTTATTTAAGATTGAATCATAGTCTGTTTGTTCATTTGTGTTTAATAATGAAATCGTATTGAGTATTTGATAATTCAGAATATGATATATTAATTTATAAAAATTATGAAATATATGAGAAACAGATTCTATATCTGTTTCTTGAATTTGTTTAAGGAATTCCACATGTTTACTTATAATTACTTCATATGAACTAACATTCGTAAATATGTCTTTACTTGTGAATGTTTCTTTTTTAGTATTTATTATGTTTCTTATATCAAATTTTTGAACTAAATGAAATAATGTTGCCATAAGACGATCAATACTAGTTATAGCATTCAAACTACTTTTATTATATTGCATATATTCTGCACTTTCTTCCGTAGTTATTTCATATTCACTGTCATAATATACAGGTTCCAATTCTAAATTTTGCGACCCACCTCTAAAATAATATTCAGATTCTGTGTCCTGTTCTAAACAATTCATAATAATTTCTGTGAATAATGTTAAACCATCCACATTTCCATTTTCTTGATAACTGGAATCTAAATACTTAAAAAGATATTGAAATTCACTAGGTATATAAGGTTTTATAAAGCTTAACTCCTTTATTAATTCATTATTATCTGTTCTTGAAACATTAATATCTCCCATAATTCTTATCTAATATTGAGATAATTTTAAACGCAACATCTATAGTAATAAGATAGTCCACTATTTATGTTATATCTTTCTATCTCTACAATATCCCCAGTTTTTAGTCCTATCCATTTTGATATTGGATCACTTTTTAATATATATGGTATTTGTGATTTTTGCTTTATCAAATATTTGTTCATCATTTCTTGTATTTCCTCTAATGATAATTTACGATGGGGAGGCACTAAAGAATGTTTTAGTGGATTATACATAAGATTTTTAAATCTTATATCATGCATCATTCCTCCATATTTTTGTAGTTCTTTATCAAAAGATACCAATAATGTTTTGTTAGATGGTGTTGGAATAGTATTTGCGTCATCCTTAAAAATGATAAGAAAGTTTTTTAGTCCGCCATATTCTTGGATTATCTCTGCTATACCTACATCTTTTTTTTCATCAGAAGCTAGTTTGTTTGAAAACTGTTTAAACAATTTGGTTCTATGTTCGCTATTTGTTATTAACAAAATTGTTGTATTATCAGTATTCATATAAATTATGTTATCATCACCACCTCCTTTACTTTGATAAAA
>Ga0222715_10004846_pt1 | contig 11556 bp, 10 predicted proteins | sample C33_9DmetaG_FD_165056 | JGI IMG/M metagenome (GOLD analysis project Ga0222715, IMG submission 165056) | Estuarine water microbial communities from San Francisco Bay, California, United States - C33_9D | ecosystem: Environmental > Aquatic > Marine > Unclassified | place: USA: California...
AGGGTTCAGATCAGGGTTTAGTTAAGTCAATTTAGTTCAAGGCGGTTTAGCCAGGGTTCAGATCAGGGTTTAGTTAAGTCAATTTAGTTCAAGGCGGTTTAGCCAGGGTTCAGATCAGGGTTTAGTTGCGTCTGTTTAGTTAGTTTGTGTATGGACATATAATTGACTAAAATTAGTACCAAAATACAGGGGAATGTAGAACACCCAACGAACGGAGGTAAATCCCCCTGATAATTATGGTTCTCTAAAATAGAATATGGTTCGTTCGAAATCCGGGGGGCCCATGGTGCCCCACGCGGAGATAAATAGCACAAACGCGAGGGAATAAAAATTATTTTCTCGCCACTACAAGCGCACACGCAGCACTGCTTATCATATCATGGCGTGGACCATAGCACAGACTGTGCTTGCGCCCCTGTACGAAACGCCCTCCGTGGGCAAGAACATCACCGAACGTCAGCCCGACGTTGAAGTACTTGGTGTCCTCACAGAGGAGACGCCCACGAATGCAGCGTCCTTTGATGTCCTGTGCCGTGGCAAGGAGTGGATCAGCTTGGGCTTCGCCGTGGTCGCCGTCGGCCCACCGGGGTTCAGCTCTGTGCCTTATACCTCCGGCAAGAAGGACAAGGAGGAGACATCACTGCCGCTGTACAGCACATCCGAGGAGGGCAAGACCGTGTTCTCGACGTTCGAGAAGGTCAAGAACAACAAGGACCGCGGCAAGCGCTTGCAGCAGATGGAAACCGAGGACGGCCCGAAGCCCGCGACCGCCGTGCTCGAGCCGGGGGTGTGTCTGTCGACGTTCCTGCGCGAGGATACGTTCAGCCCCGGCAACACCTTCATCGTGAAGGACGCCGGCGAGATGCCGGAGGTGCTGCCGGCCGGCACCTTCGTGTGGCTGCAGCTCGGGGTCAAGAACTGCGAGCAGGCCGCCAAGGGCCAGCTCATCAAGTTCAAGAAGATGAAGCTATGTCGCGAACCGGCGCGGAGCATGGCCTCTGCGTATCGCTTTCTGCCGCGCGACGCGGCGGCGTGCTCCGCGCTGTCCACGGCGGTGCATACGGCCTGCCCGGCGATTGCCAAGCAGATCTACCTTACGAACAAGAACACTCTCACGGGGGGGGGGGTGCAGAAAAGCGCGTTCGTCACCTACAATGAAATCGAGAACACCATCGTGCTGACGGACTGGTATGAAGACGCTCCCGAGGTTAGCTTTGACGCTGTTGACCTCATGAGCCAGCACGGCTTCTATGACCCCCCGCGCTTGTTGCGCTGGCTCAACTTCGTGGCCATCCCGAGCAAGGCGGTGGGCGTGGCGGTGCTGACGAAGACGCGGTACGACAACGACTCTGTGACGTACATGGGCGTCGCGATGCACATTGACGTCACCCTCGCGCTGCAGCTCGTGCAGTTGCAGAGCGTCGAGACCGTGCCCGCCGCCGTCGGTTTGGGCGCCGGCATCGACGTGTCGTGCCACGGAGACGTTGTGTTGTGGTCGGACCCCGCCGTGCGTGCGACCGAGCGCCGCCTCGTCTTCGCGCTGAACACCAAGCCGGGCGCGCTCCGCGTTGCGGCACCGAACACGCGCGACTCCGCGCTCTTCCTCAGCGACGGCTGCGCGGGGCGGCACCACACGCTGTCCGTGCACAGCGTGGCGCCAGACGACTGGCCTGCCGCGGCCGAGCAGGTGATTGTGAGCCTGAATACGCGCGGCTTGGACCGCCCCGCGCCGCCGATCATCGTGCTGCAGCTGCGCCCAGAGAACCGCGGCGTCGCGCTGCACAAGCGCAAGCGCCCCGTCTTGGAGGTGGACGCCGCCGACGACCGCGACACGGAGATGCTCGACGCAATGATCGATTCTGGCGTGTAGTCGAGGATAGAGTGGGATTGAGAAACGTCTGGTCGCAAAGTCGCAAAATGTGAGGTGCCACGCGTAGACGCATTAAGTGTGGTGGGCGTGAGTCGTGCCACATTCGTCTTCATTAGTGAGCATTACAATCGATTTAAATAAAAAACAAAAACACTCGGCGACATTGAGTCGATCTGTCTCTGTTCATCCACAATAAATCTGAGACATCTACATGCCAGCTGGCCTTGTCTGGGTGTCTGCTATGCTTGTTAGCACGGCCCCGCTGTAGTGTTTGGACGCTCTGTCTACGCGGCGTCCATGATAACGGCGTGTGCGCTGACGGCGGGGGACCGCATGCGGCTGAGGGCGGCGATGTGCATCCGACGGGTGGGGAATTTCGCAAGCTCGGCCGCGGCCCACCTATTCGACAGGCTGGCCGTCTCCGCAGCGGACAGGCGGTGGTGATCACACACCGCCTGGATGTAGCGCAGGCGCGCGCAGGCTGCCGACCAGGTCGCGCCCCGTAGAGTCTCCCGCGCGTGCTCCTGCGCCAGGCCGTCTGCTGGCGCCAGATCGCCGATGATGATCGGTGCACCGCACGCGGCCACGCACACATACGTGTCGGTGTTGGCTGACGCAAGCCGGACCACGTGCGACTGCAGCGCCGCCAGAGTTGTCTCGTCGAGCTTCGCAAGGGGGGTGCGCGTGAGCTGTCGGTCGGCGGACAGGTACCGCAGCTGACAGACTGGCGCGTCGACGGCTCTGACGCGCAGCGCGCGCACGAGGCTCGCCGGCACCTGTACGGGCTGCATGGTGTGTGCAACGAGCACGTGCGTGTCCGCGGCGCCGGGCGCGTCTGGCAGCATGTCGGCGCCGGACTGGTGCAGCACGCAGGCGTTGAGACACACTCCGCGGCTATTCGACAGGCTCATGTGCGCGAAGGCGGTGGAGACGCGGCTGATGACCTTGCTGTTGAAGTGAAATACCTCGCGGAAGGCGTCGTGCATGTAGTGCTGCTCCGACACGGCCGCATCAGCCTCCACCGGTAGCAGCATGGCGGCGATGCGCGCCATGGCGTGCGGGAGCGAGACGTAGTTCGGGAGCGGCAGGATGTTCGCGGCCGTGCCGTGCGGTAGCGGCCTGTGCTTCTTGGCCATGTGGGATGCCAGCGCGCGGATGCCGGTGACGCGCACGGTGGGCAGCATGCTCACGCGGGTCCAGAGACCGTCCAGCTCCAGGCGCGCCTGCTCCTCCCCCGTGTCGCGGCCCACCAGGCGCACCAGACGCGTCCCGCAGTGCGTGGAGTGAAGTAGCGTGTGTGTGGGACAGTCGCATAGCTCGCAGCAACTATCGTGCGCGCCCGCCACCGTCAGGGCGCCCTTGGACACCCGGATAGTGCTCATGGGCGAGCTGTCGGCCGAGGGGGTGTTGGCTTGCACGCCGATGCGCAGCATCTGCTGCGTGTTGTGACGTACACGCATGGGGCCCGGTTGGCACGTTGCGTGTGAACATGGCTGCGTAAATAGACAAGCACGACAATTCGGGGCGTGCAGAGGTAGAGGTACGATATTTCAGAACATGGATGCGTATAGATGTGACATCTTTATTTATGAACACATACAACAGTATAACGTCGTTTGCCACACATTCAATGACACATGCACCCGCGCAGAGGAGTGCCGTGATTGACTTTGCCAGCGTGTCAATGGTTGCTACACCAATTACGTATGGAGAAAACAATCTTATTAAAAGCATAGATGCAATATTACCCCAATTGCAAGAATACATGACAGCAGTTCAAGCGAGAATGAAACAGTGCCATCCGCGACCCGATGAGTGTGCCTGGGATCGTGCTAGTCTATTGGAGTATGCCAAAGCAATTAAGAAAATTGGACATTTAAAGGACCCTCCACCTAATTACCAACTCGAATGGGACACAGAATTGGTGGAAATGTCGATGGTGTGGGTGGAAAAAGAATGGGGAATATCCAGTCCAGGATTACTGCCTCGCTCTTCTTGGCCTGGTGGTTTCGATAAGAGTACTAAACTAGGTAGAACGAACTTTGTCACATTTGCACAAATGTTGGATTGCGAGTTTACAATGATGTCCTGATGTTACGCTGTTCAGCCCGCCAGGATCAGCAGGAAGGTAGCTCCGTGTCTACTAGGACGGCAGCTACGTGTCGAGCGGCCCGAGGGCGGCGTAGCGCAGGGTGCGGATGCGGTCTGTCTCCTCCGGGTACTTTGCGCTATGCAGCATGTGCAGCCGCGTCAGCGGCAGCGTGAGCGTGGGCAGCAGGACAAGCAGCACCAGCGAGCCCACGCCGAACAGCAGGCCGCGGCCGAGCACCCAGGACAGCGTGTCCTCGAGGATCGACACGCAGGACTGGTAGCCGCACGCGTGCGTGTTGCGTACGACGTGGTCTATCGCGCTCAGCCATATGCTGCGGTGGCCGTCTTGCGAGACCTGCTCGCAGATGTCGCTGTGGTGCCGCATGTTGTGGTAGAAGGCGTCGTCCGCGCACTGTGCGATCAGCCACTGGTCGTTCTTGCGCTGTTGGTGATGTGAGGCGTACGCGAACTGGAACATGTGCACCCGCGTGACCAGAAAGCCCGTCACGTAGACGCCTACGAGCGTGACCGCCGCCAGTCCCAGCGGGTGCGCGGTGCGCTGCGGACCTGGTCGGTATATTGCCGTGTCCGTGGTGCGCGGAAATAAGGCGCCAGGACGAAACATAGTCCTGCGGTCGCGGGCGTTCTGGGTCTGCCGGGCGTGCGACGACCGGGTGTTGTAAGTGCTAAGATACATGCACGTAGTATAAACGGCCGCGCCGGAGACGAGAAATGGACTTCTTCGCGGGTCTCACTTCGGGAATACGCTTCCCCGACGCACGCATCAACGGCGGGGGCCCGCTGCCGACCGAGCTCAGCGGGCCGGCCGGCATCAACGGCGACGCAGACGGGCTCTACAACGCCACCGGCGAGCTGCTGTCGGGCATCACGCCCTATGCCGGTCCCAAGAGCGGCCGCATGGGGTCCGACCGCAACTACCAGCAGATCCCCCACCGCGTGCAATACGCGGTGCCGAAGCTGTTCATGCCGACGGCGGACGGGAAAGGCCTACTCGAGCTCTCACACGCAGTCGACAACGGGGACCTGGCGTTCGTGGTGCGGCGCGGACAGCGGCTGCTGGGTCCGTACTGGAACCCGCACGACCCCATGAGGAAGGCCACCCCCGTGCTGTGTAACGTCGTGACGGCCAACTACCTGCTGGCAGGCGTGCAGCGTTATCTGATGCTTCGGGTTGAGGAGATTGGTAGCGGTGATTTTCATTTGCCAGACCGCACAAATGTTTGGTGGCAGCTGATCTCGGACTGGGGTTTGGAGACAGAGGTCACGGGCTTGGAAACGGCACTCCATCAGACAGTTCAAGGTTACAAAGATAAGCCTGTTCTACCATTTGAGGTTGAGAAGGCCAAAAGATTGGTGAGGTCGACTTACTTCACCAGCAAGCTGCTGCGGGACACGTTCGTGCCGTTTGGCGTGTGTGCAGGCTCCGAGAAGCAGGGTGGGTTGAACGAGACCGGACTCGCCCCTGTGCAGGCCACGTGCGCGCACATGACCACGCTGACGGTCGACGGTCAGAACCTGGACATGGTGAACATCTGGCGACACATGTCCGTGAGCAGCGGAGATATACTCTGTGTATCACTCAAGCACATGGAGGTGCGCAGCTTCACGCTGAACCACTACTACAAAGCCGTGCAGCGAGTAGAATTCCCTTTGGCCTTCAGGTGTGCTCAGATAGTCCCGAGCGTTCGGGACATCCATATGCTCATGGAACTTGTAGACGACCCCAAAGATGACATCAACATGCCCCTTGGGTACTGGAAGGTGGCGCAGAGCATGATGCATGCGCCGAGCCGTGGGAGGATGTTCGAGAACAACGACACCAAGTTTCTCGATGGCGCCCTGATGCAGATCCTCTTCGCACCCGCGTGGAACCGGCTCCAGACCACGCCATGCGATTTCCAGATGCGAGATATTATGATGCCGTCAGATTTAGCTCGATCGTGGGATGGACTGAGAAAAGAACTGGATGCCAATGATGAAAAACCGGGAGCAAGGGCATTGTGGCATATTGGCCGTGCCGGGTCACCAACATACATTTTCGAAGGAGGTAACGCAATCTTCACAAGAACGGATACGGGTCATCTTCGTCAAAAAAACCCTGGTCCCAGACCTGGTAAGTATAAAATCAAGATTGACGTGTTGTCCTACAACAATGAATATGTGATTGCCAGTTGCGACTGTACGTTTGTGAGGGACACTGATAATGTTCAATTTAAAGAGAAAATTCCAGTATTGCTCGAACTAGCATCAGATAAGCTCACGGGGAATGAAACGTGGGATTTAGTGAATACAAAAATAGAATCAGTGTGTGACAACTTGCACATGAAAATGGCAAAAAAAGCTATTGAAGCTCTGGACATCAACATGGCCAATGTGACATATGTTTTCAACCCCACGAATGCAAACTTTAACAGTAGCAACATGGGCAGCCCGGCCTGGTACTACCGGGGAGGTCAACTGCACAGGTGTGACGCAACGGCCAGTGGCGCCAGCGGCACGGCAGATACAGCCGGCACGGGCCCCACCGACGCCGAGATGGTGGACGCCCTCTCGGAGCCACCCGGTTGTCTGACGCTGCGCCGGTCTGAAATGGCCGCCGCGCCGGCCGTCATCTCCGCGCCGGCCGTCAGCACCGCACCGGCCGTCAGCTCCGCGTCTGCCGTCAGCTCCGCGTCTGCCATCAGCTCCGCGTCTGCCGTCAGCTCCGCGTCTGCCGTCAGCTCCGGGTCTGCCGTCAGCACCGCGCCCGACGACGGGGATACCAAACGGCGACCGGACGACCAAGACCAGAGGCCGGGTGTGAAAAAGGTCAGGGTTGTCAAAAAGACAGTGGGCGATTGACGTCCTGAATACCGCCTTGGACCAGCAACAGTATAAACGGCTGCCTGTGCGTCGCCAATGTCTTCAGCAGTGGCGATAGGCCCGTATGGCAACCCGGCGCTCCAGCGTGGCATCGCAGAGGGTCTTGCGGTGGCCCCTGATGCGCGCCGCCGCATGCGCTGGGCGCGAGATGGCAACTTCGGGGAGCGGACACAGCCGCTGTTTGTGAGCCGGGCGACCCTCGACAGCGAGCTGGCCCGGTTCGCGTTGCTCGAGGCCTCTATCCCCACGGACCCTGATGCGGTCGTCAAGCTCTGCAAAATGAGCGCGCGCATGCGCAACCTGCACGTGGACGATGCACGGCAGTGGCTGGCGCGCAAGATGGGTGCGAAGGCTGCTGCGTGGCAGCGCGACCTCGACGCAGTGTGCGACGTGCGTGCGAGAGCCGTGGATTATATCCAGCACAATTCATACGACCAAAGACACCCCGCGGTCATGGAACGCCTGGTGGACGTTCGCGCGCACTACCTCGTTCTGGACGCGGTGGCGCTCGCGATGAGCCTGCTCGTGGCGCAGGCCATCGGCACGCGGCATGGGTTTGACGAACACGACGTGTGCATGCCACAGTACCAGCTGCGCAAGCTACAGACCAATAACCTGTGGAACAACGTCGCCCTGGACCCCGGGGTGTACAGCAGCACCGAGAGCGACATCGCCAGAATGGCCGCCATCAGCCAGCAGCGCTTGTGCGCTCGTCCGGAGAGCTACGGCGTGCATCGCTGGCCCAGCGTCGCTGACGCCCTGCATGTACACATTGCCTCGCAGAGCGTGGGCGCACCAACACCCGACTTCCCTCCCACTGTCGAGTGGGTGGCGGCGTACGAGCCGCACATACAGAGCTTCCTCGACATTGCCGACGTGCAGACCGCCAGGGACACGCGGCTGCTTATGCGTATCCTGCGCAACGACCGTCAGCAGCGCCTGATCTCGCGGAGTCTACTCGAACGCTGCATCGCTGCCGTCTACGAGAACAGTGACCGCGCTGCCGAGTACGCCTTCATGCAGTCGTTCATGGAGCCCGCGAAGCGCGGCCTGCTCCGCAGCGTGCTGCTCGGCGAGCCCGAGGACGGGCGCTACGACTTCATGCGCGACGCGAACGCGCGCACAGGATACGATGACAACGCGAAGGCGGGTGTCGAGGCGGGGCTCCTGCTGTCCAGTCCCCACATAACGCAGAACGGGGGCCGGCGCCACGGGCACAGGCAACGCCAGCGCAGCGCCGGGCAGCGCAGCGCCGGGCAGCGCAGCGCCGGGCAGCGCAGCGCCAGGCAGCGCTGAATTGTAACCGCTACAATTCAGTCCAGTATCTCCACGGTGTACTGCGTGCAATTCGGATAGTACTCGAGTGTATCTATGACCTGCCACTGCACCTGTGCCAGCCCTTGTTCCGAGGGATGAGTGCGGTGCCAGCGGCGCAGCTCTTTCTTGTTGGGGCATATTTGCTTCGTCTTTTTAAGATATTTCAGCTTCTGATTGCGTGTCAGGCCTGATCCGTTGTTTTCGAGGTCTGTGATTCCCCCTGCGCTCGTTTCCACTTCAAGTCCATGCAACACCAATCGATCGCGCAGCTCGTCGTCTTCCCCCCCCCAGCCCCAGAAGTCGTTTGGATATCCATTCACAGCCTTGAACACCCCCCTCTGCACCATGACAATACCACCCACTAATCTGCTCTGTACGCCTTTCAGTGATTTCCGGCATGGTACTGCATATCTGTTGTTCTTGCCGCTTATATGCCGCACAGTTTGAGGGTCCAGCTCTCTCTTGTACTCAGGAATGAGATCTGAGTGGGGCAGCATATCCACATCCTGTAAACAAACACTGTCAGTGTCCTCACCGTCCACCAGAAGAACTCCAATGTTCTGTAAAGCACCCTTGTTGAACGCCCTTGCACAGCCCTGCTCTACCACCAGCACCCGTGCCTCTGGCAGATCGCGCTGGAAGCACGCGAGAAGGGTCTCGAGCTGCCCCCGGCGCTCGGGCTGGGTGGTCGCGCGGAATGGAATGATGATGTGGAGGATTGAACGTGGAGCAGAGATCGTATGTAGCGTGACAGTCGGAGAACGTTTTTGAGGCCATTGCCGCTTTACTCAACGTGATGATTCATATACACCGTCAATGAATGCGCAAACACCGTCATGAGTATACTCACAACACAGCCGGTGACGGTGCAGTTGTACCAGAACACGCCGTCGTTGACGGAATGGAGCACGTAGTCCTGTTGTCCAAAACTTTCGGAAGCGGCGTCCAATTTCATATTCTTGTTGATGCCATTGGTCTCAGAATAGTAATGTGGGTATGTCTGTATTCGTATGTCGGTACTCAGCCGAGGTCGAACGCGGCCCACGTCGCGTCGGTGTCGCGCTGTTGTGCTGCCGGACAGAGCGAGAGGCCGGACACGGGGCCGGTGTCCTGGTAGGCGTGGATGTGGCAACCCTCGCGGGCGCCTCTCCGCACGAGGGAGACCTCGAGCGTGTTTTTCTTGCCGGCCATCAGACGGTCCGTGGCTTCAGAGTGCTGCACGTCCACCGCGTATCCCATCGAGAGGTCTGTCGCGATGCCGTTGCGCACAAGCCCGCTGGCGATGGCGCCCTGCACGGAGTCGTCAATCTCTAGCACGCACTGCAGCGCCCCGCCCCCGTCCAGGAACGCGCTAACCACGGATCCGATGGCACAGCCGGTGTGCTCTGCCTTGACGGGGATACCTAGCAGTGCTTTGGAGTCCACCATGCCAGCAAGCTCGTCCTGACGGAAGTACAGGCCATTGTATGTGTTGGCCTCCCCACACGGGTTCGCCGTGCCAACGAGCAACATTGGCCACGGACGGCGTGTGTTATATAGGCGCCACCATCGCGTCTCGGCTTCAGCATACAAGCCCCGCGAACTCGCGAACTCGCGAACTCCACCCGCGAACTCGCGAACTCCGGAAGTGTGCTAATTGAGACACAATTTCTCTGGTTTTCATTAAAAACTTGAAATACGAAAAGGAACAGGGTGTATCAGATCATCAAGCTTGCGAATCTGTCAGCAGCACGGTTAACGTCTGTGTCTTTTACAATAGTCGATATAAGCTGCCGCCAAGCTATTTGTGCCATAATTTCAAAATTTCGATTATCTGTTGGGTTATTAAAATGAATTTCCATAATTTGTTCAATAGGAGAGCAGATGTCTTCGCTCAAAAACTGGTAATCCTTCACAAGATGATTTGTTTTATCATTTGCCATCTCAATTGTAAAGTTAGATCCCAATATACTACCAATCAACATGCGAAAATTAAAGAGAATTTTTCCCCATTTTTTGCCAATGAATTGATTGAGCAGTATTTCTTTCTCATTGTCAGCACCTATGCTGTCCGTAGTCGTTTGAGTACCTGGCAGTGCAAAAACTTTCAGATAACATGAATATTTGGTAATTTCATAACTCCCAACAAGATAAGATGGCCAAGCAGCATACCTCCAAAAGTTGATTTCCGTTCTTGTTTCGGTTCTAACAATTCGCAATTCTATGATGTCAGCATTACCAATTAAGTGGTCGCTACTTGAAAGAGAATTCAAAAGATAATTCATCTCCAGTTTATAAATCGGACGCGTTCCACATATAATGATAGCACTTGTCATAATACTATTAAACACTTTTACCAAGCCACTAAAATAATCACTTTCTGCAAAAGCCTCTTCGAAATTTTTTATATGTGCTACATTACCTGATGTGCAAGTGTAATCTTCATACTTCGTTTTTCTGAAAATCCTGGAAATTTCATTTATCCCAGTTAAAATATCATGTTCGAATTGCTTGATATAAATTGATCTTGTTCTATTTTCTTCAATGTATTCCGATATCACATCGTCCATATCCTTGAAAATATGTTCACCTACAGTCGCATCAATTGCGGCTTGGGTCATGTTACTGACATCACCCCAGCACATGTTCGCATCAATTGCGGTTTGGGTCATGTTACTGACATCAGTCCCCCACAGTCTCCAGTCGTTCGGAAATTCGTGTCTTTCCAAGAGTATTTTCGTAATATCATCATAAAGATGATATTGTTCTTGATCTTCTAAGGAACAGAACAGCAAGGGATTTGTGCTGTCTCCCGGACAGTATCGCGAAATTATATAATCAAACAATATGTCTGGTTTCTTGATTTTCCAGTTTAGTTCTACCCAATACATGAAGTACCGAGCGCAATCATACAGTGTGTTCGTTGTGTCTCTGATGTCCATCGATTGCACTTTTTTCTTAAATGTTTTGCGATCCTCATCCCCTGGCATATCTGTGATGAAGTGACTGTTTACCATTTTCATTGCTTCCACAAACGAGCGATTTTTGCGACTCCATTCAAAAAAACTATCACCCACTCTTTCGCAGATTTGCGCTACGAAAAAAATACATTCTTTTTCCATCTTATTTAGATCATAATCGGATGTTTTTTTCATTTTTTTTGACGAATCGACCGCCGAATCACCATTACCGTCTTCTTTGGTTTGCTTATAATGCCTCCTTTTGGTATTGGCGTTCCGAGCTGGATCTGGATTTATTGCTTGTATCATACACTGCTTTTATATTATTATGTTTGTATTTAAAATCCTTCCAATCCTGCGAACTCGCGAACTCCACCCGCGAACTCGCGAACTCCACCCGCGAACTCGCGAACTCCACCCGCGAACTCGCGAACTCCACCCGCGAACTCGCGAACT
>Ga0222715_10004849_pt1 | contig 11551 bp, 4 predicted proteins | sample C33_9DmetaG_FD_165056 | JGI IMG/M metagenome (GOLD analysis project Ga0222715, IMG submission 165056) | Estuarine water microbial communities from San Francisco Bay, California, United States - C33_9D | ecosystem: Environmental > Aquatic > Marine > Unclassified | place: USA: California...
CTATGAAAAAGCTTTACCAAAAGAAGGATATTTTTGTGTAGCTTATAACAATCGGGACGACGATAGATTTCCACATCAATACGCAACAAGCATAGAAGAGTTAGTAGAGCTGATTGAATCACACAGAGAACACCAGCGCAATGTATTTGTTGCTATGGGTTCTTTTAGTGAGAAAAAACGAGAGGCCGCTAAATCTATTTACGTTAAGTCTTTTTATATTGACTTAGATGTAGGAGAATCTAAAGAATATAAATCTCAAAAAGAAGCACTACTTGCGTTAAGTAAATTTTTAGAAGATACAAAATTACCATTACCTGCCGTAGTAAACAGCGGGAATGGGATTCATGCTTATTGGTTTTTAAAAGAACAATTACCTATTAGTGAGTGGAAAACTATAGCTGTTCAGCTAAAACAATTATGTATCCAAAAAGAATTAAAAATAGACTTAGCCATTACAGCCGATAGTGCACGACTATTAAGATGTCCAGACACGAATAACTACAAACAATCACCACCTAAACCTACACTGATTATAAGAGACGCACCTGAATATAGTCTTACAGAAATTACAAATGTACTTGATAATATGGAAGTTCCTTTAGAAGAGATTGTCAAAAAGCTTCCTTTATCAGAAGATAAAAAATTAAAGTATGCTAATTTTGAAAATCGCTTTAAACCATTATTAGTAGACAGTATTAACGAGAATGAAAATGGTTGTGGTCAAATCAAATATTACATCGATAATGTAAAAACCGCAGAGGAGCCTCTATGGTGGAGGGTATTGTCACTTGCTAATAACTGTGTAGATAGAGATGAGGTCATTCATGTTATTTCAAAAGACCACCCTGGATACAACTACGAAGAGACAGAGCGTAAAGCAACTGGAGCTCCTAAAACTTGTAAAGATTTTAATTTAACTAATCCAGGTATTTGTGAGGGGTGTCAGCATTGGGATAAAATATCTACCCCGATACAACTCCATAGATACCCTGCTAAATTAAACCAATCCTTTGAACATATTCAAGCCCCGATTGAGGGAGAGCATTTACCTAAAGTTCGCAAGGAGTCTGGAGGACTCCCGGCTACTCTAGAAGATAAAGGGTACTGGATTGGTGCAAAAGTAGGAGGCATTTACAAATCAGTAACTATCAAAGATAAGAAAGGAGTTACCTACACAGACGACAAATTAATTTATGAGTATACGATGAGAGCGGACAGGCACGTGCGAAGTTCTGCTGATGGTAATTGTTTAATCATCAACGTATGGCATCCACATGACGGACTACGAGAATTTATTTTACCGATGAAAACTATTTATGAAAAATCAGAGTTAAGAAAAATGTTGACGAGTCACGGCATATATTATGAAACAATAGAACAAGAGGATTTAATAATGAGATATTTTATTGATTGGGCAAAAGACATGCAAAAGAAAAATAAATACGACGTAATGTATGATCAAATGGGTTGGAATGATGACAAGACTTCATTTGTTATTGGTAGTTTAGAACTTAATAAAGACGGGACAGAAAAGAGCACTCCAATTTCATCATATGCAAAAGCGGTGGCTCCATTCTTATCACAAAGCGGTACGTTTGAAGGATGGCAAAAAGCAGCACAAAAATTAAATCAGCATGGATTAGAAATGCATATGTTTACCATGCTTTGCGGATTTGGGTCTATCTTGATGGATTTTTCTTCAACGACAGGCGTTGCTATTTCCTTGACAGGTGAATCAGGTGCGGCTAAAACTGGAGCGCTTTATGGAGCTTTGAGTATATGGGGCACGCCTAAAGATTTATCTGTGATGAACACTACAGCTAACGCTTTACAACAACGGTTCTTAACCCTACATAATCTACCTTTGGGTTTTGATGAAGTAGGCAATAAGAACCCATACTTACTATCAGACTTTATTCTTGCTGTATCTCAGGGTAAAGCAAAGCTTAAACAGCAAGCATCTACAAATGCAGAAAGAGAATATGAAGCTCCTGCATCTTTGATTGCAATTATGACATCTAACCATAGTATTTACGATAAGTTAAAAACAATTCGATCAAATCCTAATGGAGAAGCAGCTCGACTTATTGAGTTTCCTGTAAGAAAACCAAAAGCTTTTATTGAAGATGCTCGACTAGGGAAAGAAATATTTGACGAGTTTAATTCTCACTATGGATGGGCTGGAACTAAATTTGTCAAAGCCGTGTTTGATTATGGAACAGAGGAAGACATTAAACTTAATCTATCAAAATGGGAAAATAGATTTGTAAAAGATTTCGGCAATGATACAGCCTATCGATTCTATGAAAACCTTGTGGCCGTCACTATGACTGCTGGAGAAATCGTAGACGCCGCAGGTATTTTAAGTATCGATATAGAAAGAATTTATAAATTTGTTGTAGGTGAGATGATTCAAATTAGAGACGACGTTGTTAAAGTTAATAATGTGGACTATGAATCAGTGCTATCCAATTACCTAAATGCAAACTATGATAAGATTCTTGCATTCGAAGACGGTAAAATTATTAGCGAACCAATGAGACAACTAACCATTCGCGTAGATAATGATAAAGACTACATGTATATATCTAAGCGAGAGTTTGACAATTATCTAGCTGAACTTCCAATCAGTACAAAAGAATTTGTATATCAATTACAATTAGTTGGGGTGGACATAAAAGCTGGAAACGATATTAAACAGCGTATGAACGCCGGTTGGAAAGATGTTCAAAAATCAGCCACTGCTGTCTATAGGATTAAATTAAGCACTTTGGCAAGTTCTTTTGAAGTAAAACCTCATGCTGTTGCACAATGAGCCTGAGTGGATATTTCCTTTTGAATCAATGAGTGTCGGGGATAGTTTCTTTATCCCCACGCTTAAAACTGCGCCTATGATCCACGCCATCGAAAGCGGGGCTAAAAGAGTAAAAGTCCGAGTAAAGACTTGTGTTGTGGTAGAGGATAATCTAATGGGTGTGCGTACCTGGCGCGTTGCTTAATTATTAAATTGAGACTGTAAATATTCTCTATATTTTTTAGTTAAAGTAATACCGTTAACACTTTCGTCAATAGCGCGTTCGCGTTGTTTAAAAGATGCTCTTAAAGTTTTTGAAGTGATTGGATTTAAACTTCCAGTTGTCGATTGGTTATATTTATCTATTTTATTTAATACTTCCTGATAAAGTTCATAATCTTCATTTTCTTGTGCAACAAAAGCCGCGGTTAAAAGTCCAGATCGACGGTGTAACATATTTCGTTCCGCAGTTTTCATCGCATTATTTTGTTCATACGCTTTTGCTAAATCTTCATTAGTAAATCCAAATATTTGCATAAATGCATCTAGACCATTTAAGTCTGTTAATTTAGCGCCATTTGTTGTTCTTGCCCCTTCACTCATATATCTAAAAGACTTTAATGGATTACGCATAAATGCGGGCATCATTTTTTCTAAACCTCGATATACTTGTCCTTCTGACATATCGGAGGCTCCTCGCATGATGTTGCTTGCGTAGGAATATGAGGGACCTAATAAAGTTTCAAAAGTATATCCTAGCATCCCAATTTCTTGAATTCGTTTAGGATCATCTCTCCAAATTAAATTAGCGAAACCAGTTCTCGATGCTAGATCAAGATTTAATAATTTATTGAGTGGGCCTTTATATCCAATGTCTCCAAATACATTTCGAGTACTTTCTCTGAAATCAAATGGTTCATCGTCATCATCTGCAAACATAGCATACAATGCTTCCGCCATATATTCTGCCGCGCCATAAAAAGGCATCCCTTGCATACCGGCAAATACAAAAGACATTCCATAAATACCCGCTAATTGTTTACGGGCAATAGATTTAGCTAATTTTAAACTATCCATTTCTGCTTTGTATTCTGCAATTTTTTGAGGGTCATTTGTAGTTGCAATTAATCTTGCAAGTTCATCTCGCCGTACGTCCCCAGCTTTAGTTGTATCATGAAATAAACGAAGAGTAAGAGCCATCATTGAATGGGCAAAACGTTTAAAAGTGAACATCACCTTACCAAATTTTGTTTGAAAATATCGTGGACCTACATCAGGAAGTGAAGTACCATGAGATTCTCTGGTTAAGTCTTGGGCTACTTGAGCTATAGATTCAAAACTTTTATTTGGGTTAGTATCTTTTTCAGCCAAGTAAGAGGCTATAAAAGTAATTTCTCGATTTGCTCGTTCAGAGTTTTGGAACATCCATCCGAGCATAGCATCAACTTTTGTGCGTATACCTGTATAATCTGCTGAAGATTTTTCACGAAGTTCAGTTAATTCATATCCTAATCCTCGTTTAAATACTGAATTATCTACTCCATAATTATATAGTTCAAGTAAATCAGCGGGTAGTACATCCTCTTGTTTAATAAAACCCTTGTTAGCATTTTCTTGCGAACGCTCGTATCCGTTCATCATCCCGAAAGATTTATCCGGCATAAATCTTCTATTTTTATCAAAACCACCATTCATATATATTTTAAATGCTTCTGAAAAAGCTTTAGTTCCTTTTGCAAATCCATATTTACCAATGAGCATTGGATATACAACAATAGCCATTTGAGTTAAATTAACTAAAGCAGAGGATACATTACCAGCAATCGTTGACCAAAAACTGATATATCCTAAATTAGCAGAAATAGGATCCGCTACTGGGTTATATATAAATGGCGCACCTTTTTTAGTAATATCATTAGCAGCATATGTCAAAGACTGCTCAAGCTGATCTAATTCTGTCGGGTCTAATGTACTATCTTGAGGAAGTGTTTCGTTGATTGCGCGGGTTTTTTCACTATTTATATTTGCAAAATGCTCATCAAACTGAGGTCTATATTCTAAATTAACAATATGATTAGCGAGTTTAGCAGAAGTGTCAGCAAAGCCATTGACTAAGTCTTGCATTTCTCCATAAATACCTTTTCGTTTTCGCATCATTTGAATAACATCAGCAGATGGAAACATGTCTAAATAAATACCATAAACATTATCAAGCATTGCTTGGTCTGAAGCATTTTTTATTTCACCGTCTGCATTTTTTTCCATTTTACTTCTAAGTTCATTTAGAACCTCATTGAAAAAAGAAGTAGTAGCTGGGGTACGACCAGGAGATACGTCGGGATCAAAATCAGTAGAAATATCGGCTACATTATAGCCTGGACTTTGTAATACTGCTATGCGCTCATCTCTTTCAGCTTTTGTTAAAAATCTTTCAGAAGTATAATCTTGACCCTGAGTGCCTCCAGGAGAAGTATATCTAATAACATAGCTACCACGTCGTTTAAATGGAACATAAAATACAAGTTGATTTTCAATTAATTTATCTTTTAAAGCTTGTTTTTTCTGTGCGGCAGTTCGAGAATCTCCAGGGAGAGCTTTAATAATAGCATCATTATATTTACGCGCTTGAGCATTATAATAAGCTACATATCCAAGAGCTAAAGTTTGTAATTCTTTTGAAAGTGTTTTAAATTGTCTAACAAGCGGATGATCTTGATGTTCTTTGAATGTGGGATTAATACCTAATTCATATATACTATTCGCTTCACCTCTAGATAAATCATAAACAATTCTGTGAAAATTTTCTATAGCTTTATTAGTATGGGTTGAAGTTTCCTCTGTACCATCTATAGTAACAAGCTCTAAATCACTACCAGTCGTATATTCGTTATCATAAAGATCTGTTAAAGAAACTTCTTTGCCAGAGCGTTTGTCAATAAGTTTTATTTTTTTGCGTTTTTTATTTTTTACAATATCTAAACCAATATGAGCAAGTTCATCAGCAATAGCTCGTTGTCTATCTGCAGCACCAGCTCGTTTTTCAATAGCCTTCATTAGTTCACGAATTGATGGGAGCCATTTACCGTAAAGTTGATCTAAAACAGGAAGACCCCCAAGTCCCATTACTAATTCTTTTAAGCCAACTGGAAGTTCTCCAATAAACCGAATGGCTTTTTTCTTTATATCCTTAGAAAAAGCAGGCGCCTCTTCGATAGCAGTTTGAGCCATGGTAAAAAGTTTATTTCCAATGCTAGGATTATATCCACCAAAAGGTTGTTTTTTAGAGAATATTTTATCTGCAATACTATTTTTAATAGCATATTCACCTGCGCCCGGAGGAATAATAAGTTTTGAGGGTTCTCGTAATGATCGATTCAATGAGTAAAGAATCATCTCTTGTATATCTTTAGAAGTTATTTTATTAGGATCATAAAAACCTATACGACGCAAAAATTGTTTCACTGCACCCATAACACGCCTAAACCATGTGTTTTCTGGAGCAGTTTCTCCAATCATCGCTGCAACTTCTGAAAGGAATGTCATAGCCGTCTTGGTTCCATATTCTAATCCGTAACTTCTATATCTTTGTGTTACAGATTCCCAAGCTTTTTTAACAAGAGGATCAGTTTTTCGTAAACGTTCGAGTTGTAACATAGTGGGAGCATATAAATCTCCTAACATTGTTTCTAGACCATAGTGTTCTCCAACTTCATGAAGGATTAAATTTCGAGCAGTGCCTTGGTTGTTTCTATCTGCTACAATAAAACTTCTTCCAGAACGTTTTTGATTGAAAAATCTTGTCTTGTCTAAAGTACTAGGATTCCATATAAAAAACCCCTTTGTTCCGGGTCCAACGTCATTAGGATTGACCCCATATTCTGCCACGTCGCTTGCAGTATCAACAACAATTAGTTTTCCACGCTTCATAAATTGGTCAATAAGTTTTTGGCCAAATTCAGCATAAAGTTCTTGAATAAATTGTTTTGCTGAGGTGTATCTTGGTGCTTTACTTTCTAAAGTAGGAGTGATTTCGATCGGGTCTATTTCAAGACTAGAAGGTTCTATTACTGTAGTGTCGCTAGTTGTCTTTCCTCGTTTAGCATTTCGGATAGTGCTACTAGGCTTTCCCATTCCTCGATCGACAGATTGTTGAGTTCCTTCGGCATCGGTAGTAAGGGATTGTTCAGATATACTAGAGTCAATTCCAAGAGTTGTATCTGTGCCTGACTTAGTTTGATTAACATTTTTTGACTCCTGCCATTTTAAATTATCTGCGTCCCATTCATAATATTTTTTAGTTTTAGGGTCATACGCAGTATTATTAGTTTCATTATACTCATATTTTTTTGCTTCTGCAGTACTTTGTGGAACAGAGGCAATATCTCTAGTGCCTTTTATGATAGGTTCACCTAAAACTTCCCCTATACCTGATGGCGTAGGAAAATAAGTGGGTAAAGTATCTTGTGCTGCTGGGACTGCTTTTCTTTGAGGCGCTCCCTCTTTTGCGCCAGGTAAAATTTTTGAGGGGGCCCAAAATATTTTACGTTCCCTATCTGTCCATATCTCAGAATCTGGATTCCATTTCCATTTTTTCAATATTGCTGTTGGTTTTTGTGTTTTAGGATCATAGTGAGCAATAAATGCAGTATCAGTATTTGGGTCATATTGGATACGTCTATCAGTGGCAAGTAATTCTTCAAGTTGTCCTTTTTTAGAAACAACTTTTTTAGGTTGTGTTTTGCGTTCTAATTTATATTCCCCTGTTTTTTCATCTTTAGATGGAACATTTACAGACTCTAAATCTTTTTCCCCTTCAGGTATTTCCTCTATTCCCGGTAATCCTATTTGACCAGTAGGAGTAGTTACAGTAGGAGTAGCTACAGGAGGAGTAGTTTCAGTAGGAGTAGTTTCAGTAGGAGTAGCTACAGGAGGAGTAGTTTCAGTAGGAGTAGCTACAGGAGGAGTTCCTGAAGTATCTTGCGGAATAAGGTCTCGTTGGTCAGAGAAAGGTACCTTTTCTTTCTTTTTTTCAGTAATTGGTACTGGAGGCGCTTGTGTCTCAGTTCTTTCAAACGGAGCAGTGATTGCGCTAATGCCTCCACCTGCAATCATACCTCTTACTGAAGACTCCATGATTCTATCGAAATCTTCAGAGTCAAATATCTGAGGATTGTTGCCTACAAATTTTTCAGCGCTAATACTTATTGCTTCTTGAGCACCCTCAGTTAATCCCTCTGTTACCGCTCCTTTTCCTAACCCTTTGAATATCTTATTGACTAGTCTAGAATCAGCTCCAGATTTTTTTAAGATTTGTTTTGATATGGCTAGTTTTTCATAGGGTGTTAAATTTTTTAAAATAGAAGCGGGAAGAGCGGAGTCTAGAGCAGCTGCTCCAGCACCAAACAGTAACGCTGTACCCGTTGCAAGTTCGCCAGTTTGGTCGTAAATATTCTGAAATACTTCTGGGGCATTAAGCGCATAAGAACCTAAAGCTGTACCGGCACTTAATCCTCTGACTTGGCGTTTTGCCATTTCTTCAGCAAACTTTTTACCTGTATAGCGCTTCGCAAATTCTTGCGCTCCAATTTTAGCAACTTGAGAACCTGCCCCACCTGATAGAAACATTGTTCCAAAGTTAGGAATTTGTTCAAAAATAGTTTCAGCTACAAATTTTCCAGCATCGCCGAGGCCGGCAACATCTTTAAATGAGGGATATTGTGGTGCTAAATTTCTTTGAATGTATTCTTCGGTTCCTCGTGCTTCTTCCATTTGACGTTTAGCATAGTCGTCAAAACCAAGACCTGCTCCAACCATAGCAGGGATGACATCACCAAATGTAGATCCTAATCGTTTTGTACCTCGACTAAAGGCTTTGCTTATAGTCTCGCCGGTTGTATATTGGGGTGTAATATTAGAAATGTCGGAATAATATTGTTGTGCGGCGGTTTGTAAAAGTTGTTCTTCTGATGCACCCTCAGGCCCTTCAAATTTCATAAGTTGCCCGTTTGGGGCTTTTACTTGATAAATAGCCATAGGACTCCTATTTTATCGTACTTTTGTTAGGCCGCTAAATTCAGATGTATCCATCCCTGATTCACCCATGCGCATTTTAATTCGTCTATCTAATTCCGCTCGATAAGCATTTCTAAATTCAGGAGAGTTTATATCAAATTCACTTCCTTTGTCGTCTTTGAAAGTAGCAATCCATTCTTTCATTTCATTAGCATCAACTACATCCTTTGCTACATCACCATAAATTTTTTGAAAGTCAAGATTGATCTTTATCATATTGATAGTAGCTTCTTGATTAGCAATAGAGGATTTGAGTGCTTGTGTTTGTTCAAATTGTTTACTATTCATGCCGTATTCAATCGCAGCAACTTTTTCTGCACGATCGGCTTTAGCCATATCATCAAGAAGAGCAAGTCGTTTTTCTTCTATTGCTTGAAGAGCCTCTTGACTTTCTTGATAAGAGCTGATTCCTCTCGTAGCGCCAGCCGCAATATTTTGAAGTGCGAACGGAGAACTTCCAGCAGCCATTGCCAGTCCGGCTTCCATCGTTGCAAACCAAGGAGCCTTAGCTTCTCGTTCTGCTACTTTTTCATCCATTTTAGCCATACGCTCTTCCATTTTTCTACGATTTTCATCAGGGCCCATCATCTTTTTAAATTCTTCTGCATAATCAGTCATGGTTTTTTCTTTTGCAGTCGGAGTTTTTTCAGCGTCTTCTTTTCTAAGTCGAGCATCTTGTAATGCTCTAAATTCATTTAAATTTTCATTTATTAATTTATTTTCAGCATCTTTTCTAGCTTCTTCTTCATCACTGTCATCAAAATAATCGTAAATGCCATATCCACCAACTCCTGCAGTAGCCAAAGGATTTCCTTTTATAAAATCATACGCTTTACTTATACCCTTTTTACTTAAGTCAAATGCGCCCTTCACCCCTCCAATAATTGCTCGATCTACTGCACCGCCGCCGATATAATTTACAACGCCACCTTTAGCATATCCAGCTTCTTTCATTTTTCGTGCTAAATAAGCTTCAAATTCTGGTGTATTTTCATCTGCACTCAACTCGGATGGCCAAAATCCAGATACAATAGGACCTGCAAATCGACCTGCAAATAATCCAGCGGTGTCAAGAGCACCTTCAATAATATCTTCATAGTCTACATCACCGCCCTCTTCAAAAGCTACAATACCTCCACCTGCATAGTTTTGGCCTACGTTATCGGCAGGTAATGCTCCTATACCGCTTGACGCATACATATCAGGAGTCGGTTCAGGTTGAGGTTGAGGAGCTCCTACGCCAGATGTTGGAGGGGTAACATCTTGTGTTGGCATAGAAGCTAAACCCATAGGCATATTTTCTTGAACAATTTGTTCAGCTACAGAACCTGGAGGTTCTTGCATAGCATTAAATTTATCCTCTACCGTTTTACGACGTTGGAGTTCACCTAATGCTAAATAAGTTGGCACATCACCAGTAGGATTTTGAACATACTGAACAATAGCCTCTTTAGGCATCCCTTTTAAGCGTTCTTGTATCTGAATAATATTCATAATTAACCCTTATTACCTAAAATATTGTATAGTCCTAATCCTGCTAAACCTAAACCACCAATTTGAGATGCAAGACTTGGTGCTGGAGCATATTGTACTTGAGTTGAACCAAGTGCCGCTGCGTTACCACGAAGTATATTTGATTGATACTCGAGTAATCTTCTTTGATAGTCTTGTTCTTCTTGGAACTGTTGGTAAGCTAAGTTAAGTTGTTCTTGTTCTAACGCTTGTTTTTCACCCGCAGTAGCAGCTTGAGCTTTGAGTCTTTCTAAGTTTGCCATTTGCTCTGTAGCACTTAAAGCACCAGTAGCTTTAGCAGTCTCTAGCCCTGTTTGTAATCCAGCTAAACCTACATCTTTACCTAAACCAGCACTGAACTGTTGCCCTTGTTGACCTAGTTCAGCAGCTTGTAACCCAGCAGAAATGTTAGCTTGTTGGGTTTGTAGTTGCCTTGCTTGATCTGCTTGGAATGCTTGTTGTGCCTGTTGAAACGCTTGTGAGCCTCCCTCAGCTTGTATCTTATTAAGTAAGTCTTGAGTAGCACGATCTTGTTCTGTCTGCATTAATGCTTGTCGAGCACCACCAAATGTACCTCGATTAATAGCGCCCATAGCTCCGCCTGCTTTTTGAATGTTTGCTTGGCGTAAAGCTTCTTGTTTCTGAACATCAACAACAGATTGTGTATAAGGGTCCATATACTGTTTTGCCGCTGCAGTATCAAACGTACCTGTCGTTGCTGTTTGTGGAGTATATGTAATTGGAGTATATCCAAAAGCTCTAGTTAATCCTGTTTGTGATGCAGTTCCTGCCTGAGAGCCTACTGTACCTAAAGTACCTGAAGCAGTTTGAAAACCACCAGGAGTAGTCATGCCTAAAGCTTCTGTTTGTACTTGTTGTTGTTCTGGAGTAAATTGAGCCAGTCTTGAACCCGTATAAGGTTGAAAGTCTTTAATACCAGTAACTGCGCCCGAAGAGTCAGTTTTATAAATCTGCTTACCAGACTGTTTTAATAGTTCTTCATAAAAAGGTTTAGCATATTCAGGTAAGTTCGTAGAATATGAAGTAGAGGTCTGTGCACCACCACCGCCTCCACCTTTACCCTTATAAAAAGTAAGGTACTCAGTAAAACCAGTACATATATTCCAAAAAATTTTATGTAACCACATTGTTATTTACTCCACAGGTAATTCG
>Ga0222715_10004851_pt1 | contig 11550 bp, 17 predicted proteins | sample C33_9DmetaG_FD_165056 | JGI IMG/M metagenome (GOLD analysis project Ga0222715, IMG submission 165056) | Estuarine water microbial communities from San Francisco Bay, California, United States - C33_9D | ecosystem: Environmental > Aquatic > Marine > Unclassified | place: USA: California...
AAACCAGAATGCCTTTCAAGACAAGAGTTAATCTACACCGAGGATGTAATTGGTGGAGACCAGAATTAAATTCGGAACAGGATACAGCAGATTTGGCGGCAACCACACAACACATTTTTGAACAGGTGTTGATGTGTGCCAGTTCATGGATTCAAATGAATATTCCTACTAATAACATTGTTTTAGTAGGAGGTTGTGCATTGAACAAGACTGCTAGAATCAAACTGGCATCGGTTTGGGATGACATATGGGTGCCAAAAAATCCTGGAGATCCTGGTTCATGCATAGGTGCTGTTTGTGCCAAATACAACAAGCACATTGACAACTCCGATAAAATGTGGTATAATAACAACAATGGCTAAACAAAACAAAGACTACGGATACGATATACAAAAGTTATATCTAGAAATGATGTTGGCAAACGCAGAAACGTTTGTGAGATGTCAGTCTATTTTTGATCACACATTGTTTGACAGAAAACTTCAAGACACAGCAGAATTTATCAACAAGTATGTGAGTGAATACAATGCACTTCCAACTTATGACATTGTGAACAAATCGTGCAGTGCAGATTTAAAACCAACTGAACAACTATCAGACGAACATTTTGATTGGCTGATGAATGATTTTGAAACATTTGTGCGACACAAAAGTTTAGAATCTGCCATATTGAAAAGTGCTGATATGTTGGAAAAAGGTGAATACGGTCCAGTTGAAGACTTGGTCAAAAAGGCAGTACAAATAGGATTACACAAAGATATTGGAACAGATTATTTTGCTGATCCTAAAGCAAGATTGATGGGATTAAAAAGTCAAAATGGACAAGTCAGTACAGGTTGGACCACACTAGATAAGAAACTGTTTGGTGGATTTAACAAAGGTGAGTTGAATATATTTGCAGGAGGATCTGGTGCAGGTAAGTCACTGTTCCTTGCAAACTTAGGTTGTAACTGGGTATTGAATGGATTGAACGTGGCTTATATCACTTTTGAATTAAGTGAAGCACTTGTGAGTATGAGATTAGATTCTATGTTGACTGATGTACCTACAAGAGAAATATTTAAAGATCTAGATGGTGTAGAAATGAAAGTGAAACTGCTGGGTAAAAAAGCAGGTAAGTTTCAAATCAAATACATGGCAAGTGGTAAAAATGCCAATGATATTAGATCATACATTAAAGAATATGAAATTAAGACCGGCAGTAAATTAGATGTTATATTGGTAGACTACTTGGATCTTATGATGCCAATCAGTAGAAAAGTTTCTCCAAGCGATCTGTTTGTGAAAGACAAATTTGTATCAGAAGAACTAAGAAACTTATCAATGGAATTGAATGTGATCTTTGTTACAGCATCACAGTTGAATAGAGGTGCAGTTGAAGAAATAGAATTTGATCACTCGCACATAGCAGGTGGTTTAAGTAAGATTCAAACTGCTGACAACGTGTTTGGTATATTCACATCAAGAGCAATGAGAGAACGTGGTAGATATCAAATACAACTTATGAAAACAAGATCATCTAGTGGTGTTGGTCAAAAGATTGATTTAGAATTTGATGTGGACAGTTTAAGAATTAGAGATCTGTCCGAAGATGCTGACAGTCAAGAGTATAAAGGATCAAGCACAATTTACAATTCATTAAAAAAGACATCCACAGTTAATGATAACACAGAAGAAAACACAACTGAAATTAAATTACCAGACCCGAGAAAAGGTGACACAGTGGGCAAAATTGAAACAACTAATTCTGATCAAACCAAGTTAAGAGACTTTTTAAAGAATCTTGACGGCGAAGAATAATTCCAACAGCAGTAGGCGGAAAGCCAATTTTCCGCGAAGCGGTAACGCAGAAATTTAAATCCGCGAAGCGGACAGCACAGCGAAATCGGTAAGCAGGTTTTTTAGATGATTTTTCTTTTGGCGCCGCGTCTCTTGACGTCTAATGTTGAGCAGTGTATGCCACCTTCCCAATACAGATGATGACGCTGTGGTATCACATGACAGTCTATGTGCAAGGCTTTCAGTTTTGCAAACAATTCAGGTATGTGTCGTGCAAACACAATGTTGTGTCTATCTATGATCAACACATTGAGATCAAAGCACACTTGTTGATTGTAACCTCTCCAGTTTTCCAAGTACTTGTCCAACCATTGCACATCCATTCTGTTTTTGAATACACTGATGTCTTTGCAGTACTGTTCAGCATTCAATTCTGCCACACAGTCACTCACATCAATCAATTTTTTACCACGTAAGCATTCTGGTACCCAATCTATACCTGCGTGTATCACAGTGTCATCATCCGTCATGATGAATCCATGATCAATATGTCCGAAACCATCGAAGCGTGTGTTGTTATTTTCCACAAATCTATAATCATTCAATTCTCTCTTGATCCATTCATACCCCATGGCACTGCCAGGGCCTCTTGGGTTCACAATGAAGGCATCTCCTGCTCGGAACATGGTGGCTGTGTGCCACAACACTCTGTCACTCAACTGCTGTTCGTAGGTTTTGTCATTGAGGAACCATTCATCCTTCACATTAAGATCCTTCAACATAGGTGCTGGTTGACTGACCCAACGATATCCTTGCCTAAACATGGATTCAAATATGGGATAGTAACTGATGCTGTCAAAGTATCTGTCTGTGTAACTGGTATAGGTTTGCACAATGGTATTGCCCATCACCATGTATTGATCTCTAGGCACAATGGGACTAATGGGCACATCGATACGAAACTGAGGCATTTTCACAGCATCATAACGATACACTGTGGGACGCATCACTTCAATGTTGCCTTGCTTGAGAAAATCTGACAATGCATCTAGATCCTGTTTGGTTTCTTCAAGAATTTTATTAAACTGTGTAATATTGCCCGAAGTTAATAAATGATCCACATCGCCGGGAGAATAGGTATCCCCAACAATAACTGACTCTAATGGATCGTATTCTGTGTATATCATAATTTTATATCAAATATTTGTGATGTATAAACATTTGCATTGACAGTCTCACAGTGCCTTTTTTTGCTATCACTGTGGACACAGCGTGAATGTGATCTGTGTAATTTATTATTATTCTGTTGGGTGTGGGTTCAACAAATTTTCCATGCGTATCATTTTTATCTTCTTTATAAAGAAAAAGACCTCCGTCATTGATGTCCCAAACATCGTGTAGAAAATGTGTTACTCCCACATAATCTAAGGAATTATCCTTTTCATAAGTGCTGTCGAGATGCCAATGTCCTCCATAGGGAGCATGATTTTCATGATATCGTACCAAACAGTCCATGGTGTCAAATATGTCTTTGGATACAATATTCCTGTTTACTAAATTTTTTAACCAAAATGTTCTGGATTCTCCAGTCAACATATAATATGAGGAATTGTGAAATCCATAGTGATCATTTTCCACTTGTCCGTTAAATTCTGTAATCTCTCCGCCCACCTGTTTTATCACTGTTGAATCTTTACTGTGTTCTTTATCAATATAGTGCAGTTCACATTCGCTGTTGGCAATTTCATCTTTGATAATGGATTTTAACTCGACCAATGTTTGTGTATCAAAAAAATTATCAATTATTTTTATTGTCATTTTATTTCCATTAGATTATTTTCAAGCACTTCAAAATATTCTGAGTTGGCATTTACGGGAATAATATACATCATTTGATATTCTTTCTTTCTAATCATAAACAGTAATCCGAATCTATTCACTATTTCAAATCCGTTTGATTTTATTATCTGTTCTGCTCGTGTAACAATCTCATCATGCTGATCCAATATTTTTTCTTGTTCTAAGATATCTAAATATTTTAAAGCACTCAGTATACCTGGCATTGAATAGTTATATGTAAACCCGTGTTCCCATCTAAAGTTCTTGGGTAATACATTATGAATCCTTTCATTGTATAGAACCATGCTCAATGGAAATGTTCCGGCAGTGATTGCTTTACCCATAGTTGATATGTCTGGCTTAATTGGTAAATGCTTCCACCCAATATAATTTCCTGTTTTTCCTCCACCTATGAATATGTCATCTATGATCAATATTACGTCGTGGTCCTGTTGTATTCTTGTCAACTTATTCCAGAACTCTTTAGAGTTAGGAGTCATATCGTTTCCATAGGAACAAGTTTCAACCACTATGCAACTAACATTATCCCACTCCTGTGGCACATAGTTAAACTGCCTGCTGATACGTTTTACTCCATGATATTTAGGCATGGTATAAAAAGGATCCTTCATTAGATTATCAGCACCTAGATTAATTGTGAGGAATGTGCTTCCATGATAGGAATTCTCAAAACTTATTATTAAATTCTTATGAGCATTTCCTTTTTGATGATGATATGCACTTGCAAGTTTAACTGCTCCTTCGTTGGCATCACTACCAGATAAAGCATAAAAACTTCTATACCCATTAGAAAGATTGTATATTCTATCAGCCAATTCATAACTGGCATGATTCAATCTCAGAGTGTCTCCTGTTGGAACTGCTGATTCGGCTATTTCTGGTTTGATGTTTTTAAGTTGTTCACACACATGGTTTATAATATCATTCCTATCAAAGCCAAGCACAAAACAACCATAATGCAATAACGGATCAACTATTTTTTTATTATTTTCGATTGTTCCGTATTTCCAATGTGGTAGTCCAGGGTGTGTTTCCTGTTGTACTTCTGGTATAAGTCCTTTTAATTCCATATTGTTACTCTCATATCATCATAAGTCAGTGGCGGGTTGACTGCATTTAAAGTTTTTTTCGACCACCACCTTAAATTAATTGGTTGATACAAATCAACCATGGTTTCAAATTCTATTCTCTTGGTATTACCTTCGTGATATTCTTTGCCAAATGTTGTTACAAAATCATTTATTTCAAATGTTATAGTGTAATCGCCATCGAGATTTTCGCTTTGTTCAACATAATTTTTTCTTTCGATAACAGTGTTGCATTTGTTATTTTCAAATATAAAAGTGATCGAAACTTTTTCTTCACCAGAGTTTTCAAATTCTATATTATAGTCAAATCTTAATTCATTTTTAATTTCTAAGTTGATATTTTGTTCACTTAGAAGTTTAATCGGAAGCATTTCTTCACAGTCATTTATTCCTGCAAATAGAATCTTATTATTCAGATAAACATTTAATGAGTTAGAATATCCGTAATCTTTTTTAGAAAAGTATCTCTTATCTTGATCTTTAGGACAGTGTATTTCTATAAACTTATTCATTAGTTAATCCACTAAAAATTTCTAGTGCTTCTCTGAAACTTACGTGTGAATTATTTTCATGCAATAGAGTAAAACTTAAAGTCCATCGATCAAGTGTTGGATTAGGATTATAAGTTGAATGTAGTTGTCCAACATTTAATAAACTTGGTTTATCGATAACCTTTTCATACACCATTTCTAAATCGTGTTCTTCTGCGGTGTAACATTTATGACAGTCTATATCCGGTATAATTCCGACTGCTTTAAAGGCATCGTTGTATCCGCTCTGATCGTGTAGTACTTCTATTAGTTTTGATTCATCTTTGACTTTCCACCACCTCGTTGTACTGTCTGCAGGTCCCCAAGTGAAATTTAATTTAACAGCATCGTTTATACCCGGCTTTATGGTCATATCATTGTGAATAGGAACTGTTACTTTATTTTCTTTTGATGTATAAAAAGATTCTACCACATTACTGATTTTTATGTTGAATTCCTTTAACCAAATTAACAATTCAGGCTTAATATGTTTTTTAGCCACGTAATTGATAAAGGTATCTGACTGTCCATCGAATATAGACGGTTTTTCATATACGAACGGTATCTTAATATATCTATGATATAGATTCATCTATTATTTCTTATCCAGGCAACATAGTTATCACAGTTCTGTGCCAGTACTTTGTTTCTGGTATTCCTTGCTATCAAATGATTATAAAATTTTTCACACAGAGATATATCAATTTCCTTAATCCATTTTGTATCGAGTTGTGTCCATCCAGAGGCTAGTTCAGCCCACATATAGTCAGGAAATATTGTTAAAAATTGTGAACTACAAGCAATGGTGTTTTTTACTCCGTTGTATTTTTTAAGAAGCAGTTCTTTATGACCTAATTCTATTCCTAACTTATTCATATCTTCCCAAAATATATTTGTTTGTTTTTTACAAAGTGTGTAATGAACACTAATGAAATCTGCTATATCGTCTAATGCATATCCTATATTTTCGTTATATGTTTTCCAATCAGTTTCATTTTTTTCAATAGCATAATTTAATTGCCATATTGAAGATACAGTAACGAACAAAGCATTAGCCTCCATTGGCTCTACGAACCCTGCCGCCATTCCTATACTCACAACATTTTTCTGTGCAGGATTAATTAATCTCTTTGGTTCCCATTTTAGAAGTCTGGGTTCTTTCAGTCCTCGACCATCCTGCAACTTCTTGAATTTTTCTAGAACGACAGCATCATCAAAATACTTGTCACTATACACAAGCCCTGTCCCTATTCTATTTTTTAAGCCTATTTTAAATTGCCATCCTTCTTCTTGTCTTATGCTCTGAGTATAATTTTTCATTTCTAAACTTTGATCATTGTACGCCATAGGGCCTACCCATGCACTGTTAGCCGGACATTGATTGTAGTGTTTGTATTCATTATCGAATTCACTAATTAATAATCTATGAAATCCAGTAGCATCAACATAAAGATCACTAACTATTTCTTCTCCGTTATGTAAAATTAATTTCTTTATTCCCTGATCATCTTTTATTATATGTTTCACAGTACCCACAGTTTCTATTACTCCTAACTTTTTAGCAATATTATCTTTAACCCAAGGTCCTAATTTTTCAGCATCAACATGAAATGCATAACTGAAATTAGGACTGCCAAGATACTTCCCGTTAACATAAGGAGCCTTCAATGTTTCCATGAATGGATGGAGGGGATTAAAACTTTCACTATAATTCTTAAATTTATTTTGCTGGAATAATTTTAACCAAACATCAGTTAATCGTAAATCAGTATGCTTTACACTTTTTATATCATCAAAAGAAATTTCCTGATTGTTTAATACTTTCTCTAATGGTTCGTTATAGGAAAAGCCAAAATATTGTTTATCGTCTTCTTCACACCAATCTTCAAAACAGTTAGCATACTTGTAAATACTTCCAGTTTCTGACATCCATTGTTTTTCATCTGCACCAAGATCGTCCATAAAATGCTTAATTGGAGGAGTTACAGATTCTCCAACACCTATAGTTTCAATTACATCGCTATGCAATAATCTAACTTCGAAATTTGGAAAATATTTTTTTAAATTGGCGGCGGCAAAACACCCTGAGGTTCCGCCCCCAACCACTGTAATGGATTTTATAAGCATAATGTATTTAAAATTAAAACATTTATAGACTGCTGTTTTTGACGCCGTAAGGTATGATTTTGGTGCTGATAGCCGCATATACATCGACACTGTGAATGGCCCGTGTATTGACGTCTATGACGCTTTAAAATAGGTTTTTTACGGTGTTGTAGGCACCTTGTTTGCTTGTTTGCTAAGGCCCATGATTGTGCCACCCGAATATCAAAACAAAATAATTAAATTTGTATGTCAAACGAAATACAGCACAAAACAATCAATCTACGTCAATGGGAAGACGGTAACGAGCCGCCATTCAATCCAGAAATGGATGTAGAGATTAGAGACTTTATAGGTGTTTTCAAAAAAGCCTACACCAAAGAATGGTGCAATCAAGTAATCAAATACTTTGACGAAATGACACAGATGGGATTTGGTAGATCCATACAAGAAATTTCAGGAGCACCTAGACATCTTAAAGACACACAAAATTTTAACACCACAAGATTATATTCGCAAGGAGAAAATCTTTTGAGTATTGTAGGAGTTCCTGGTATACAACAAAAATTCTTAGATACATTTTGGGCGTGTTACAACGGAATATATAGACATCAATTTTCGTCTTTACAAACAGAAGGTGCACCACAAATGGTGTATGAAATGAAAATCCAAAGAACAGCACCTGGTGAAGGTTATCATGTGTGGCACTGGGAACAAAGTAGCAGATCAGACACAACAAGATTTATGGTGATACAGGTATTTCTTAATGATGTGGAAGAAGGTGGTGAAACAGAATTTTTATACTATCCTAGAAGATTAAAAGCAGAAGCAGGAACACTGTTAATATTTCCTGGAAACTACACGCACACTCATAGAGGTAACCAACCTTTATCAGGTCCCAAGTATACAATAAACACTTGGTTAGAATTTTAAGGTTGGTTACTCGACTAACTTAGATTAAAATTAATATTAAATATTAATTACTGCTCAAAACTTTTCACAGCATTTTCAACAATTTTTTCTAACTTGCTGTATGCCTTAATAAAAAAATTTTTGATTGAGTAAATCACGGATGTGATAATTTGTTTGACTTTTTTCATTGCCTTGTCTCCCTAGTTTGAGTTGTTATTGTTGCCTTATTCGCAAAGTATTTACATTAGTTTTCTAAAAATTTATCTGCTACTATTGAGAATGTTATTTGGTTATAAATGCACTGACCACTTTATCTGCCAACTTTTTGTAATCTTCCAATGGACCAATTTCTTGAATATGATGTGCTTTGTTGCCGTCATGATATGAACATCTAATTTGCATTAGACCTTTTTCTGGTCTGGCATCTGCTGTCACTCCGATCGCTGTGTGACAATCTCCTCCCACTAATTGTAACACATACTTTTCTGCCATCCATTCTATAGTGGGCCACTCCAGTATTTGTGGATTCCATATGTCTTTCATTCTTGTGTCATCACTTCTAACTTGTACCACCACTTTTCCTTGCCCTGCGGCAGGTAGTAATTCTTCTTCTGGTATTGCTGTGTATTGTACCCGAATACCTAATCTATCTATGGCACACTTTGCCATGATTATTCCATCTACTTCTTTTTCAATTAAATCTAAACGTGTTTGAATATTTCCTCTGATAGGAACAAAATTTAAATCCGGTCTTTGATCTTGTAACATTTTTGTTCTGCGTGGTGCACTGGTTCCTAATCTATATCCTCTTGGTATAGAATCAAAATTTTCAAAAGGTCCTACAAGAGCATCTCGACGATCACCAACATTCCACACACAACCTAAAATTTCAGTACCTAGAGTTGGTTCAGTTGCCATATCTTTGGCACTGTGAATGGCACAATCTATTTCACCTGATAATAATTTTTCTTCTATGGCTGAACAGAAAACGTGTTTGCCTCCCATTTCATGAATAGGAGTTTTTTGATCTATATCACCTTGACTTTTGATTTGAATTAATTGATAAGGTTGGACTAATCCAGACCCTGCTCCATCTGCCTGTCTTATGGCTAGAGGAGATCCTCTTGTGCCAATTTTAATCATTTTGCTTATACTCTACTGTTCCAAGGAACGGGCTTACCGTTTTCATCAAGAACAAGATCACCTGTATCTTTGTACTGACAAACCATAATGCCTTTGCCGCCGCCAAGTCCGATATATCTGCTTGGTTTAATCTCTCGTTCATTATGATATCTTTCTGAGTGATGAGTAAGCACACCTCTTTGTTTTACACCAGCCATTATTTGCCTTGTCCTCTGTTAAATTTAAGACTGCGTTTTTTAGCCTTGTTCATTGAACTCATTTTGCACTTATTTTTTTTAGTTGCTTGACTGGTTTTTTTAGGCACCGACGTATGTTCAACAAAGCCTTTTGCTACTTTTGCCATATTATCTACCTAATTTTTTACTTCTGCCCAGAGGCAATGGTTGTATTGTTACAAATTCTTCACCACGTTTAGTAGTCCATTCCACTTCAACCTCTTTGGCTTTGGTGCTGTTTTGAAAACTTTTAATGGCTCTTTTGTATCCTGTTGCTTCGATTTCTTTCACTTGCTCGCCTTCTGGAGCGGTTCTATCTGTGAATATAAATTTTCTTGTTTTTGCCATACATACTCCTTATTTTTGTTGTATTTATTAAATGGTAGTATTATTTTGGTTCTTGACATTGGGCAATAATTCTGCTATAATGAACGCACTTAAGGAGAACACTATGTATTATAGAATAAAATTTATATTAAAAGATTTGCTTGTATCACCTATAGTGATGTTTTGGAAACAGATTTTGATATCAATGATGTTGGCAGGAATATTCACTCTGATAATCAAACCAGAGATTTATGTATTTTTAACAGCAGTTGGTATCTGTTTTTTAGCATCGTTGATGGTTACTATGGCAAATGACAGTTATAATAGACAAAAAGAAAAACTATTAGAAACACTTAAAGACAAAAGATAATGAGCGAAAAAACAAAACAACTTTTGGAAAATTTAAAAGCCATCAGACAGAAAGAACCAGAAGACGATATATCTGCATCAGGTCCTATTGCCAGCAACATGGGTGCTGATAGAATTTACGGAAGCATTAACAATACCGTTCATTTGGTCAATCAGGATGGTTCCACTTACAAAGGAAAAATAGACAAAAGAAGAATCACAGTTAAAGGCATAGATGGTAATAATTTTTTCAGTTATGTATATGAAACCGCAGATGGGCGTTGGTTTGATCGGACAGGGTTACCTTGTGCCAAACCTAACACTCTTGTTAAACAATCTGACGAGGAAGTTACAGAAAATGATAATTAACACTATGATATCTAACGAGCAGTATAATGATATGAAAGAGTACTGGGACTTCCAACGCAAAATAGAGTTCAACAGAGAGAAATGCAAAGAAGCCTGCGAAAATATCAAAATCATTGAAGATGATTCAGAACTTGATACTAGCGAATTGTTTGCTATGATGTGGAATAGAATAAGTCAAGATGAATACGAAGATCCACCAAAAGGATGGATTCCTAAAAATCCTGATCTACGTCTAGAGAGTGAAAGTTATTCCGCATAACACGATAAATACTATCACAATGACACACACACAATTTTTAAAATACGGCACCAATGAACCTTTTTACAACGAAGGTAACTTTCAAGAATACGATTACGAATGCGAATGGATGGAATGCGATTGGAAAATTGTATATGGCACATTCAATTTAGTAACTGCGTTTTGGTATCCTTGGATTAGAATCAAATATTGACAATTTCCCAAAAACGTGTTAAATTAATCATTATGTATTAACTGCATACCTGTTATGCTAAATACATATACGTTCAGGCATCAGCCCGGAAGTAGCGTAAGCGAAGGAACGCACCTAACTTTAACAAGGAGGGTGATATGAACAGATTCAGTCATCTACTTAAAAAATACACTAGCGATTCATTGCTTGCCAAAAAAGCCATGACACTGTTCAGTGCAAGAAAAGAAGTAGACATCAATGCCAATGGCACACAAGGATATGTGGTAAAACACGGTCCTAACAAAGGCCGAGCATTGGCACACAGAGCAGTCAAATCCACAAATAACTGGTAATTATTTTTTAGTAAACAAAAAAGACCTACTGGCGGAACTGTATCTAAAATTCAAGTTTCGCCAGTGTGGTTCAGTCCAAATCAACTTTTCCC
>Ga0222715_10004853_pt1 | contig 11547 bp, 6 predicted proteins | sample C33_9DmetaG_FD_165056 | JGI IMG/M metagenome (GOLD analysis project Ga0222715, IMG submission 165056) | Estuarine water microbial communities from San Francisco Bay, California, United States - C33_9D | ecosystem: Environmental > Aquatic > Marine > Unclassified | place: USA: California...
TATGTACGAATTATCAGCTGCTCAACAAATTAATATATTATCAACTGACTTTATGGCTGTTGCTACAGACTCAGCTGTTGCTGCTGCTAACACAGACGGCACAATTAATATCGTAAAAATTAAATCTGCTGGTTCTGGTGCTTCAGTCAATAGTACATTTACAAATATTGATATACGAGGCGATGGTACAGGCGGAAAAGTTTCAGTTACTACATCAGGAGGTGTTGTATCTGCTGTAACAGTAACAAACGCTGGTTCAGGTTACACTTATGCTTATATTAGAAATGCTGATATAGTTTCTGCTGGTGCGACTGACTTAACAGGTGCTGAATTAGATTGTATTATCGAGCCAAAAGGCGGACACGGCGAAAATGCTGTAGAAGAATTAGGCGGTTATTATGTAATGGTAAACGTCAACTTTGTTGCTGGTGAAACATCAAACACAGGTGACTTTACAACTGCTAACGATTTTAGAAGAATTACTTTAATTAGAGATCCAAACAATTTTGGTGGAGGTTCTGCTGCTTCTTCAGCAACATTAAGAGCAACAAAAGCTGTAAGATTTGCTGCTTCTCCTACACCAGGTACATTTCAAGTAGATGAAGAAATTAATCAGGCAACAACTGGTGCTGTAGGAAAAGTAGTTGAGTGGGATGCTACAAATAGAATATTATATTATGTTCAAACAAGATTTAATGACGAAGGAGCTGATAGTAACGGTAACTTAACAGCGTTTTCGGGTGCGAATGTAATCACAGGTCAAACTTCATCAGCAACAGGAACACCAAGCTCAACAGCAAGTGAAACTGCTGATAGTATAACTTTTACTTCAGGATACGCTAATTCTGAAATAGAACCAGATGACGGAGATGTAGTTTATATAGAAAATAGATCACCTATTACAAGAGCGTCCGATCAAACTGAAAATGTTAAATTAGTGATTGAATTTTAAGAGAGGAAATAAATGCCAAGTCCAACTGACTTTAACCTTTCGCCATACTTTGATGATTTTGCTGAAGCCAAAAAGTTTCATAGAATCCTTTTTAGACCAGGCTTTGCTGTTCAAGCGAGAGAGTTAACACAACTACAAACGATACTACAAAATCAAATTGAACGATTTGGTAGACATATCTTTAAAGAAGGATCAATGGTTATACCTGGTGAGGTTAACATTGATAACCAAGTTAACTTTGCTAAGTTAGAAGATACGTTTAATGAGGTTAGTGTTACTTCTTATCTATCACAATTTAGAAATAAAATTATTACAGGTGTAACTTCAGGTGTTAAAGCAACAGTTAACGATACATCAGAATGTTCTTGTATGGTTGCTGGTGATAGTGATATACCATCTCTATTTTTTAAATATACAGATACCGCTTCAGACGGTGAAACAAAAAGATTTTTACCTGGTGAAACATTAGTTGCTTATGCTGTTGATAACACAACGGCAAATAACTATCGTTTAACAGAAAACCAGGCAACTGATATTTCAGTTACAATTAAAACATTAGGTGATGATGGTACTTCTGGTACAACTTATACACAAAATGCTACAAGAGATGTTATTGGTTTATCTTTTGTAGTAGAAGTAAAAGAAGGTGTTTATTTTGTGGATGGAACTTTTGTAAAAAATGATGAATTACATTTATACATTTCACGTTTTAATAACATACCAACTTTTCGTGTAGGTTTTGAAGTCACAGATCAAATTATTACTCCAGGTGATGATGCTTCACTAAACGACAATGCTCAAGGTAGTTCAAACGTAAATGCTCCTGGTGCTCACAGATTAAAAATTAATTTATCACTTAAAAGATTAGCATTAGAATCTGAAGATGAAATAAGATTTGTAGAATTAATTAGAATTAAAAATGGTGTTGTACAAAGAAAAATTACAAGATCAGAATATTCAGAATTAGAAAAAACATTTGCTCGTAGAACCTTTGATGAATCAGGTAACTATGAAGTTAATAAATTTTTAGTTTCAATTAGAGAACATTTAATAGACGGTAATAACAACGGTGTATTTCCTGCTAGTCCAGCAACTCCTGTTTCTGGTGTCACTTATGGTGATGATGATAAAGTGGCGATGGTTATTGATCCAGGTAAGGCATACATTGAGGGTTACGAAGTTGAAAATACAATTTCACAATATATTTCTGTAAACAGAGCAAGACCAATAGATGGTGTTGAAAATGGACACGTTGCTAGATTAGATGACCAACCAGTTGGTACATTAGTTGGTAACTATATTTTAGTTGAAAACGTAAGAGGTGTTCCAGGTATTGATACTTTTGAAACAGTTAACTTATGGGATGGTTCAGACGTTTATGATACGCCACCAACTGTAGGTACAGATACAAACGCAAGTAAAACAGGATTAATTGGAACTGCTAGAGTAAGAGCATTTCAATTACATAGTGGTTCTTATTCATCAACATCAACATACAGATTATCATTATTTGACATTAAATTAAATAGTGGTAAAAGTGTAGAAAGAGATGTTAAATGGATTACAGATGCTGGTCAAACAGGTGTTATTAATTTTTATGCTAGTACAGAACAAACAACAAGTGTTGTAAACGTAAATGGTTCAGCAAATGGTTCACAAACAAGTTCAGGTGGAGATCCTATTACAGGAACAGGAACAACATTTACTACAGACTTTCAAGTTGGTGATTCAGTTATATTAGGTAGTAACTTTGTAGGATATGTAGCATCCGTCACAAATAATACTACATTAGTTTTAGATAGAGAATTAACTGGAGATTTAATTACTGCTACAGGAACACTCACAATTGCTAGAGGAAAAACTAGAGTTTACGAATCTGAATATGCTAACTTAATTTTTAGAACAGGTTTAAATAATACAAAAACTTTAAGAGGTTTTGATAGTGCTACAGGACAAGATGTTAATTTTTCAAGTCAACACGAAATACGTAGAGTTATAACTAACACTGCTGATGGTAGTGGAAACTTTGAAGCTACTTTAACAAACACAAACGAATTTTTCTTAACAGATCAAAATATAGATAACTATACTTTATTTGATAATGTTACAAATCAAGTTGTCAATATAAGTGCTTCAGATATTTCTTTTGATGATGATTCAAATAGAAAAACAGTTACAATTTCAGGACTAACAAGTTCCAGAAGTTATACATTAATTACAACTATTTTACAAATCAATTTAGCTGCTAGAGAAAGAACAAAAACTTTAGTAACAACAACTGTTACAATTACAGGCGCTAAAAACGTAACTGCTAAAAATGTTTTATTAAATCACGCTGACGTTTATAGTATAACGTCTGTGTCAATGAAACCTGGTGATTATACAACGTATTCAGCAACTGGTGCTGTTGATGTTACAAGTAGATTTAATTTAGATACAGGACAAAGATCAACACATTATCAAAAAGGTGCTTTAACTTTAAAAGAAGGTGCTGGTGCGATTACAGGTGCTTTAAGTGTTACATACAAATATTTCTCTTACAGTGGTTCTGGTAATTACTTTAGTGTTGACAGTTATTTGGGTACCATTAATTACGAAGATATTCCATCATTTAAAGTAACACAAGCTGATGGTACACAACAAGAGATTTATCTCCACGATGTAGTTGATTATCGTCCAGTTATTGAAGGTTCAAATTCATTTACACCACAAATACCAAAAATTGGTTCTGATTTTAATACACCTTTAGCAAATTATTTACCTAGAGCAGATAAAGTGTTTATTGATAGTACAGGAGAAATTAATGTATTGTCTGGTACACCTGCTGAAAATCCTAAAGAGCCATCTGATCCTAAATCAGGTATGGTAATCGCAACTTTATATTTACCTGCTTACACAAAACAAGCTAGTGATGTAACAATCAAACAAAAAGATAACAGACGTTACACAATGAGAGATATTGGTAACTTAGAAAGAAGAATATCTAATTTAGAATATTATTCAAGTTTAAGTTTATTAGAAAAAGAAACAGAACAGTTGTCTATTAAAGATGCCGTTACAGGTATTGATAAATTTAAAAACGGATTTATTGTCGATCAATTTACAGGTCACAATGTAGGGGATGTAAAACATCCTGACTATAAAATTGCTGTTGATAGTCAAAATAGAGAATTACGACCTAGACACTTTACAGAATCACTTGACATTGTTGAAAATTTACAATCAGGTTTACAAAGAGCAAGTCAAAATTATCAAAGAACAGGTGATATTATTACATTACCATATACAGAAAATGTATTTATTTTCAATCCATATGCTACAAGAGCTATTGACGTTAACCCATATAAAATTGGTGCGTTTAGAGGACAAATAACTTTATTTCCTGAAGTTGATAACTGGAAAGAAACAGATAGAAGACCAGATTTAACAGTTACAGACGATAATAATTTAGATGCTATTAGATTTATTGCTGACACTTTAGGTGTAACAGGAACACAATGGAATGAATGGCAAAATAACTGGACAGGTTCTTCAACAAGAGATATTGGTGGAGAATTTCAAAGTGGAAATTCTATATTTCAAAATACAATTACAACATTTACAGGAACAGCAACAAGAGATGGTATTCAAACATCAGCCGTAACTTCAACAAACTCAATCAATTATGGTGATCGAGTTGTAGATGTTTCTTACATTCCTTATATTAGACCAAGACCTGTAACGTTTGTAGCACAGAATTTAAAACCTGATACTAAAGTTTATGGTTTCTTTGACCAGACAGATGTTAATAGTTATATTAAACCAGCAGACAAATTTAATTTAACAAAAGTTTCTGGCGCTGCTAATTTAAACTTTACATTAGAAACCGCTGAAGGAACAATTTTAGCTGACGATCCAGCAAGAGCTGATGATACTGGTGTTATTCAACCTGCCTTTACAATAGGTGATGTAATTAAAAACAATACACACACAGCAACAACGATTTCAGCAATTTCAAATATTACTTCAGATGCTGGTGCTGCTAGTTTTACATTAACAGTAAATAGTGCTAATGGTATATTACCAGGTCATCACGTTTACTTGTATAACTTAGACGCTAGTCGTCAACAAACGTCTTCATTAGTATCTAACTTAGCAAGACGAGAAGTACCTCCTACATCAACAATTACAACTTATGGAAGTAATCACTCTAAACAATTAAATGAAAGAGTATTTAAAGTTACTGCTAAAAGTGGTACAACATTAACACTTGCTAATGTTGATGGTTCTACAATAGATAAATTTGATTCTTATTCATTATCAGCATACACAGGAGTTGATGGTGGTAAATTAAAAAGATTACAAGCTAGTGGTGTAGTTGCCGCTGCTAACAATGTTGTTTCTAACAATGTTGACACATTCTTAGTTAACATTATTAACGGATTTGCTATTGGTGAAACTGTAACAGGTACAATAGATACAGGTGGAAACAATTTCAATACTGCCACAATTACAAGTATTAATGATGGCACAAGTACAACAACAGCACCTACAATGAAATCTACGAGTGATGTTTTACGAACAGACACAGCAGGTCAAGTTGTTGGAGTATTTAATATACCTGAAAACACATTTAGAACAGGTGAAAGAACATTTAAATTAACAGACAATCAATCAAATAGTGACGCATTATTTGATAGTGCTGGTACAGCAATTTATGGTGCGACAGGATTAAATTTAGAAAAAGAAGCTACAGTGGTTAACTCACGTAGTATAAACTTTGCTCAGGATAGAGTTTTTGAATCAAGGTCGATTAGAAGATCATCTACAGGAGCTAGATTTGTTAGAAGTTTACCACCTCAAGGCGGTGGTGGAGGACACGATCCACTTGCTCAAACATTTACAGTTGACTCACCAGGTGGAGTTTTTGTATCATCCGTTGATTTATATTTTTCAGAAGCAGGAAGTCGACCTGTTATAGTTGAGTTAAGAGTTTGTGATAATGGAATTCCTACAGGTAGAATTATACCATTTACAACAATAGTAAAAAGAATAGATGAAATTAATATATCAACAAATGGTACAACAGCAACTAACTTTAAATTTAAATCACCAGTTTATTTAAAAGATGGTGAAACTTATGCTATTGTAGCAAAAGTAGATGAACCAGGTTGTCAAATGTTTGTATCTGAATTAGGTCAAACAGATTTAATTACAACTAACGTTATTGGTAAACAACCATTAACTGGTTCATTATATGCTTCACAAAATACACAAGAATTTGTGGCAAATCCTTTACTAGATATGAAGTTTAGATTAAATCAATGTACTTTTAATATTTCACAAACTGCTAGTGTATCATTAAAAGCATTACCACCTGAAACACATATTTTAGAAACTAATCCATTTGAATTTACAACAAGTTCAACTACGGTAAGAGTAAAAGCAAGAAATCACGGATTTACTTCAGGTGATGTTGTTGTTATTTCTGGTGTGCCAATTGGTTTATATGGTACAGGTAGTTCTTCTACAGGTGCTCCTGAAACAGTATTAAATGGTTCACACACTGTACTAGGAACAGGTTTAACAAGAGATTCGTTTTTAATTACTTTACAAACAACAGACGCAAATGGTGATTCTACAATTTTAGGCACAACAGCAAACTTTGTAAAAGGTTTTTACGGTGGTTCGTCTATAAGATGTACTAGACAATTAAATATGGACACTATGTATTACAAAAATAATGATATTATCTTAGCTGATACATCAATGAATTATTTTGTAAATGCGACAAATTTATCTGGTACTGCTACAGGAAATTTACCAATTGTAGCAAATCAAAACTATGATTTCAAACAAAGAATGGTTATTAAGAGTTACGAGAATGAAACATTAATTAGTTCTTCTCCACAAGTTAAAACACCAACATTAACTTTCTTAGCTCAAATGACTTCAACAAATCCAAACGTTTCACCAGTTATTGATTTATTAAAACAATCAGTATATGCTGTGGCAAACTTAGTAGATAATAAATCTGCTAGTGATTTAAATGTTGATGTTGTTGACGAAAGAGCTTTAATAGAAGACGGTACTGTAGTAGATGCTGATAGTTTCTCTACAGGTTCAGGTACAATTACAACTGGTACAGGAACAACAACTGTTACAGGTTCAAGTACATCATTTACAACACAAGTCAAAGCTGGCGATATAATAAGAGTTGGCGATACAGCTATCGGTGTTGTTTCATCAGTAACCAACGATACATCATTAGAATTAACCGCAAATGGTTTAGCTGCTAATGTTGGCGTAGCATATAAAATTGTTGGAAGAAGTGTTATAGAAATTTCTGAAAATGCTGATGGTAATGGACAAATTGTTGCTTGGATTGATGCTGCTGATAACATTTTAGCAAATGCTCAAATTGGTGCGAATTTAAAAATCGAAGGTATCTTGGCAAGTAAGATTGATGGTACATATGCGATTAGTAATGTGGAAGAAGTTTCTGATAATACACACGTTGCTGAATCAACTGACGGAAACAAAGTTACAGTTACACTTGGAAGTGCCTTTACAGATTTACCAACTACAAATACAGTTTACTTAGATGTAGTCAATGATTGGTATGAATTTAATTTAAATGGTACTCACGTACCTAGTACAGGCAGTACAACAATTACAAGTACCGCTGATAACACAAGTCGAATCAATATAGGCGATAAAATTATTTCAACTACTGTTTATGAAGTTGTAACACCAGACGGTGGTTCTGCTGAACGATTAGAGAAAAAAGTTATTGGTACAGTTACAGGCGTAGATGCGGTTTCAATTACACTTGCCTCAAATGCTACTGAAGGAGATGGTTCAACAGCATTTACATTGGGTGTTAGAAAAGATAGTTTAAATTGGGCAATCAAACAATACGATAGTTTTGTTGATGATTATGCTCCTACAGGTTCTACAAACTTAGCAAACTACATTACAAGAACACTTGTATTAGAAACTGCTGCTGAAAATTTAAGAATATTATTTGATGCTACTATTCCTCAAAATACAAACATCAAAGTTTACTATCGAGTATGGGATGATGATGTTGATTTAACAAAATTCAAGTGGACTGACACAGGTTTTTCAGTGACTTCAAAAGATCCAATAGGTATTTTTTCTGAAAGAGAAATTAATGTGGCTAACACCATTGATTTTAAAAACTTACAATTAAAAATTGTGATGAAATCTAGTAACACAGTCTTTATACCAAAAATTAAAGATTTAAGAGTAATCGCATACAGTTAAGATGACAAAATTAAAAGTAAAAGAATATCCTGAATTAAAAAGAGATACTTTTTCAAATGGTGTCATTAATTCTAATATTCGTGCTTATAATGAATATAAAATTGTATCTGCTAGAATACAAGCTAGAGAAAAACAAGGTGATGAAATAAGAAGTGCTATAAAAGAAATAAATAATTTAAAGGCAGAATTAAGAGAAATAAAAGAATTAATTAAAGGTTTAGGTAACAAATAATGGCTGTAAGATCAGTAGCAACAACAGATACTTTAGAAACGTTTAGAACCACGTTTAATAGTCTTGGCACAGACGTAGGTGATCTAAGCAGTTTAAATACGACAGATACATCATCTATTGTCGCTGCTATTAATGAAGTCAATACAAGTGTTACTACAGCATTTAAAATTGCTGATGACAGTTCTACTGTACAAACAATAAATTCAGGTGACGTATTTAGAATTTCAAGTGATTCTAACACAACTGCTACTGTAACTGCTACAGATACATTAACAATTGGTTTGACAAGTACAATTTCAGGTTTAACAAGTATTTCTGCTACTACAATTACAGGTACAACAACTGTAAATGCTGGTACAATGACAATAACAGGTGGATCTATAGTAGATTCAAGTGGAACAATAGATTTTAGTAATGAAAATTTAACAACAACTGGCACTTTAGAGGCTGCTTCAATAACTGAAAATAGTGTACGTCTTGCTACAAGACCTTTTGCTATTGCTCAGGCAGTTGCTTTAGGATAAGTTATAAATATAGTATAAATAGTTAAAGGAAAAAACAATGGCAAACGATTTTAAAAGATATAACGTCACAAACGCTACCACAAGTACAGGTGCTTCAGCTGATGCTCTATATACAACTCCTGCTGGTGCTGGTTCTACTGCTTTAGAAAGTATTGTAATCGGTATTACATTAGCAAACACAGGAACTGCTGGTGTAACAGCAAGTATATTTTTAGATGGCTATGATGGCACTGATACTTACATTGTAAAGGACGCAAGTATTCCTGCTGGTTCTTCATTAGAAGTAATGTCAGGAAACAAAATTGTATTACAAAATAATGGAACAGCTGGTGATGTAATTCGAGTATCTTGCGGTACATCAAATTCACTTGATGCTACTTTATCGGTACTTGAAGACGTATAAAAAAAATTAAATAGGAGAGAGTAACTTAATGGCTTACATTGGAAAAAAACCAAGTGATATTGCTAGAGCAATTGCTAAGTATGATACATTTACTGGCGATGGTTCTACCACTACATTTGATATTACATATGCCGCTGGTTCAGCTAATGACATTATTGTAGTTGTTAACAACGTTAGACAAGAACCTGGTGCTAGTAAATCATATACTCTTGGTGTTGATGGAAGTGGTTCATTAAGACGAGTTACCTTTAACACTGCTCCAGAAGCCTCAGACGAAATTTACGTAATCAATCCTACAAGAACAGAATCAATTGCCTTTGCTGGTAATTTTGCTGTAACTTCATTTACAGGTCAAACAGAATTGGCTACACAAGCTGCTGATGATGACGTATTAGTAATTTACGATACATCAACTGGCACAATTAAAAAAATTCAAAAATCAAACATCGCTACAACTTTAAGTTATACTGCTGGTACAGCAACAGGCGATGGAAGTACAGTCGCATTTACGATAAATAGTGGTAGAGCAGTTGCTGATGTTTTAGCAATTGTCAACGGTGTTGTGTTAGTTCCAACTACAGATTACACAATATCAGGAACAACTTTAACTTTTTCAACAGCGCCAGTTTCAGGTGCTGAAATACAATTTAGGTATTTACCGATATAGGATAAACAATGGGAACTAAAACACAAAAATTATCAAACGTAGTAGACCAAATCGTAGAATGGCAATCAGTATTTACTGGTGATGGTTCTACAGGTTTAACAGCAGTTGCTGGAAGAGGTTATTTTATAGATACAACTTCAGGCACCGTTACAGTTACGTTGCCAGCGTCACCAAAAGCAGGTGACATAGTACAATTAAAAGATTATGCTAGAAAGTGGGGAACAAATGCTGTTTCAATCGCATCTACAACTTTTGATGGTGCTTCAAATAATCCATCTTTTTCCACAAACGGTCAAACAGTTACTTTAGTTTATATGGATGGTACAAAAGGTTGGTCTTTAATTAATGAAGATACAACAACAAGTTTAGGTGCTACATTTGTAACTGCTACAGGTGGAACAATAACTACATCAGGTGATTATAAAATTCACACATTTACAGGTGATGGTTGTTTTGTTGTTTCATCATCAGGTAACCCAGCAGGATCAGATTCAGTTGATTATTTAGTGGTCGCAGGTGGTGGTGGCGGAGGAGGTTGTGGTGACACTGGTGGTGGTGGCGGAGCAGGTGGATATAGAGAATCACATTCAGTTCCAGTTTCAGGTTGTTACACAGCAAGTCCTTTAGCAACTCCAACATCAATCCCAGTTTCAGCAACAACGTATCCAGTTACAGTAGGTGGCGGTGGAGGATCTGGTGTTCCAGGAGTAAGAGGAGTAAGTGGTAGTAATTCAGTCTTTTCAACAATTACATCAGCAGGTGGAGGTGGAGGTGGTAGGGCTAGTAGTTCTCCTGACGGACCTGGCGGATCTGGTGGTTCTGGTGGAGGTGGAGGAAGTCTACCTTGTAGTCCAGCTTCTGGTGGATCAGGAAATACACCACCAACAAGTCCACCTCAAGGAAATAATGGTGGTACAGGTAGAGGAAATAATAGTCCTCTTAATGGAATAAGAATAGCAGGAGGTGGAGGTGGAGCTACAGCTGCCGGAGGATGTGCGCCAATAAATGGAAGTGGTTCTGGTGGAGCAGGAGCTACAACATCAATTTCAGGCTCACCAACAGGATATTCTGGTGGAGGTGGAGGTGGTGCTCACGCTTCTCCAATTGATACTACACCTAATCCAAACGGAGGACCTGGTGGTGGAGGAACTGGTGGTAATACTGGTGTCGCTGCTGCTGCTGGAACAGCTAATCGTGGTGGTGGTGGAGGTGGAGCTACATCAAAAACAACACCAACTTGTCATTCTGCTGCTGGCGGTAAGGGAATTGTAATCATAAGGTATAAGTTTCAATAAGGAATAAAGAATTATGGCATATTTAGGAAGAGAACCACAATACGGATCGTTTGAAAAACAATCACTAACTGCTGATGGCTCAACAACAACATTTACATTAGATTACACTGTAGGTTCGTCTTCATCAATTTTTGTATCAGTTGCTGGTGTTGCTCAAGAACCAGAAGTTGCTTACAACATAGGTAGTGGCGGAACACAAATTATA
>Ga0222715_10004855_pt1 | contig 11547 bp, 21 predicted proteins | sample C33_9DmetaG_FD_165056 | JGI IMG/M metagenome (GOLD analysis project Ga0222715, IMG submission 165056) | Estuarine water microbial communities from San Francisco Bay, California, United States - C33_9D | ecosystem: Environmental > Aquatic > Marine > Unclassified | place: USA: California...
AGACTGTCTCTTGAAGATCGTTAAGACGTTCAAGGTGCGGGTTTGCCTGGGAAATGGCAAGCCCGTAGAAACCAGCATCAAAGCGGCCAACGGGCCGGAAGCGATGGACAAGGCGAAAGTCGAACATCCAGGAGCACTTCAAGTGCATGTCCTGGGTTATGCGGCACCGCCCAAAGTCGTCGCTCCGGCCAAGCCGAAAGCCAAACCAACTCCTCCCCCACCGCCGGTCATCTTCGACGACGATTCCAACATCCCTCTGGAAGTTCGGGATTGCCTTCGAATGCACAAGCTCGGTCTAAGCCTCCGAGCAATTGCAGCTCAGCTGAACATCGGTAAAACTACCGTTAGCAACTGGCTGAAGCTGTACGGCGCAGAAACCTACTCCCTCACCGAAGATGTCCAAGACCCCGCAGATTTTCAAAATTGGGGATAGGGTCGCCGAACGCCCCAAGGCGACCATCATTCCTGGCCTGCGAACAGAGGTGCAAGAACGCATCTCTAAGTACAAAGGCCAGCGCTATGGCGAAGTCGTTGGCATGGTCGAAAAGGTTTCCAAAGACCGTAATGGTCGTACTCACCGCCAGAAGTTCCTTCAGATCGTCTGGGATGGAGCCGTTCGTCCGTGCGAACACGCGCAAATGCGAATCTGCCACGAAGCTGAGCTGAATCGCATTCTGGATGAGTACTGCACTGTTCTTGGAGGCTGATGACCTTCGGTCCCCAGTTGTCTCTGTGCCCCAGCTGCGGGTATTTCAGTCTGCGAGTAATTGAAAGTCGCCACAGCAAACTCGCAAAGCGTAGACGTTCTCAATGCGACAAATGTGAGCATCGAGTAACAACGCACGAGGTCACCGACGAATTCTTCCAAAAAGCGAAAGCTGATGCGAGAATCGTGGAGAAATTACAACTCCTGGTCGGTGGCCAAGGAGCTGCAACTCAGGCTTGTGATTGCTACACCTGCAAGAACAATGTCAATGACACCTGTGCATTTGACTTCCCTGAGTTTGGCACTCCAGATGCAGCAGACTGTAACCATTACGAACGATGACCGTAGAAGGCGCTCCTGAGTTCAGCTTCAAGTTCGATGAGGCCGTCAAAGAAACCTACGCGAAACAGCGTTACGACCGACTAGTCGATTGTCTGGCAGATTACCTGCAAGACAAAGAAGTCGAAAGGTTAATCAACGACATTCAATCAGCAACGATTGAATGGGAGACGTACCACATCGTTGAAGCGAACGCATGGCGCCAACTACGGGACAAGCTCTTCATCAAAAACAAGAAATGCAATCCGTCCGACTGATCTGGACTACTCCAGATGCGGAAGAGATGATCGTCCGCATGGCGAGAGTCTCAGCACCGAAGAATCAGGACAACATGGAGACAGCTCCAAAGCTGCTTCGGTACCTGATCAAGCACAAGCACATCAGTCCATTTGAGATGGCCAATATGTGCGTCGAGATCAACACCACGAGGGCAATCGCTGCGCAAATCTTGCGTCACAGAAGCTTCAGCTTCCAAGAATTCAGCCAGCGTTACGCCAACGTCAACGAGATCGGGCTGGCAACCGTCCCACAACTCCGTCGCCAAGACACCAAGAACCGCCAGAATTCCATCGATGATCTCGATCCTGCTGAAATCAGCGGTCTTTATCGCCGCGCTAGTCAGCTTTTTGCAGATGCTGAAGACCTTTACTCTGAAATGGTCAGCAAAGGCGTCGCAAAAGAGTGTGCTCGCTCTGTCTTACCACTTGCTACTCCGACCCGGATGTACATGAACGGAACACTTCGTTCGTGGTTGACGTACATCGCACTGCGGGAGAAGCACGGCACCCAGATGGAGCACATGCTGATCGCCAAGGACGCAAAGAAAATCTTCTGTGGTCAGTTCCCTACAATCGCCGAAGCCATGGGTGGCCTCACTACTGACTGGGAGATTTAGATGATCCGTTTTAGCGAAGAACCTGATAATGAAGTCCTGCGCCTCGACAAGCAAGGATTTCATTACCGTGGGGAGCTGATTGAAGATGCTGGTGAAGCCCATCGATTGATGGTGACGTTTCTACAAAGGCACACTTCGATGCATCCCGAAGTAGTGGAGAAGGAAGTTGATTGGCGTGAACTTTGCGCCAAGCTATTGGCAGCTTTAGAGCGACCCCAACGTCCACCCGCTGACTTAATTCAAAAGGTTCGTGACGCTCTGGAGCTAACAAAAGAGTCAGATGTAGATGAACACGGATATCCTCACGAACTTGGCGACTTCTACGCTTCCTGAAAACGATTTCTACCATGTCTGAACTGTCGCTCGCTGCGCAAGCAGTCCTAATCGCATTTAGTAAGTATCCGTTGCACGGGGATCACATTGCCGACAACTTAATGTATGGCGCCCTGCCTGAGGTCTTACGAACTGCCGCGAATCAACTTGATCATGCAACTTCGGCGCATACTCTGTATGCTATTGCCGATGAGTTAGAGCATATCAATGACTAATTTCAAGCCACCAGAAGCACTGGTAAGACAATGGTTGCTGGAGTACTACGGCAGCGACCTGGGTCCTGTAGATTTAGCACATGATGAGTGGTACCTGCTCAGGTGTGCTGCTGAATGGGGCTACGAGCAGCATGAAAAGGAGTTGCTTGATGCTATGCACGCTGTTGTGCCGTAGCCATATGAACCTGAGGACGAGTAGCCATTACCCCTAATTATCATGACCGACAAAACAAAACTCCTGAAAGAAATCACAGAAGTTATTCACTTCCACTGCGAGCGTGATTCTGGGCGAGAGGAGCTGGCTCAGGCTGTGATTGACACCACTGCGGACTGGTTTGAAGATGTTCTGAAAAATATCGGCATTGTTCCCAGTGCCATTCCGACCCTTCTCAGGTGGCAAGCACACCAACATGAGTACCTTGGCGAGCAATCGTAGTCACCTTCTCTACTGGCTATGAACACGTTCAAACAACATACGAACACGTTCGTAACTACGAACAATTGTCCGTAACCAGTAGTCACTTTCGCTAAGAGGCAGGCCGTGTGTGGAACCACGGCTGTAACACTCTCTTAGCTCAGACCAAGCTTCACGAGGCAAAGGTCCTAACCGCAGCTAAGATGCGGGTAACGCTCCATGAAGATAAACATGGAGATTTCATTTTACGTCACCTCATGTATTGCGAATGTGCCAACTGCGTCTACTACCGTCGACTCAACGACAGTTACGGAGAGTGTCGCTACCATGCTCCGACACCAGAAAGCACTACTCTGGAGCGACGGGCAGGCGAACGTGCCAAGTGGCCCATTGTTAAACGAATTGATTGGTGCGGCAAGTATGACGGCAGGGTTCGGTTCACAACGCGAGACGACTAGAACCACGCGCTACTGGGTTTCCTGTTACGAGCAGGGCAATGAAGACGAAGCTCACATGGTTGAGCGGATCACTGTCCAGTACCTGCCAGGTCAAGACAAAGACAAGCAGATGCTGAAGCACTGCTACAAAGTTTTCAAGGAGAACCCCAACACCTGGGAAATCCTGGTGCACAAAGGCCCTTCGGAGATTCCTGCCAGCGGTGACGACATGATCGCTCGACTCTGTCGGGAACCTTTCGAGGAAGCTGAAGAACTTACGATCTGAAAATGGAGTACTACACAAAGCTCAAGATTGTGGTAGAGCAATCAGGTGGTGTGGAGCTATCCAGTACAAATGCAGTGACAACGGTTTGGGAAACCAGCATGGAGGACTGCAACATCCATGCTTGGTTCACAGTCTTTGCGAGCGTACTGGCATCACAAGGCTTTAACGAGATCAACATTATGAAAGGCGGCTGCGAGCTGGCTTTCAATGACATGAGATCTATTGCTGACATGAAGAAGGTGGCTGAGGAATATGACCTAACAATGAACGAGCTGGCGCCAGAATCCGAAGAAAATGCTTTATAATTTCTTCGGTTCTGCAGACCACTCGTGCGCACGAGTTCCGTAGCCAACCTCGTCCCTGGCTACAAATGTCGATTCGGTGGGTGGAAGCACCGAATAACACGACGATGAAGCTGAACTAAAGACAACAAGCCGACTTGTTGTTAAAATCTGTGAATCCGGAATCTTTAGTTCTTCCACCAATAATGAAGCTCCAAGAACAACACGAACGCTATCCATTTCTCTCGATGCTGGAGGAGAACTGGGAAGTGATCAAAGAAGAACTGGAGAACCTGCTCTACAACGAAGCGGAGAACTATAAGAGCTATTTCATCGAGTGGCCAGAGACCGACATCTACGAGGGACAATGGGATGTCTTCGGTCTGTATGCCTGGGGTGAAAAGCTAGACGACAACTGCGTTCTTTGTCCCAAGACCACCGCCATCGTTGAGAAGATACCAGGGATGACAATGGCTGGCTTCTCAGCCTTGGCTCCGAACACTCACATCCGTCCGCACTACGGATACGACGGTGATGTGTACCGCTGCCACCTAGGGCTGATTGTTCCAACCGAGCTCCACACTTACGCCAGTAAGTCGATGCCGCTGCTGAGCTCAGGGGTCTGCGCGTTACGCGTTGAGGACCAAATCTTTCAGTGGAAAGAAGGTCAGGCCTTCTACTTCGATGACGTTAAACAGCACGAAGCGTTCAACTGGGGTGATCGGACTAGGTATGTCCTGCTGGTCGACTTCAAAAAATCGACCGAGCAGGCAACCTCGAAACTCAGTTCTTGGAGAAGTGAGTAGCAGCCTCAGCGTTGTTCTCGCAGGGGCGATAGTCGTGGCCGCGATACATGAGACGCACGATGGGGTTATGTGCCAGCACCCACCAGTCGTGGCTGGTCTTAGTGTTGGTTTCCTTGACGTAGCGATTGCCGCGATAGGTGAGCTTGGTCATGGTGGATCCGATATACCGATAAATCCATAGTAATCAAATCACAAAAGTGTAGTAGTTCATACAGAAACAAAACTAATTTTCATATACTGAAACGTATAGCCGTGAACACATAAGCAGAAGTTACCAGTGTAATTAGGTACTAAACTGTTAGTAACTGAAAACAAAGATATGCTGAGTACACAAACTCGACTCAAGGTTGAGTTTATCTGCGAACGTATTCAGCAGGGTGCGCCTGTCGAGTTAGCAGACATGGCATGGATCCAAAAGTGGGCCGATAAGAATCCAACCGTGGCAAAAATGCTGCGCCAGGCAAGAAGAGCAGTCATCCAGCCAGAACCGAACGAACTGGATAAGTTCTGTCAGGCAATGGATCTTGGCGAACCTGATCCATCTGATCATTTAGTCGGACCTCAAGATCCCACCACGTTGGCCGAATGGTTCACAAAACGGCAGAAGTGGTTCCGAGGAGACAATTAGGTGGGGTGGGGCCGCACCGTGATCAGCGGCAAAGCCCTTCAGTTACCCGGTACAGGAAACAGTAAAAACTGCACCGCCCCTTTCATCATGGGCCTGACACTGTTCTTCTTCAGCCCGCTGATATAATAAGCTCTATGTGCTTAGAATTCGTGTATCGTGATTACCTTCCTCAAGCCCAAATCGATTGGGTCAGTATCCTGTGATTCCGGCCAGGTCACTCTCGTTGATCCGTCTCATCTCACAATTTCTGAGACCGGTCAGGTATGTCTTCCTCATCGGGGCCTCTGCACCTCGGTCGACACTGAGATCGGAGATGGTGAATTCACCGTCTATGAGCAAAGAGACCGGAAGGGTAAACTGAGAAGGATCGTCATCGAGCTGGAATGAAGTATATCGATCCGAGAAGAGATCCAAATAAATGGCTTAAGTTGCTGCTGATTCATCTGATCGACGAAGATACAGAAGAATCAAAAGAAATGGTGAAGGCAGCAATCAAGGGTATGGCGGACTGGTTAGAACCCGGCCTGATTGATCAACTATTTGCGAATTGGATAGGTCCATATTGTGATTCCTTGGATAAACTCCAAAACACTCAAAATAACGATCACCCTGAGTGTTTGCTAGAGGATCCAGAGGAGTCCGAGGGCTGATATAAAAATATTTCCAGATCTCATCGTCTGCATATGGCGGACGGTGCCAGAAAAATTCCTTGGTGTCATCATTGACCGTCCATTCGGGATGATATCGACGCCACCAGGAAAAAGCTCGGTATTGTTTATCAGGAAACGCTGACGTAGAGTCAATAACTAATACGTCTCCAGGGGGAAGATTCCAGCGCAAGCGTAGGACTTCGTGGAACCCACGGCGGATCGCTTTGATGCCGCAGGAACCGTTCATGTGATTGTCGATCGAGCGCCTTCGCTTGTTCTGCCGCTTCCAGTACCAGTCGTTTAGCTGCCGACGGGACTTACCGATCGCGAATCCTGTATTCCAAAGAAAGAAACCAGGGCGATATTCGGCAATGGGCTCCAGAAAGACTTTACAAAGCTGCCCATCGACACGAAATGTAGAACTTGTAAACTTGCGGCAAACTCTGTAACTCATTTTGGAAGAATTACTCAGTCTGATTCAATCAGACCCGGAGCTCTGGGAAATCTTGGAGCAACTTAAGCACCAAGACGAAGAACCATCCGAGTTCATTCTCAGCGTAGCGCAGATGTTGGCAGTTGAATTCGAAGAATTACACCGTACTGACCTGAGTGACAAGCTGGCCGCTCTGTTCGGCGGTCTGCCCGAGAAGGCTTTTGTGATGGTGCCTCTTCTAATCCACATCGCTCTGGACATCTTCCTGATGCGTGCCATCCCCAACCACCAGGCAATTCGGGAGTGAGGAATGCAAACGGGTTATGTTCTGTGTTCGCCTGACCTCCTGAAGGTCCTGTGCATCACTCAAGACAAGCAAGGGGTTCAGTTAGTCCCACTTGAGAGCACCAAGACTCTCAATAAATGTATCTGTCTGGCTGATTTGACTGAAGCGAAAAATGTAGCCGATAGGCTACAGACCTCGGGGCATGCCAGTGGCCTCGATATCGTTAATGTCGCCCGCCTCTACAAGCGTTTCTTCTTCTGATTCATGTTGCGTCTCGTCTTCGACTGTGAGACAAACGGGCTCCTCCATGAGCTCGACAGGGTTCACTCATTAGTTCTGCGAGACGTAACTACTGGCGAGGTCCATAGCTGCGCGGATCAACCTGGCTACAAGCCGATCATGTACGGCCTGGAGCTGATGAAGCAGGCGGACCAGCTGGTGGGGCACAACACAATCGCCTTCGACTTCAGGGCACTGGCCAAGGTTTACCCAGGGCTAAAGCTGAAGCGTGGCTGCGACATCGTGGACACCCTGATCCTGAGTCGGGTTCTCTGGCCAGAGCTCGAACCCCTGGACAGCCAGAAGTTCGGGTACATCGAACCGAAATACAAGGGCCGTCACTCGCTAGCAGCGTGGGGCGAAAGGCTGGGAACTGCCAAAATCAAGTTCCAGGAAGACGCCAAGAAAGATCCAGGCGTCACCAACATCTGGGAGAACTGGACCCCCGCCATGCAGAAATACTGCGAGGGGGATACCCTGGTCTCGCTGGATCTGTACAAGTACTTCCTAACTCAACCCCTCGACAAGCGCTGCCATGAACTGGAACACGAATTCGCCAAAGTCATGGCTCGCCAGGAGGATTTCGGATTTCCTTTCAATGAGAAAGCGGCCTTCGCACTGGTTAACACGCTCAAAGCTCGACGTGCTGAAATCAACGATGAGCTCCAGCAAGTTTTCCCGCCTATTACAGAGGAGAGAATCTCCGCTAAGACAGGCCGCGTACTCACCCCAAAGATCACTACGTTTAATCCCGCTTCACGTCAACAGACCGCAGATCGCCTACAAGAGCGTTACCCTGAGATTACGTTCGATCAAACCGACAAGGGCAACGTCAAACTCGATGATGACGTTCTGGAAATCCTTGGTAAAAAATATCCGGAAGCTAAGCTTCTAGCAGAATATCAGCTACTGAATAAGAGACTTGGCCAGATCACGGAGGGCAAAGAAGCGTGGCTCAAACACAGCCAAGCTTTTAAAGACTCTCGAATCCACGGCGCAGTTATCACTAACGCGTGCATTAGCGGTCGTTGTAGCCATAAACGGCCCAATATGGCCCAAGTTCCTTCTGTTGGGCATACTTATGGCGCTGAGTGTCGGGCACTCTTCCATGCCCCCGATGGATATACGCTAGTCGGTGCTGACGCCAGTGGTCTTGAGCTGAGGGCTCTGGGTGCTTGGTTGGCTCACTTTGATGGTGGCGAATACGCCAAATTGGTTAGTACTGATGGTTTTGATATTCACACATATAATGCAAAGTTGTTTGGCATCTTTGACGGAAATGGTGATATTCCAAAGGCCACAAGAGACCTCTCCAAGCGTCTAATTTATGCCCTACTTTACGGGGCTGGTGCGAAGAAAGTAGGCAGCGTCATCGATATAACTCTGGATGAGTTTGCGCAGTCACGATTGGGCCGCAAAACAATCGAGACGTTCTACCAAAACCTGCCTGCAATTAAACAACTGAAGGATAAAATTGACGAGCGAATTACGCTGAAAGGTTATCTAGTTGGCATTGATGGCAGGCGTCTTCAGATCCGCTCCAGGCACTCAGCGTTGAACCAGCTGCTGCAGTCCACTGGTGCCGTCTCCGTGAAGAAAGCGACAGTTATCCTGTATCAAGACCTGATTGCAGAAGGATTGAAGTGGGGCAAGGACTTTGCTTTTGTCGCCCACATCCACGATGAAATCCAGGCTGTCGTCAAGCCTGAGCACGTCGAGGTTTATAAGAAGTTAGCTATTGATTCCTTCCGGAAATCAGGTGAGTACTTTAATCTCCTTTGTCCTTTCACTGGCGAGGCTCGCGAAGGGAAGAACTGGATGGAGACTCACTAATTAGTAGACAACTTCATCCCAATTGATTGATGTGAATGCACTGGTACTGTTACTGCTAGCTGTTGCAAGAACAGTCAGCTCTGTAGCAGTTCCAGCTAAACCGTCGCGCTGAAGTTGATATTTGAATAGCTCTTCCCTTGAAAGGTCAATAGGAGCATTACCTTGAGCCGAACCACTGAGATAACCTGTTGCAATAACTCGGCCACCTGCAAAGCTAGTCATCGTCCGGTTAAACTCCACGGGTGATCCACCTGCAACGGCTGTCCAAGTACCACCTGTTGAGGTCCCCCCAAGAACCAGACGCCAGTTGTAGTCAACAGTGTTGCTTCCGCCAAGAACCTGAATTCCGGTAGGCACAACGACAGCATCAAGACGCGTAGCTCGGAGCCTGATTGACATCAATGGGTAGTAGTCACCAGATGTCGCCATGGCGGTCGCCGAGTTGATCGGCGTATTGATGACCCCTCCACGACCTCTCAATTGGTATCCACCTTCGGATAAAACAGTAGAGCAAATCTGTTTAAGAGTACTGCTGCTGCCCGTGGCAGCAGTATTGGTTATTTCGTAGCGCAGAGGAAGCGTAGCCGTAGTGATGTAGGTTGTGCTGATGTTATTGGCGTGTTGAAAAGTATGGCAATGTACAAATTGACCGTTGTAAACAAAACCTACGCGCACGTTACCAGCGCCCAACCACTCATAGTCTGTCCAGAAGATCTGAACCCGTTCAGGATTAATAGTTATTCCAGAGGGACCATTGCCGTCAAGTTTATCAATGTTCCAATCAGCTCGAGGGACTACCGTATCAACAACAGTTCCTGTAACGGAGCTACGGCTGACAATGCTCAGGTCTGTTCCATTGAGTTGGACGAAAAAGCCATTGGCTGCGTTGAAGTTGCCAACACGCTGCCTTAATCCTGTCTTACCTACGTTGAAGGCTAGTGTGTTCATCACCAGCAAAGACTTTCCAGGCTGGTAAGCAAAAACTCGAACTGTCTCGCGGATAACAGATGAACCGTTTGTCGCATCAACATTCAGATTGATCAGGCCCTCGTTAGCGTCATGAGCCGAGGTGCCTCCAGAAGCAGTAGACGTTGCCCACAAACCGTTATCACCGTATCGATGACTGGAATCGAAAAGAGTGAACGGATTAGAAACCCGCAGACGACCAAATGCGTCGTTACTGACGGAAGGAGGATAAATAGCAGCAGCCCCCTCCGCAATCGTGACATTTAGGACCTGACCATCAGGGTTCAGTACCTTGACAACCTCATATCTACAGTTGTCGTTCTCAATTACGGTTGCCATAACAGTTAGCGAGCAGCGAAACTAATCCTTACGACAGCGTCCGTGCCGCCAATCTCTGCAAAGAAGTTACCACGGATGTATCTCACTGGACTCCCGGTGATGTTGTAAACAAAAGTGCCATTTTTCGTAATACAGTTAGAGATCAGCGGTCCCCAGTTGGTCCCATCGATGCTGCCGTCTAACCGCACTACCACCTCCGTGTTGATATTGGAGACAGTTGCAACCAAAGTATAATCTTTGGTAGAAAAATAATTGTTCTCGTAGACGAGCACTTCTGTTGTTGTACCAGGGGCTGTCAGCTCTCCGGCTTCGAAGAAGAGGGTGTCCTGGAAACCGGTATACCTAGTCACATTTAACAATATTTTCCTCTTGACATTTTAAAGCTTCCAATTACGCTGGCGGCGCACCCACGCTTCTCATGGAACCCCAACGCCTCAAGGACATCAAAGAATCTCTCACCGAGATGAATATGGATGAGCTCGAGAGCATGTACAAAGATCTCAATGATCTCGTGCAGGTGCTCGTGACTCGAATGGTTGCAGTTGAAGACACGATCCTTGATCGGCTGGAGGCTGCGTTCCGTAAATGACGCCACAAGAGCTCAAGTGGCACAACCGCTTTCTAAAACTCGCAAACCAAGTCGCAAGCTGGAGCCTTGATCCATCCACCAAAGTTGGATGCGTCCTAGCTAAAGACAAGCGAGTTATTTCAACCGGTTACAACGGCTTCCCGAAGAACATCTCTGATGACTTCGACCGTTTAATGGATCGGTCCCAGAAGTACGAAATTACTGTCCATGCTGAGGTCAACGCTGTCACGACTGCTGCCCTTCACGGGGTCAGTACTTCGGGGTCTAGTGCTTACATCACTCTCATGCCATGCAGTCGCTGTGCTTCTGTACTTATCAACGCTGGTGTTGATGCCGTCTATGTGGCAGGAGGCACCACCATCCCAGATCGTTGGCTCGAAAACTTCATTTTGGCCAGTAAGCTACTTGCCGAGGCAGGTATTACTTACGAAGTCATTGACCCGTCCTAACCTCTGACATTGAAATGAATCTCCTTACGATCTCAGCCGACCTGCTCGGCGATCGCGTGACTGATTCGGGTCTACGCGTGCTCGAAATTCATCTCCCGCTGTTCGGGAAGCAAGGGGGTCATGCCCCATTGTTTGTTGTTCCGAGTCTGGCTTGCGGTGAAACGTTTGGTGCGTTTGCGCCTGGTACGAAGCTGCTGGTCAACGGTCGGTTGTATCCCAACCGTAATGACAACAAGATGTATGTGGTACCAAACCAGCCTCTGCAGGCTGTCCCTAAAGAGGTGAACCTGAATCAGGTAAACCTTGCAGGTGGTATCGGATACATCAACGATCCCAAGCTGGAGGAGCTGTTCGAATGCTCCATCATGGTCAAGGCTCCCTC
>Ga0222715_10004858_pt1 | contig 11546 bp, 15 predicted proteins | sample C33_9DmetaG_FD_165056 | JGI IMG/M metagenome (GOLD analysis project Ga0222715, IMG submission 165056) | Estuarine water microbial communities from San Francisco Bay, California, United States - C33_9D | ecosystem: Environmental > Aquatic > Marine > Unclassified | place: USA: California...
ATTTCTATTTTATCAATAATTTCATCCATTGATAATGCATCTTTACATTTTTCATTTAAAAATACATTTATGTTAAATTTTTGTTTTAAGTTATTATTATTATTTCCAATCTTAGGTATCATTTCAGTAATCGTTTTTCTTAATTCTTGATTTTCATTAATAAGTTTAAATACTAGGTCTTTCATATCATCTTTGTTATCACTTTGTATTATTGTATTTTCTTCTTTTTTCTCTCCTTGACATTTTTTTTTGTGACGATTAAAACTTTGAATATGTTTGTATTTTTTATTACAATTACAAATATAAAGAGAATTTTCGATGAGCATTTTTGAGCTATTTTGAGCATTATGTTTTTTGCTTTGTAAATGTTTATTGAAATCGTTTTTGCGACATGATTTATAATCACATTTTTCACAATAAAAGTTATTTACGAGTTTTACAGAATTTTCAGCGAGCATAATTCTTAATATATGCTCATAAAATTCTCCTAAATCTTTTTCATAAAAAATAATTAAATTTTTTCAGTTACACTTTTTATTTTTCAAAATTAAAATTAACACCATTATGCTCTAAACTCATTATTCGTTTTTTTTTACAATTCTCAAATCGACTTTTCAAAAATGGACATAAAAAATGTCCAATTTTCAAAATATTTTTTGAGAATTAAAAAATGCAAAAAAATAACAATTTAGCTAGAAGGAAACCATAATTTTATAAAATACATATTATATATTTATTTTATAAAGCATTTTAGTCTTCTATTTTTTCTATATATACATTTTCGCATATTTTTTTTATTATTTTTTCTTTTCCATCTTCAACTGATTTTCCACATTCACTCATTAACTTAGCAAATTCTTCTTGTTCATTTGGATTATTCATATAATTTGGATGTTCTTCTAACCAAACATTTAAATTCTTTAATTGTTTTGATTCAACACTTTTTAACGCTTTATATATATATTCTTTATTTTCATCTTTTTCCCATTCATTATTTTTTATATATAATGTTTCCCGTTTCTTATCTGTACAATGTAATGGTCTTTCATATAGAGAAAGTTTATTCATATTTTCCATTATTATATTTGTTATTCCTTGTGTTTGCCCTTTTTCTTTTGTTGTTAATAAGTTTTTCATTGAAACTTCTATTTTATTAATAAATTCGTCCATTGATAGCGCATCTTTACATTTTTCATTTAAAAACACATTAATATTAAATTTATTTTTATTGTTTATTGTATTATTACTATTATTATTATTACCAACCTTAGGTATTAAATCATGTATTGTTTTTTGTAATTCACTATTTTGATTAATTAATTTTAATACTAATTCTTTCATATCATCTTTATTATCTGGTATCAATACAATATCTTCTTTTTTCTCTCCTTGACATTTTTTTTTATGTTTGTATAATCCCGTATCATATTTATATTTTTTTCCACAATTACAATAATACATTTTTTCACATTTTTTACTATCCATTTCTTGCTTTTTATGTTTTAAAGATAAAATATGTTTAGAATAATTATATTTATTACACGTTTTAAAGTTACATTTTTCACATACATATTTATATACATTATTTTCACTATCCATTTTACTATCCATACTATCTATATATTGGATAGCGAAAAAATGCCTAAATTATTTACGAATATAATTAAAAATTTTTCAGTAACACTTTTTATTTTTCAAAAATAGAAAATAGACCATTATGCTGTAAACTCATTTTTTCGTTTTTTTTTACAATTCTCAAATCGAAAAATTAAAATTGGACATTTTTTTTGTCCATTTTTCAAAAATTTTTTGAAGAATTAAAAAATGCAAAAAAAAATCTATTTAGCTAGAAGGAAACCATAATTTATATATTTTCCAATTATTTTAATAATTATTACATGTTAAACAATCTTATATTCTATTTTTGATATAAAAATAATTATAAAAATAGCAAATAATAAAATATTTTTATTATTTTATATGAAAACAGAAGATAAATGTTTAGAAGAGATAGAAGCTTTAACTAGTGCTCGTTTAGGTAACATGAGAAAAAAAATAAATGCGGCATCCTGGACAGATAATATGGAAGTATTAATGAAACATTGGGGAGAGAAAGCAGCAGGATTAAGATTTATGCATTCACATACCGGTGGAAAATGGAAAAATTTTTCCGATAATCTTTCTATTTCAGGTATATTAGTAACAGCAGTAGCATCAACATTATCATTAATAGCTACAAATGTTAGAGATGATAATATTAAAAATGGATTTCTTTGTGGAGTAGGTGGCATTGGATTACTATCAACATTAATTCAATCATTTAAAAAATTCTATAATTCTGAAGAAAAAGCAGCAGAACATAACATGATAGCAAAACAATTTGGTTCATATTATAGAAAAATGACTCTTCAAATGGGAATGTCTAGATTTGATAGAAATCCATCTGATGTATTAACAACATGGGCATTGGAAGAATATGAAAGATTACAACAAGATGCTCCTTCTATTAGTGGAAATTCAATAACTTTATTTAAAAATAATTTCAAAGATAAGGGCCAATGCTTTCCTGATATAGCCGAAGATCATTTTATTATTAATATCTATAAAGAAGATACAAAAACAGTAGAAGATGAAAGAAGTGAAGAAAAATTAAATAAAGAAACAGAGAGAGAATTAGAAAAAACAATAGAAAAAAAGAATGAATTAATTAACAAAGTAAATGAAATTTCAGATAGTAAAATTTAAATGACTAGTTCTATAAAATAATTATTAAATTAATGTAAATTAATAATTATTAATTTATACTGATATATACTTTAATATGTATGTAAATGAAAAATATAATAGGGCAAATATTACGCTATTAAAAAGATAACCGGAGAGATTAGGGTTACCATCCTTGTTAAATAAGGATGGTAAATGAATAAATAAATTTTTTCTAATAAATGGTAGTTGAAAAATAAAAAATAATAAACCAACTAATACTGGCATTTGAATTATTTCATAAAATTCTTCCGTTTTATCATTAATATGTTCCTTCACTCTATTTTGTTGTATTATTTCATTAGGAGTAACATGATTTGCAATATAATCATTATTATTTGGTGGTATATAATTTGGTTTAATATTTACATCATTAGTAATGGAAGCGCTATTTTGAGGAATATCTCTGCTTGGTAGTTGCAATGGATTTCCATTGCCAATTTCTTTTAATGATGAATTTAATTTACTTGTATAATCAATATTTTGCAATGCGGGTGCAACTTCTTTTTCAGAATTTAATTGTTCTCCATAATTTGGCATTTTAATATTTTCAGTATTATTTTCACTGAAAACATTTTGTAAAGGGACACTATTAACATTATTAGAATTAGTAGAAGGTAAATCATCAATATTAGTAGTTTCTTGACAGGTAGCCATTTATAATATATTTTAATTATAAATTATTTATTTAACCTACGCAAATTCTACAATTTTTTTACTTTTATCACAATTTGTAGCAGTAGGTGTAAATTTATAACATTTATTTCCATAACTATAAATATTATTTTTTATATTAGAAAATTCAGGACCTTTAAAAAGTAAACAATTTCTTGAATTGCAAGCTTTTCTAAATAAACTAGCTAATCCAATTCCTAAAATAACAGAAAACATATATTTTCCGGCTTTACTATGTAAAAATTCTTGTATCTTAGTTTTCATTATATATAATTATAGTGAAAATAATAATAATTTATTATTGAATTGGTATATTTTTGATTTTAGTTTTATCATGGGAACATTCAACTTCTTCCGCATTGAATTTAAAACAATTATCTGTTTTATCTTTATAAAGTATTTTATTTTGATTATCTGGTGTAGGATAAACATATATTACATTGAGTTCTGGTTGAAATAAATATACAAAAAAAATACCAACTACGAGAGAAAGTAAAAATACTGGAAAATTTATATATTTGCCTAACATATTATATATATTATAAAACTATTTTTTATAAATTAATATTTTATTATCTTGTCCAATAATTGAATATGTAATGTCTTTTAAAGTGTATGGTTCTTGAATTAATTTATAAATAGTTTTATCCTTTTCTTCTATTATTAATGAATTATTAGAATATTTAATATTCAGTAATTCTTTTGTAATTGGTTGAATATAATTTATATATATTTCTAATCCTTCTTTTAAAAAGGTATCATTTTCTTCTTCTAAGTATTGTTTAATTAATTTTTTCATATTTTCAATTAAAATAAACAATTCATCTTTTTTCTCTCTAATAATTTTTATTTTATCTTGATTATCAAGAATATTATTATAATATGTATTAATAATTTCATAATCTTTAATTAACTTCATTAATTCGGACTTAATTATGTTGAATTTTACTAATGTATTTTTTTCAGTCTCATAACCATATAAGTAATTTAATTTATTAATAATAATTTTTGATTTTTTTTCCATTATTTCATTATATAATTCTTCATCATAATTATTTAATAATTTTGTTTTGGCTCTTTGTAATTTAATATGTAAATTACATGGGGTAGAGGCAATGCATTTTGCTTCTAAAATATTATCATATATTTTGAAGTTTGTTCCACCTTCTTTCCCACAATTAATACATTTTTTTCTTAATGATTTAAATTTTTCTCTCTTCTCTTGAGAATTTAAATTCGGATTTTTGATAATAATTGTCTTAGCTTTATTAATTTTTTCTTCATATAAATGTTTTAATTTAAAAAATTCATTAAAGGCTGTTTCAAATTTATTATAATCCATTATTATAATATTTATTAATATAATTATAATTTATATTAATTATATTAATTTATATTATCAAAAAATTTGTGGGTGATTTAATGGTAAATTAGTAATTAATTCTTGATTCTGTTTTTGTTTTTCTATAGAGTATCTTTGCATCATATTAATTAAATATTCTTGTTTCTCTCTATCTTTCTTTTCTTTTTGTTCTGGTGTTAGCTTTCCTTTATATTTATATAATAAAAACCCAACTATAACTATAATAAATAATATAAATAAAAAAATGTTGACTCCTATATTAATATATTTATTTTTAATATTTCTACTTTCTTTTAAAGCAGTTCTTAAATAAAATTTTGTGCTATTTTCTATTAATGATGGTGTTATTTTTTCCATTAATAATTTATTTAAATAAAATAATTTGTTTATAATATCTATAAATGAATATATTATCTCCTTCTATTTTATTATCATTATTTATAGGAATAACAATAGTCATCGCTTTTAGCTCTCAAAAAACAATATATAATCCATCTTCTTCAGTATTGATATTTGCTGTAATAACATTATTAATTTTTATTCCACTACAATACAATTCTTGTGGAGATAAGTTTAAAAAAAATATAATTTTTATAATTTACTTGTTATCTAATATTGTAATACAATTTTTAGTTAATTTAGGAATTACTAAAACAATGTGTGGAAGCAATCAATGGGGCATTGCCCTTATGACAACATTATTTCCATGGATTATAATTTTTGGTGTATTATTTATGATTTTATTAGTGTTTAAAGGGTGGTTAGTTCCATTTTCAAATACTTTTGGTTATGGTATTACTAAATTATTAGGTTCTGAACAATTATTAAAAGATATTTTAAAGGATAAAATATCTGAACAAACTGTGGGAAATAGTAAAGAATTAGCTAAATTTATTTCCGATTCATTATCAGATCCTTCATTAATAATAAATCAATTTAACAGTGATTATGATAAATTTAATGAACTATGGAACATAATGAAGAAAGGTGGATTATTCAAAAGTACAGTAACTTCGGATATGAAAGAAAGATTATATAAATTTGTATGTTTGAAAGATATTATATCTGAATCATTGTGGTATCTATTGACTGGTATATTAACAATTACAGCATCCACAAATTATATTGTATCTAAAGGATGTAGCGGAGATGTAAAACAAATGCAAGAACGACATGATGAATTTGAAAGACAATTAGAAAAAGATGGTAAGATTAGCAAAAAAGATGAAGAAAGAATATACTATATTACTGATTAATTTATTCTTTATTTAAATAATATTAAAAGAAGTCAAATATAAAATCAATAAATAAGATAATATAGCTATTAAAATACAAAGTAACCATATGGGAATAATAGAAGTATTACTTTTACCTAAACCAAATTTGCGAATAGAACCATCTCTATTAAAAAGGAAAGCAGGTTTAAATTGAACTATAATAAGAAAAATAATTAAAAATAATATAATAGATACAGATAAGCGATTTTTTTTTATATTTAGCCGCATTTTTAATATATTATAATATATTAAAAATATATATTAATCTATATTTACTTTATTAATAAATTCAAAATTCCATTTATTATTATAAAAACAATTTAAATATCCATAATCTTCAATAGCTTGTACCCTATTGAAATTAATTGAATAATTATTATCTATTTCAACATTTATAGGTTTATTAATTACACCAGATTTATCTAAATCAGCACCACCAGTTCCAACAATATATTGATTAATTAATATTTCCTTATTATCATTATTAGATGTAATAATGATATTAGAATGTTCATAAAAGTGAGTATCGGCACATAAATAATAAAAATTTTTAATATTATAATTGTTATTTTTAAATAAGTTATAAACAAAATCTATAAAATCTACACTAAATTCAGAAATAATATTATCATTTTTACTTCTATATGTAATAATAGGATGATGACCTATTAGAATTAAGTTATCTTTTATATCAGAAACTTTTAATATTTTATTTATTTTTTCAAATTGATATTTTTGCAATTCTTTATTTGATAATAAATTATCAGATCTATAATTTAATAAATCATAATCATCATAACATATATAATTTATATTTTCTGATTCAAAAACAGTAGTATCTATAAAAAATATATTTGTATTGGGCGCTGTTTCATGTATAATATCTTTAAAAATTTCAATATTATTACACAATTCTTTATTAATTTTATTTATAAAATTAAAAGTATTAAAAAGAGTATAACAATTTATTAAAGCAGTTTTATTTAATCCTAGTTCTTCAAATTTATTTTTTGGTATTACAATATCATCTATATCATGATTACCAAAAATTAATTTAACACCTTTATTAGACTTAGTTTTTAATTTACAAAGATTATAGAAAAGTTTATCAAAATATTCTTGATAAAATATTTTTATTTTAGTTTTTTTGTTTTTATCTGGATAATAATTATCACCTGCTACTGAAATAATATCAGGTAATTCATCTTGTTCTACAAAATTTAAAAAATTTTGCAGTTTAAATATAAGATTTTGGTTTTCGGTTAAATTATATTTTCCCCAACAACCTAAATGAAAAAATTTATATTTTGACATATATATATAAAAATTGATAATTTTGTTTAATTATTTTATAATAATAATAATAATAATAAAATATATAATTAATAAATGAAAAATTACTCATATACTGAATACGAAAAAAAAATAATACAAACACTAAATAAATTTGATTTAAATTATATATTAAATAATTATAAATTATCTATAGATTTTTGTAAAAATTATGCATTGAATGATGATTATCAAATAACTAATAAAGAAAAAGAAATAGATATATCATATATTATTTTAAAGCAACCTCATATTAAATTGGAAGAATTAATTTAAGTAATTATTATAATTTAAAAATTAATTTAAGAAGATAAAAATTATTTATATATAAATGAAATTTTTTTATTTGATAACTTTTATACAATTAGCTAATTGTTTAAAGACTGGTAATAAACCAATATTAACAAATTATCAACCCGCTGAAATTATTAAAAAATATTCTACGGCATCCAAGAATTCGTTTGGAGATATTTGGACTATTAATGATTTACAGGATAATATTGATAAACATAACATTGATTCTGCATCATTAATTGAACAAAATAATAATATTAATGGTATTATCGCGATAGATAAACATTATGATAATTTAATTCTTCCCGATAACTTACATTATATTCCAACTAAAGTTCCACAATTAAGTAATTTAATTGTTGAGACATTACAGAATAATAATATTAATTTTGACGTATATTCAATTATTGATAATGTTAATTTGATTAGCGGATTTCTAAGTAATTTATTTCCAATAATTTTAATTTATGTAATTTTATCTAGTGTATTTTCGCGATTTCAAATGGGTAATCCTGTAAATATGATTAATAAAAAACAAGAATTAATCAATCCTGAAATGGTTAATGTTTCTTTTGCTGATGTTGCTGGTTGTGATGAATCAAAATATGAATTACAAGAAGTAGTTGATTTTTTAAAAGATCCTGATAAATTTAAAAATGCAGGGGCTAAAATTCCAAAAGGTATTCTTCTAGAAGGGCCTCCTGGAACTGGGAAAACATTATTAGCTAGAGCAGTTGCGGGTGAATCTGGTGTATCTTTTATTTCGGTAAGTGGTTCACAGTTTATTGAGATGTTTGTTGGTGTAGGTGCAGCACGAGTAAGATCTTTATTTGAAATGGCAAATGCAAATAAACCATGTGTTATTTTTATTGATGAGATTGATGCTATTGGAAGACAGCGTGGGACAGGTTTCAATTCTGGGAATGATGAAAGAGAGCAAACCTTAAACCAAATTTTAACAAATATGGATGGATTTGATAAATCAGAGGGAATAATTGTATTAGGAGCAACAAATAGAGCTGATATTTTAGATTCGGCATTACTAAGAGCAGGGCGTTTTGATCGTAAAGTATTAGTTGGATTACCAGATAGCGATGGAAGAAAAGCAATTTTAAATATTCATCTTAGAAATAAAAAGTATGATGAAAGTGTAGATTTTGATGAAATTGCATTATTAAGTGGTGGATTTTCTGGAGCAGAATTAGAAAATTTAGCAAATGAAGCAGCCATTTTATCACTTAGATACAATTTAACTAAAATTAATAAAAAATGTATGTTAGATGCATATGAAAAAATTACAATTGGATTACCATCTAAAAGTCAAACGAAAAATAATGATGTTAGAGAATTAGTTGCTTATCATGAAGCAGGACATGCAACAATGGCAAAATTATTTAATGATTTTTATGATGTTAGAAAAATAACTATTAATGCTAATAAAGGTGGAGCAGGAGGTTATACATTATTTACACCAAAAGAGCAATATGAGAGCTATCCAACAAAAAAATATATGCTAGCAAATTTAATTGTAGCACTTGGAGGACGGGCAGCCGAAATAATTTTATTCACAAAAAAACATAATTTAAATTCATTAAATTATGATGATGATAAGCTATTTAAAAAATATGATAATTTAGATATTACAACGGGTGCTTCTGGAGATTTAAAACAAGCAGATACAATAGCAAGACAATATATTAATTTATTTGGTTTGAATAATAATTTAGGCGTGATAGATACAACTTATGGCAATCAACCATTTTTAGGTAGAGAACTAGCAAATGGAGGTAGTAAATTAAGTGAATATTCAAAGAGTAAAATTGATAGAGAAGTTGCCTCATTAATTCAATTTGCTTTGAATGCAGCGGTAGATATAATAGAAAATAATATTGATGAATTTACTGATCTCGCAAAATTATTATTAGAGAAAAACACAATTGATAAACGAGACTTAGAAAAATTCAATATTTTATATTGAGATTACTTTTAATAGAAATTAAATTGTATAAAATTTATAATCGTTATAATAGTATTTTAATTTTTTTTTTAAAGAAAAATAATTAAAAATTGATAAAAAACTTATTTTTTAATTAATATAAAATACAAATATAATATAATTTAAATAAAATTATATTATAATCTATTATTTGTATTATGAAAATTTTATTATTATCATATAATAATTTGAATAAAATAGAAATTATAAAAAGACCATCGAAAATATGTAAAACTCCATATGTAGGCGATGCTATTATTCACGATGATAGTAATAATAATGAATTTATGATACACACACCATCATTAGGATGCTGTGGATTATGTGAGAAAGGATCTATTGTATATGGTATACCACTTAATAATGAAAAAATAAAATGTAGTTATAGGACAATTATTTCATTAGATGAAAAAAATAATAATTCTTTAGTTGGAATAGATCCATCACATGGAGAGAAAATTGTTGAATTAGTTTTTGAAAATAACTTGTTAAGTAATTTAATAAATATCAAAAATTATAAGAAACAAGTAACATATAACAAATCACGGTTTGATTTTGCCGGTGAATTACAAGACAATAGAAAATTTATCTTAGAAGTAAAATCAGTTCCTCTTCAAGAAAATAATATTGCTTATTTCCCTGATGGTTATAGAAAAAAGAAAACCGATTTAGTTAGCCCGCGTGCTTTTAAACATATTGAAGAACTTTCTCAAATATGTCAAAATAATAGTAGCAAAGAAATAACTGAGTGTTACATGTGTTATGTAATACAAAGAAATGATATAAATAAGTTTATGATTTCTAATAATGATAAAATATATAAAGATGCTGTTCAAAAAGCAATGGAAAATAATGTTAAAATAATAGTTATAGTATGTGATTGGGATAATGATGGAAACTTATATTTAATTTATGATAAATGTAAACTTTTTAATAATTTTGAAGAAATATTTAATTTATATTAAATAATCTTATATTTAAAAAAATGATTGACCAGTAACAAGTTCACTACCCATGATACCCGCAACAGCAAGCATAGCAATGCGACCATTACTTAGTTCGCTTTCATACAGAAAATCACTTACTTTATCAACATCATAACTAAAAACATTACCTGGTTGATAGTCTTCTTTTAGACGAAACGCTTTTGATTTATTTTTAGCAAAAAATGGATTTTGCCATCCAACCGCCATGCGTGTAGTTTCGAAAACAAGCATTCCTACCCAAAATGGAGATTGATATAGAAGATCATTATCACTAAGATAGTCAATAGCAACCGTTTTATCCATTGTTTTTTCAATAATAGGAAAAGCTACACTGGCAAGCATAGCCATACGTCCATGTTGAAGTTCAGCCTCTCTTACATATTTAATAGCTTCATCGCTAATTTTTTCATTAGATTTGGTTGGAGTTAAAAAATTAAGAGGATCAAAATAATTTAGAGGCTTAATATCTCCATAATATTTGAAACTAGTAGGTGGTTTAACATTTGGAGTAAATGTGCACATGGAAACAGTGATGGCAACAGACATCATTATTATACTATATTATATATGAACGTTTTTAAACTGTTTATATTATATTTTTATTTAGTTTTATACTTCACAAATCCAGTTATCTAATGAAAGGCGTGAATCCTCTACTTTTTAATTTCTTCTTTGATTTTATTAATTTCTAATGTAATTTTTTTAACTGAATTCGTGTCCACCAATATCCTTTGTAATATTAATATTAATAGGTCTTTCATACGCCATTATTTTTCAATATTTATTTTTTTAAATTGAATAATTTTATTATTATCTTAAATATTATTATTTAAAATAATAAAATGTGTTCTCATACACAA
>Ga0222715_10004863_pt1 | contig 11538 bp, 9 predicted proteins | sample C33_9DmetaG_FD_165056 | JGI IMG/M metagenome (GOLD analysis project Ga0222715, IMG submission 165056) | Estuarine water microbial communities from San Francisco Bay, California, United States - C33_9D | ecosystem: Environmental > Aquatic > Marine > Unclassified | place: USA: California...
TGAATCAATTTTAGATACAATGGGTTTGGCTGAATTAACATGGACTACATCAGGAAAATACAAATTATCTTTAGAATATCCAACTAGTGTAAACGAAACTTTAGCTCTTGTTAATACTGCTCACGTTTTTAATGAAGACAATATAGTTAAAGATAAAGTTAACCTAGTCTATGCTAACGCAAGTGACAGATTTAATCAAGTAACTATTGACTTTTTAAACGAACATGAAGATTTTAAAGATGATACAATATCATGGCCTCCTAGTAACAGTACTATTTATACACAATACTTAACAGAAGATGGCAATCAACCTTTAAAAACTTCAATAAATTCAAGCGGCATTACAGACCCCTATCATGCTCAAGCTTTAGCTGAACAATTAGTAAGAAGATCTAGGACATTAAAATCAATTGAATTTAGAACTGATAAAAGCGGATTAAGTGTAGAGCCTGGAGATTTTATTAAAGTCACTATACCTCAAAATAATCTTAACAATGAAATAATAAGAGTAGAGGGTATTCAAGTTAATTCTGACTTATCAGTTAAAATATCAGGATATACTTTTAATCATGAAGTTCTTGCGTGGAATATAGCAAATGATATTGCATATGGAACTCAACCTACTTATGATTTTACAGTAGATGCACCTACTAATTTAACATTGCAAGGTGGATCTTCTTTAAATGATGATCAACAAACATTAGCTCATTTAACATGGGTAGATAATAATAATGGTTCATCTTTTTCCTATGATATTTACTATAGAGTAAATGGTACCAGTGATTATATCTTTATAGGAAATACTAAATACAATAAATTTAATTTAGGAAATATTGAAGGTATATCAACTAATTCTAATTTTGATTTTAAAGTTTTTGCAAAATCACCGCTAGGTTCTTTAAGTCAAGCTGCAGAAATTTCAAATGTTAATATTTCAAAAGAACCAGACGAACCTGATTCATTAAATATAACTGAAGAACAATATTTAACAAATAATGCTTCGGGTATTAAAAACAGATTAACTTTACAATTTTCATCAAATAATTCAGGGGTATTACCTGCATATTATTCAGTAGAATATAAAAAAGCTAGTGAATCTGTATATCAAGTAGTTGGAACTACAAATACTACTGAAATATCTATACCTGATGTAAGTTCAGGTTTATTTGATTTTAAGATTATTGCATATAGTATATATGGTTATGCTTCAATACCTTTTATTAGTCAACATACTATAGTTGGATTTTCAGCAGATCCTGCTAATCCAACAGGTTTTTCTGGAAATATTAATGAAGGCCAAATTAACTTATCTTGGGATGAGCCTACTGATTTAGACGTTTTATACGGTGGACATTCTGAAATAAGATATCATACTGCTATTGACAGTTCGGCAACTTGGGATTCCTCAACAGAAATTGTATCTTCTTTATCTGGTAATACTACAAATAAAACAGTTCCAACTTTAAGAGGAACTTTTTTCTTAAGATTTTATGATGCTTTTGGTAATTATTCAGTTACACCAGCTCAGTTTGTTAGTGATTTTGTAGATGAATCTTTTAATTTTATTGCAGAATATGATCAAGTTGCAGCTAACTTTTCAGGAAATAAAACTAATTGTACTTATAATTCAGGAACAGGCTATTTAACTTTGAATTCAGGTCAAAGTAATATGATATATGAATTTGCATCTGTTGTTAACCTCCAAGAAGTAGTTACTGTTAGATTAGTTCCAAACTTAGTAGCTACGGCTACACCTTCAGGTAATCTTGTATTAAATTATACAAATGTAAGTCTTTTAAATAGATTTTCAGGTGAAGTTGCAGATGCAATATCAAGAATATATATTTCTACAACTCAAGATGATCCAACAGGTACTCCAACATGGAGTTCTTATGAGCCTTTGACAATTGGTAGCTATAAGGCTAGAGGTCTTAGATTTAAATTAGAAATTGATACATTAGGCAGCACTAATGTTGATGTTACTGTAACTGATTTATCTGTTATTGTAGATAAAAAAGATGTTATCAAAACAGGAACTAGTACAAGTAGCACTTCCGCAAACACAAGTGTTTCATTTCCAAGTGCTTTTTATATTGGAATTTCAGGAAATAGCAACCCTAGAATTGGAGTTCAAACAATTGGAGGCTCCCAAGGGGATCGTGTAGTTATAGTGTCTAGAAATAATACTGGATTTGTATACTCAATTTATAATAGTAGTGGCAACCGTGTACAACAAACAATAGATTACCAAGCAATTGGTCAATAATAGGAGAAAATTATGTCAACAGCATCATTGGTTATTAATGCTAACCAAAGTGGCGTTGCTTACACTGGTGATTTAAACAACGCATTAGAAGCGATTAACACTTGCCACTCAGGAAATTCAGCACCTACGAATCAAGTTGTTTCAGGTAAATTTTGGTTGGATACTTCAGGTACTAACCCCATACTTAAAATTTATAGAAACGGATGGAAAAGTTTATTTACATTAAAATCAGGTAGTGTAGAGACAAGTATAAATGCTTTAACAACTTCAACTTTATCTGTTTCATCCACCTCTACGTTTACAGGTTTGATAACTGCTACTGGAGGTGTTTCAGGTAATGTTACAGGTAATGTTACAGGTAATACAGCAGGTGTACATACAGGTAATGTTACAGGAAATCTTACTGGTAATGTTGCAGGTAATACAGCAGGTGTACATACAGGTAATGTTACAGGAAATCTTACTGGTAATGTTACTGGTAATGTTACTGGTAATGTTACAGGTAATATTGCAGGAGCTACTGGTGCATTTACAGGAGATGTTTCTGCTGATAATTTTAACAGTACTTCAGATGAAAGGTTAAAGTCTAACATAAAACCTTTAAATGATGCATTACAAAAAGTTAAACAACTTAAAGGTGTATCATTTGAAATGGATAATAAACAAAAAATCGGTGTTATTGCTCAAGAAATTCAAAAAGTAATTCCTGAAGTTGTTAATACAAAAGAAGACGGTTATTTATCAGTATCTTATGGAAACATTGTAGGTTTATTAATTGAAGCAATTAAAGAACAACAAGTTAAAATTGAACAATTAGAACAAAAATTAGGTGATTCATGACAGAATTTGAAAAAGCTGATAAAGATAATAACGGTATAATTACTCAAGATGAATGGGAAAAATTAGAGCTTGAAGATCGAAAACGGAGGCTAGATGATGAAGACGCTCATAGAGATCAAACTCGTAAAATGGCTTGGTTTTCCCTTTGGGGAATGCTGCTTTATCCTTTGGGTGTTGTGCTTACAGGTTATCTAGGTTTAGATCAAGCATCTAGCATCATTGGCAGTATGGCAAGTATTTATTTTGTATCTGTAGCAGGTGTTGTTTCTGTATTTATGGGAGTTTCACAGCTAGCTAAAAAGGATAAAAAATAAATGTTACAAGCATTATTAGGCCCAGTAGCTAATTTAGCAGGAAGTTATCTTCAAGGTAAGGCAGATAAAAATGCTGCTGACGCTGAATTAAAGTTAACTGAAGCAAAAGCTAAAGCTCAAATTCTTTTATCTGAAAAAACCAGCGTTGCTGATTGGGAACGCATTATGGCACAAAATTCAGGCTCTTCGTGGAAAGACGAATGGTTTGTAATTGTTTTATCAATTCCTTTAATTTTATGCTTCATTCCAGGGATGGAAGGAGTTGTTCATCATGGGTTCCAACAACTTCAACAAGCTCCTGATTGGTATTTTTATTCTTTATTAACTGCGATAAGCGCTAGCTTTGGAGTTAGAGGATTTAAACAATTCTTAGGAAAAAAGTAAATGAGTGATTTAAAATTACCTGTTGCATTAGTATTAGCAATGGCAGCACAACTAGTAGCAGGGGTGTGGTGGGTTTCTAAGCAAGCCCACACTATCGAAGATTTAAGTGAAAATGTTTTAAATTTACAAGAAGAACTTACATTACTTCAATTAGACACCATTGACTTAATTGATTTTGCTACTTTTACAGAAAATAAATGGGCTGAAGCTTATGATGAAGACCCGTCTTACACTCGTAAGTTTGGAACAAAATAGGAGATAAAATGTCTTTTAAATTATCAAAAAGATCATTAGACAAATTAGAAGGTGTTAATCATAACTTGGTTAACGTAGTACATAAAGCTATTCAACTTACTAAAGTAGACTTTGGTGTTGTTTATGGACTTAGAACACTTGAAGAACAAAAGAAATTAGTTGCTGCGGGTAAATCTCAAACGCTAAAATCAAAACATCTTGACGGTAACGCTGTAGATCTTATGGCTTATGTAGACGGTAAAGGTTGTTGGGAATTAAATATTTATGATGACCTTGCGGATGCTATGAAAGCAGCTGCTATTGAAGAAGGTGTTCCTATGAGGTGGGGTGCTGCTTGGCATATACCTGATATAAGAGAATGGAATGGCACTATGGAAGCTGCTATGATGTCTTATATTGATTTAAGACGGTCTCAAGGTAGACGTCCGTTTATAGATGGCCCTCATTTTGAGCTAGATTAAATACCTGACGTTTAAGAATAAAGAATATAAAATAAGGGACAGGATTATCCTGATAGTCTCTTCAGAGGGGGCATAAAGTTGCCCTCTCTACAATACCTGACGTTTAAGAATAAAGGTAGGGTTATTAATATACTTAAAGTATATAATATTTTATGTTTTAATTATGTTAATGAAAATTTAATAGGAGGTCGTATGGCTGAAAAGAAAGACTCACGGCTAGCTCGTGTAGGGGTATCTGGTTATAATAAGCCAAAACGAACCCCTAATCATCCAACTAAATCACATATTGTTGTAGCTAAATCTGGAGATCAAGTTAAAACAATTCGTTTTGGTTCTCAAGGGGCTGTTGGCTCACCTAAAAAAGAGGGTGAATCTCAAAGCTACAAAGCCCGTAGATTAGCTTGGAAAGCTCGTCATGCTACAAATATAGCCAAAGGCAAAATGTCTGCCGCATATTGGGCTAATAAAGTTAAGTGGTAAGGAATAGATAATGTCGCTTTTAACAAAACCTACTAAAAATATTAAACGATCGGTCGCTGATCCTAGTGATAGTTATCAATCTTTAAAACCTTTGTGGAAAAAGTCTAGGGCTGTTTTACAAGGAGAAGAAAACGTAAAAGCTCATGATGAATATCTTGAGTTTGATTATACTAATATTCTTATTCCTTTTTCACCTAGTATGACTCAAAGACAATATGATTTTTATAAATCCGAAGCTGAACTTCCAGGCTTAACTGCTCAATATTGTAAAGTGCTTATTAGTTCTCTTTTAAGAAAAGATTCTCATATTAAGCTTCCTGAAGAACTACCCGAAGATGCTATGGATTGGATTAAAAACAATTTTACTCTTGATGGTCGTTCGTTATTTAACTTTTTAGATAATGCTTTGTGGGAAGAATTACAGACATCTAGGGCTTGGGTTTATGTTGATTATCCTGAAATTTCAGAAGAAAAATATGATAATTTAACGCCTGAAGAACGGGATATGATTAAACCTTATCCTGTAGTTATTGATGCAGAAAATGTAATCAATGTACAAACAGATAATCATCCTATTACTCGCCAAAAAACTTTAAGCCGAATGGTAACTCGTTATCTTTCTAAACGATATGAACCTAACAACCCTTGGCACGCAAATTATGTAGATACTGTCTGTGATCATTATTTAGATGAAAGTGGTCGTTTAGTTTTAGATTACTACGAGCAAACAGATACTAATAATGAAATTAAAGTTTTAAATGGTGATGCCAAACAAGAATACAGTGAGCTAGGTCACTCTAATACTTTTAAAAAAGTTAATACAGTTTATCCAACTATGTTTGGTGAGCGTTTAATGCGGATTCCTGCTTGGCCTCTTAATGGTCAGTTTGATCCTGTAGAACCTGTACTTATGCCTCTTATTGACAGAGAGATATCTCTGTACAACAAAGTATCTCGCCGTAACCATCTACTATATGGTGCTGCAACATATACACCAGTAGTGCAGTCTGATATGACTGAGGAAGAATTCCAAGAAATAGTTGACGCTGGTCTTGGTTCTTGGTTACGAGTTCGTAAAGACGAAAGTATTACTGTTCTTCAGACACCTACTAGTGCTTTAAGTGATATGGATCGTGCAATCTCATCTACAGTTGAAGAAATGGCTAAGATGGGTATTCGTATGCTTTCACCAGAGCAAGCGGCTTCGGGTGTAGCACTTGAAATACGCAATGCCTCTCAAACAGCACAGCTAGGTACGCTTAATGCTAAAGTATCAGGTACAATGCGTGAAGTAATTGCATTTATGCTTAATTGGAAATACGGAACAATGTACACTGCTAGTGATATAGAGTTTCAAATGTCTAATGACTTTGCACCTATTGTTGGTGGTGAAGGTGCTATGCGCCTTATTTCTGATTGGTATCAGATGGGTATTATTAGTCGTTCTACTTGGATTACTATTGCTAAATATAATGATTTCTTACCTGCTGATTATAGCGATGAAGAAGCAATAGAAGAAATACAAACTGATCCTCTAAGTCAAGCAAATCAACAAAATGATGATATGGTAGACATCGAGGGTTAAACCTAACTACTCGGTGGAGTACTAGATGTCTATAAATGATAAAATTTATGATCGTATTGTCGATCACATGTCAGATGTTCGCTTATATGAAGAAGGAGTTCAAATACAAAATCGTAGAATACTTCGAAGACATAGGAAAAATCTTAAAGATCTTTTAAGAGGAAATATCCGAACAAGTCTTAATAAAGAAGTAAACCGATTTGGTAAAGAACTCCTTGCACATAAAACAAACACGTTAAAAGAATTTTCAACGTCTCAGTTAGACTTTCATTCTGACAATCTTTATAAAGAAACAAAAGATTTTTATAGAGTAACTAAACCTAAAACTAAAGAAATACTTGCGGAAATAACAGGGCCAACGATGAAAGGCTCAAAGAGTATTTCCCAAAATGTTAAAAACATATCTGCAGGTGAATTAGTTCGAATGCAAACAAAAGTTCGAGCAGGGTTAGCTAAAGGTCTAAGCCAAAATGAAATTATTAATGATGTTTTAAAAACAACTAAAATAACAGAATTTCAAGCTAAAACCTTAACACGTACAGCTATTACATCAACACAAACAGCAGCTTTACGTAAAGTTGCGGAAGATAATAAAGACCTTTTAAAAGGATTTATGTTTACCGCTATTTTGGATTCGAGAACAAGCCCCGTCTGCACTCATCACAATGGGAAGCTTTATGATGTTGATGATAAGCGTTTTGTACCTCCACTTCATTGGAATTGTCGTTCTTCTCTTGTTCCTGTTTTAAAATCAAAAGAAGATTTGCTTGAAACAGCTAACGTTAAGAGGACAATATTATCTAAGAAGAAGGATGAATCTTTAACAGGTGTAGCTCCAAAACTTGAAAACTTTGGTAGTTGGCTAAAAAGACAACCTATGAATATTCAAGAAAAAATGCTTGGGTCTATGGATGCTGTTGAACTTTTTAGACGAGGTAAACTAAAAGCTGATCAATTTGTTACTCCCAAAGGAAGAGCTTTAAGTATTCAGGCTTTACGGAATAAGGCAGCTCAAGCTACTGCAGTTTATAAACCTAAACAAAGGGTTCGTGAACAAGCATTTCGAATTGATGCTGCTAGACCTAGTAGCTTAACTAGAAGTGCTAAATACAAAGATGAACTTCGTCAAATGTTTATTTTAGACTCTGACGACTACTCTAAAACTATGTCTTTGACTGACTATAAAGGTACTAGTCTTGTAGGAAAACAAACTTCTAGACGTAGAGTTGGTAATGAATTTGATGAAAAGAATTTTAGTGCTGATCCTTTAACGGGAGAAATTAAAAATAATAATCTTTATGATCCAGATTATAATCTTTATCAAGAACGTTTAGACTTTATGCGTAACTCTAAAACTTTAAATGCTGATGAAAAACAATTTATTGAATCTTTAGCAAATGGATTAGATGACAAAGTTTCAGTTAATCAACAAACAGTAGTTGTTGAAAACTTAAGAGTTGTTTTAGAACGTTATGCTAAAGATAAACAACCTTGGAATGATTTTGCAGCAGTAGTTCGTGCAGAAAATAGATTTGCTGTTCAAAACGTTTCTAGACTATTAGATACAAGGTCTAGAAAAAGATCAGAAATGTTTGTTAGTTATCTATCCCAAGATAAACCTAAAGTGCAAATTATGGGTAAATACTATGATTTTGATGTTTTGCAAAGAGATCAACTAAAAGATCAAAGATTTATTGATGCATGGCGAAGAACTCAAGGTAAAAAACTTGCCAGAAAAATATTTATAACAGGTAGAGCACCATTAAGGGTTTACTTTAGACGTTATATTGAAAAGTATCCTAGTAAAGATAAAATTAAAAAATATTTAATTAACAAAGATCCTCGAATTAAAAAAGCTTATGATCTTTATAAAAAATTAAATAAAATGAAAGAACCCTCTGATTCTTGGTTTACTCAGCTAGCAGCCAGAAATAGAGAAACAGTAAGACGAATTCTTGATAGAGAGTTTTTGATAGCAAGTAAAAAACCTACAGATGCTATATTTGATGAAAAAGCTATTAATAGTATTACAAAAATATCTAAGCTAATTGCTTCAGGTCAATCAACTGATTATGATACTTTAGCTATTAATATTGGTAAATCTTTTTCTAAGGACTTTGAAAATATTATACCCTTTACTAAACATACTCTTAAAGACTTCCACAAAGAAGGCTCTAGAATATTAGAATTTTTTAAAGATCAAGGTTATATAAAAGTTCAATTTAGAGGTAAAACTCGTCGAGGTGTTATTGATCTTGATACAGGTAGGGCTTCTGGCGGTTGGGCAGATACTATATCTAGAGAAGTTATAGTTGTTAATAAAGATTTAATTAAACTTCAAGAAGCAGAGCGTAGAGTAACTATTTCACGAAGATTAGGTGTTACTAGCGAAAGAGATCGTCTTTACGTAAAGGCTAACAGTAAAACTTTTTTTGATGCTAGAGGTAATGATACAGGTATTCCTTTAATTTCTAGAGATAAATTTGCTGATTATGATAAAAAGCAAATAGATCGAGGATTAGCAAAAACCATTAACCATGTTATGGATGTTGAATACGCTGTTGATAACGAATTTTTTAATTTTATGGATGATATTACTAGATTTAGAGATCCAAGAGGTAATTCTAAATATTATGACGGTATTAATGAATTTCGTCATGAAATATTAAATCGTGGTGAACAGGGCTATGGTCTTATGGCTACTGCTAAATATCATGCCCAAAGAAATAAAAATTTTAGAACTCAAGCATTTATTGATTCTCGTGGTCGTATTTATCACAGGGGTTATTTAACACCTACAGGTGGAGAACTTGTAAGGCCATTTCTTAATTCAGGTAAATCTGTTTATATGAATCAAGGTGCATTAGACGAATTAGAAATTCAAATTGGCGCTATGATTGGCCCAGGAACTGAAGCTTTAACTCAAGCAGGTCGTAGATCTATATTTTCTAGAAATAAGGAAAATATTATTGAGCTTGGTGAAATAATGATGTCTAAAACTCAACGAGACCGAAGACTAAGACAATTTTTAGAGCATCCTTTAATTAGAGGATTAGAAGGTGCAGAAGTTGCTAAAATGTCTAGAATGGCTTTAGAATATGCTCGCATTAATAGACACTTGAAACAAGGTAGACCAATTACCTCTTATAGAACAAGGTTAATGATTGAAAACGATGCTTCCTCTAGTGGAGCTCAAATTATTGCTTTATCTACAGGTGATAGAAAGATAGCTGAAGCTTCTAATGTGCTTGCAACTAAACAAAAGAACAGACTATATGACCTTGTAGCAATGGATACAGTTAATGATCCAGAGTTTTTAAAAATACCTGCCCTTAGAGACGCTAATCTTACTTGGGAAGACCTTGCTAAAGCTGCAAAGTCTCAAAACATGGTATCATTTTATGGTGCGGGTGCAGCAACAAAAACATCTAATGTAGCTGCTAAACTTTCTAAAGTATTAGACGATCGAGGTTTTATAACTGTCACTAAAGGTAATTTGTCTGAACAATTAAGAATTATTGATGGTAAAATAAAAATTGCTAAAAGAGAAAATGCAGTTGGTGTAGCTTCTGAATTACAATCATTCAGAGACGAATTAGTAGAGTTAATTAATAAGAATGAACCTGTTGGTAGAGACTTATTAAAACAAGCTGCTGATATACACCCTGATACTGCTGACTTTGTTAGACGCCTAACTAACTCTAGAAAAGGGATAATTGGGCCAAAAGAATTTGCGGAAGTTTCTAGGATTATGTCCAAAAATCTTTCACAAAGAGCGCCTGTTACTGATAAATTTATTAATTATTGGAAGCAAGTAGCTAAAGTTTACGTTAATGAAACTCAAAAAGTAGATATACCTTGGGTTACATTTGACGGAAAAATAATGACGCAAAGATATCGGCCTAAGCCGCAAGAGCGTATAGATTTTACTGATCCTGTTTCAGGTCGTAGAATTTCTAACATTTATGAAAGTAGTGCGGAAGACGGAAAACTCTTAGGAAAAAATTCTGTTAATCGTGCTAGTATTGGATTAGGTGTTAATGGGAATCACAGCAACGATGCTGTAATTGTTCGTAAGTTCCATGATTGGGCTAGAAAGAATAATGTTGATTCTGCAACTATCCACGATGCGTTTTTTACTAATATTAGTGAAGCAAATCGTGCTAAAACTGCTTTAAGAACCATCTATGCTGATGCTCTTGAAGGTGATACTATTAGGAAGACCTTACGAGAAATGCGCAGACAAGGTCTTTCAAGAAAATCTTACAATGAACTCTTAGCTAGAGCTAAAGAGTTGGGTCTCATTGACCCTCCTAATAAGATTACTCGAAAAGACATACTAGCTCCTATTAAAGAAGGAGAGGACTGGTATGGCATTGGCCCATAGAATATTTGTAATAGCCTATGAGCTTTATTTTAATGTGTCTGTGACACAAAACATTACACATCAAGCTGTGCTTGAAAGGAAAAATTATGAGTGAAGAAAATACAGTAATTGAAGAAATAGAAACAGTAGATACAACTGCTCAAGAAGATATTGAGCAAAAACCCGAAGCACCACAAGAAGAAACTGAAGTTGATCCAGTAGAAAGAGTGGTGCAAGAGCGCTTACAACAGATGAAATCTAATATGGATCGAATGTCTAAAGAGCGTGACGAAGCCCTCAAAAAAGCCGCTGAAATTGAACAAGCTAAAAAGCAAGCAGAGATTGAGCGCTTAGAGCAAGATGGCAAACTACAAGAAGCTTTAGAAATGAAATTAGCAGAAGCTAACGCTAAGCTAAAAGTTTTTGAAGAAGAAAATACTAAACTCAATCGTGACAACGTTGTTAATGGACAACTAGGTGCTTTAGAGTTTCGTAATGAACGTAGTCGTCAAATGGCACAACGTGATATTGTTGAGCAACTTGTTCAAAACGAGAATGGTGCATGGGTTCATAAAACTGGTTCATCT
>Ga0222715_10004867_pt1 | contig 11534 bp, 7 predicted proteins | sample C33_9DmetaG_FD_165056 | JGI IMG/M metagenome (GOLD analysis project Ga0222715, IMG submission 165056) | Estuarine water microbial communities from San Francisco Bay, California, United States - C33_9D | ecosystem: Environmental > Aquatic > Marine > Unclassified | place: USA: California...
ATAAAGATGTTGAGCAAGGTGTAAAATTACTTGAACAACACAGAAAAGAATTTGACTTTGGTCAATTTAAAGAAGATAATACAGAATATTATAAAGGTTTAATGGAAGCAGTAGCTAAAGATAAAACTTCTATTGTTTCGCAAGATAATGGTGAATGGAATGGAATGATAATGGGTCTTAAATTTCCTAATTTATTAAACCCATATTTAATACAATTACATGTTTTAATAACATGGGTTCATCCTAAAAAAAGAGGTTCTTCTATATTTTACAGAATGCATAAAGCATTTGAAAAAACTATAAAAGAAAATCATAAAGAGGTAAAAGAAATAATATATTATTCTATACCTAAAACTAATATTAATTTTAATAAATTGAACTATAAAGAATTTCAATCAATGTATAAAAAGGAAATTTAATTATGGCAGTAGCTGCTCCCGTTATCACAGTTTTAACGGCAAATACCGTTACTGGAATGATAGCGCGATTTGCATTATCAGTTGCAGTTTCATTTATTGCAAATAAATTATTTGCGCCAGATGTACCAAATCCGGGTGTTGGTGAAACAGCCCCTGATCCTGGAATTAGACAAAGAATTGCATCAGATCCTAATAATAAACTTCCTGTTATTTATGGACAAGGTAAGGTTTTTGGATCAATTACATTTGCAGATATAACCTCTGATAATCAAACAATGGCATTTATCATTTCATTATGTGAGGGGCCAATTCAAAGTATTGATGATATATATTGGGATAATTTTAGACTATCATTAGATAGTGATGGTAATGTAACAAATGCAACAGATCCAGATGGTAATACAGATGATTTTTTAAATGGAAATTTAATAGTTAAAAAATTTAAAGCTGGTGGAAGATGTTCACCTATGGAAACGTTTTCTACTAAATGGAATACTAATGCTGCAAATAGAACAATGCCAAATGTTGCATATTTATATGTAGAATTAAAATATAATAGAGATGAATCTGTAACAGGTTTAACAAATAAATTAGGTGCAGAAGTTCAAGGTAAATTAGTTAGAACTTTTACAGGATCTACTTTATCAACTGGGACATCATATTCAAATAATCCAGCTGAATGTTTATTAGATTATTTAACAAATACTTTTTATGGTTGTGGCGATGTAATATCAGATAGCGATATAGATTTAGATTCATTTGCTGCTCATAAAACATTTTGTGATACTTTAATTTCTCATACAGATAAAAATGGAGCTACGGTAAGTGCTAAAAGATACACAACAAATGGTGGATTAAATACTAATGATACAAGAGATATAAATATTTCTGATTTAGTAGTTTGTTCTCAAGGAATATTTGGTTATCATTTAGGTAAATTTCAAGTTATTTCTGATGCTACAGGCTCATCTGTAATGTCATTTAATCCTGATAATATGTATGGTGATGTTACTATAGTTAATGATGGATTTAATAGTACATTAAATAAAATGAATGTTTCATTTAATTCTATTGATCAAAAATTTCAAGATGATCAAGTATTTTTAAAATTAGCTGATAATCAAAAATCATATAATGAGCCTGAATTAGTTCAAGATATGCGATTAAAATATGTAAACAATAATATTATGGCTGAAAGAATTGCTAATGTTATTGTTAAAAAATCAAGAGATAATTTAATTATATCATTTAAAACAGATACAAGAGCTTTAGCATTACAAGTTACAGATATAGTCTCAGTTACAAATGATACTTATGGTTTTACTAATAAATTATTTAAAATTAATTCTATTACTGAAACTGAAATGAATACTGATGGTGTATCAGGATATTATATTACTGCACAAGAATATAATGCTACAGCATATGCAGAACAAGCATTAACAGAATTTCAAACAGTTCCAAATACAAACTTAGCTAATCCTAGAAATTTTGGAACAATTACTGATTTAACATCAGTTAATAGTGATACAGATTCATCTACTCCGTTTGTAGAATTACAATGGACTGTACCAACTGGTTTAACTGAAACATTTGAAATATATATTGGAGATAGTGTTAGTGATGCTATTGCTGATAGAGAATTTAATATTTCATTTAGAACATCAACAGGTCCATTTACTGAAGGTGCTACAATTACACATAAAGTATTTGATATAGATTTTACAGATACATTAGTGTTTTGGGTAAGACCAATAAACCAATTTGCTAGAGGGGCTTTTTCTAATGCTTATGATTTTGGTGTATTTAGACCAGGTGCTGGTGGTATTACTTCAGGTGTTTCTGGAATTATTGTAGATCCAAATGATGCAAAAAATCCTTATGGAGTTGTAAATAGATTTACTCAAATTAGATACGGTGACAGTAATACTGGATCTAATATGAGAGATACATTTAATGATACCCCTGCTGTTCAACAATTAGGTTATGCAGGAACTACAATTAATACAATTACAAGAACTGGCGGTACTGATGGTTCTGGATCTGTAACATTTCCAGCAACCTTTAATTCAGGAACCTCTGTAACAGAGCAACAAGAAATAAGTTTTACAGGAACAAGAGGTAATGTAACACAAAAAGAATTATTACATATTAATTTAGCTGATGATATACAAAATGCTACATCTAGAAAAGTAATTGCAAATGCTAAAGATTGGGATACAGCTGGTTTTTTAACTGCAGATTTTTCATCTAATAGTGTTAAAGTTAATGGTATTTTAGAATTAAGTTCATTAGTTCCTGATGGTGTATCAAGTGGTTTTGGAAGATCTGTATCTATAGGTACTTCAACTGCATATGTAATGTCTAATACTGAATTATTTTCATTTAAATTAGTTAATAATGCTTGGACATATTATGCAAGAACAAATGCAGGTGGTGTTCAAAACTTTAATGTTTCTAATATGGGGGATGATGTTTTACTTTATAATTCATCAGTTACTGAAGGTGAAATATGGAATGTTTATTTAATACCATCATTATTAGGAGCTTTAGGTGGTGCACAATTTAATTAATATAGGAATAAAATAATGGCAATATTAGATACAATATCAAATTTAGATATTAGCAATAACATTGTAGATACAAATGATAAAATTATTGTGTGGTATAATGGAACTAAAATTAAATATTATCATAGATATGAAAAAGTATTTCAAGATGTTGAAACTGTTAGTGGTATTATATCAATTAAAATACAAGATGATGATACTATAAAAGTTACTACAAGCACAACTGTTAGAGAAATAAATTTAACAAGGCCTGGAACAACAAATACATATACAATTACATTAGATAGCAATTATGATAATACTGACGATGCATTAAAAACTTGGACATTAAATTTAACAGATTATGGTACTTTAACAGATACTATGTCTTCAACTATTGCAGGTACGGCTACGGCTATAGCTTCTGCAATTGACAATTTAGCTAATTTTAGCGCTAGTGCAAATAACAATGTAATTACTTACACTAATTCAGCTTCACAAGTTGTTGCAACAAGTTCAATAGATTTTACTTTATCTATTGCAACTGGTGGTGGACAATTTAACTAATAAAGGAAATTAAAAAATGGCAATCAGTTCTGTTTACGCAAACGCAGGAACATGGTCAGGCTCAGATATTATTACTGGTATTAATGTAAGAAATAGTTTAAAAAATATTCATATTATAGACAGTACTAATGTTGCTGTAGTAACAACTACAAATACACAAATATTTACTGATAATGGAGGTTATTCATCTCAATTTACTTATTCAGATTCAGCAGATATTGTTGGGTTTGGTAAAGAGTTTATTTTAGATGATGACTTATATATTTATAATTCAACTCAACCTAGTTCAGAAACAAGATGGAGTGCAGGATCAAATACACAATATTCAGTTAATTTAGGAACTTTAGGATATTTACATAATGCTACATTATCAAATGGTGTTGGTGCCATTGATGCATTAACTGAAATTAGATCAGGCATATTAGGATTAGGAATAAGCGGTGTAACTGTTTCATTACCTGCTTATGTTGATGATATAAATCCTGATAGTGGTCTTGTTGATTTTTCAGGTTATGAAATAATAGTTAATTTAGGTACATCTTCAAATGAAGTAACATCTTTTTCAATTAATGATGTGGCTGGTGATGGTACAAATATTATTCATAATTATGAACATGAAACTGATGGAGCAGGAACTTCATTTGCAACAAATATAACTTTAACTGAACCTGATGGAACAGGAACTATAACATTAAATGTTGCAGCTGATTTAGAAACTGATGATCAATCTGATAATATTGGAAATAATTTAGCAGATTTAATAAACAATACTACTGAATCACCTAATAATTATACTGCTACATATGATACTGTAAGTAAAACAATTACATTTACTAGCACAGCTGGATTTGATTCAGATCCTAATGAATTATGGACTGCTACTGTAAGTAATGGATCTGTTACTGGACCGGATGCAGGTAATATTGTTTTTGGTAATGCTTCAATTACAAGAACTGGGGTATTAGGTGAAACATATAATATTACTGCTCCTGATTTATATACAAAAACTATGGATGGACAACCTTTATTTAATAAGGTTACATTTACTGGTGGAAGCACTACATCATTTAGTAATAATTTAAATGCTACTCAAGCTGCTCTTGAATTTAGGGATGCATTAAATGCTTCTTTAAGCGGATATATAACAGCTTCAATAGATTCAGGTGATTCAAAAATAGTTAATTATACTACAACAATTCAAGATGATATTGGATTAGATTTTACTTTTTCTGATTCAAACATTACAAAAAGTATTACACAAGGAATTTTAGGTACCACACAAATAGATATTGATGATGCTGGTAAAACTAATGTTCAAGTAACTAAACCAGGAAGTACTTCATCTGATTATAATAAAGGTTTTGTTGGTTTTAATCCAGCTTTACCTGGTGCTGTAAATACAATTGCAGATATAATAGGTAATGTTAATAGTTTAATAACTGACTGGAATATTGAAGTAGATCAACCGGTTACTAATCAAATTAGGTTTACTGCAGTTAATAATGGGTATGTAAATAATACTTATCAATTACTTGTATCTAATAATATTGGTACAGGAAATACAATAGGTGATTTTACAACAGGTGTTGGTAATGCTTCAATTACAACATTAGGTTCAAAAACACCAGATTATTATGGTTTAAGGTCTGTAACTTTAGCTAATAAAGATGTATTTTCAAATACTGCAACAGATTATTCTTGGTTTGAAACTACTAAAAATACTTTAGGAACTATATTTCCAGGATATAAAGTAGCTACTATAAAAACTCCAGAATTTGCTTTTGATGGTATGTCAAATGGTTCTGCAGCATTAGTAGATGGATTTTTTGACATAATTGCTAATTCAAATGGTCAATATGTTATTGATACTCAAGCTTTAACTGTTTCTGAAATATATAATATACCAGTTGATAGCCCTGATACAGTATTAAGTGGATCAGAAATGATTTATTTTTCTACTAAAATATATTTAGCATATAGGGTAAGCAATGACAGTGATATTACTGGTTTATCTTTAGGAATTAATGATACTGGTGCAACAATTTATACTAACAAAGGAAGTACTTATACAATAACAGATAGTAACAGCGATATTTTAATTGCTGAATATATCTACAAATGGAACGGTACTGAATGGGTAAAACAAACTTAATAAAATAAAATATATGTCCACAGATATATATTTACTCATAACTAACCTACAGGAGATAATATGAGAATATCAAACATACAACATTACTTAGGAGGAGCAGATAATATTATTGCTCGAGAAGTAGCCGAAGGTAATCAGTTTTTAATATCAGTAGAAGATGGGACTATAGATTTTAGTGATGCTGCTACTACTTTTGATATAGAAGCTGTTTTATTTGAAGCAAATGTTACAAGAAAAAGAGGATCTATAGTAATTGATTCATTAACAAAAGAGCCTACTGCAACACAACATAATTATACTAAAGCAGAACTAATACATAATACTGGTACTGCTGGTAAATTTGAATTGTTAGTGCCTGAAACATTATTGTCTGATCAAGGTAGTTTTACAGCTACTCCTGATGATACATCACCATATATTGTGGTTATGAAAGTACAATGGGCTGCTGGTACTCCAGAAGTTAAAAAATCTATAAGGTTTGTATTTGTAATAAGATATCAACCTCAATAAAGGAATTAAATAATTATGACAATTAAAATAGATGGAACTCCTCCAATAATAAAAGTTTCAAATCAAACTGGTCCAACAGGAGCAACAGGTCCACAAGGCCCACAAGGTGATACAGGTCCACAAGGTCCTCAAGGTGATCAAGGTATACAGGGTTTAACAGGTCCAACAGGTCCGGCTGGTGCTAAAGGTGATCAAGGTATACAGGGTATAGCTGGAGCACAAGGTCCTCAAGGCCCACAAGGTGCAACAGGTCCACAAGGCCCATCTGGAACAGTTGATACTAGTTCAATGAATGCGGCTATTGATGCCCGTGTTGATACAACATTTGTTAATAATTTAAGTGTTGATGCTGGAACTATAGATGGATTAGATAGTACACAATTTGAACAAACAAGTAATAAAAATCAAAATAATGGTTATGCTGGTTTAGATGGTACTGGTAAAGTGGCTGCTGCACAATTACCTAGTTATGTTGATGATGTTGCAGAATATGCAAACTTTGCTTCATTTCCAGCTACAGGTGAAATAGGTAAAATATATATTGCTCAAGATACAGGGGATGTTTATAGATGGTCAGGAAGTGCATATGTACAAATTAATGATGCTGTAACTTCTGCTGATCAAGCAACAAGATTAGCTACGGCTAGAGATATTGAATTAACAGGACCAATAACTGGGTCTGCTAGTTTTGATGGAACAGCTAATGCTTCTATTTCAACAACATTAGATTTATCTGGTAAAACAACTTCTGATTTAGCTGAAGGAACAAATAAATATTATACTGATGCAAAAGTTCAAACAGTAATTGATACAAATACAGCAGGATTTATAACTGCAAGTTCTTCAGATAATTTAACAAATAAAACTGGTAACATAAGTCAATGGACAAATGATGCTGGATATATAACAAGTGAAACAGATAGCCAAACATTATCTTTTTCAAACCCAGACTTGGCTATTTCAAATGGTAATACTGTTGATTTAAGTGCATTAACAACAACAAGTTTACCTTTCAGTAGTATTACAAGTACACCAACAACATTAAGTGGTTATGGTATTACAGATGGAGTAACTGCTAGTTCAAGTGATGTATTTACAAATAAATCAGGTAATATAAGCCAATGGACAAATGATGCAGGTTATTTAACATCTGAAACTGATAGTCAAACCTTATCATTTAGTAATCCGAATTTAACTATTTCAAATGGCAATACTGTTGATTTATCAAGTTTATCTGCTAATCCATTTGATCAAACTTTAAATACTACTGATGATGTAACATTTAATGAAGCAACAGCTGCAGAATTTATTGGTAATTTACGTGGTGCTACTTTAATGAAATCACAAGCAGGAGAGGCTTTAACAAAAGGTGATGTTGTTTATATTTCAGGAATTAGTGGTAATGTTCCAATTGTATCAAAAGCAGATGCTGATGATAGTTCTAAAATGCCAGCAGTTGGTTTAGCAAATGCTACAGTATCTTTAAATTCAGAAGTTGATGTTTTAACATTTGGTGAAATGACTAATATTGATACGACACAAAATATTGGTGGTACTTGGATTGAGGGTGATAGCTTATTTGTAGATACTACAGTTGGTCAATTAACTAAAACACAACCAAGCGGAGAAACTAGCCAAATTCAAAAAATTGGTAAAATTGAAAAAGCACATGCTTCAACAGGTATTATATTAATTCAAGGTGCAGGTAGAAGTAATGCTACACCAAACCTTGATGATGGTAAAATATTTATAGGTAATGCATCAAATTATTCAACAACTAGTACTTTAGATACATCAATTGTTCCTGAAAATACTAATTTATATTATACTGATGGAAGAGCTGATGCTAGGGTTGCTGCTAATGTTATTGATGAAGATGATATGGTTACAGATAGTGAAACTAAAACACCATCTCAACAATCAGTTAAATCTTTTGTTGAAGGACAATCAATTACAATTAATGGAACATCTGTTAATTTAGGTGGAAGCGTAACAGTTGGTGAAACAAAACCTACTATTACTTCTATATCTCCAAGTACAATAGATAATACTGAATCAACAATTACAATTACAGGATCTAATTTTATATCTGGTACTCAAGTTGAATTTATAAATACTGCTACAGGTATATGGTATCCGGCTTCAACAATTACTTTTAATAATTCTACATCATTAACAATTACAATTACTTTAAGTGTTGATGCTCAATATAGAATGAGAATTGAAAACCCAGATGGTAATGCAGTTATATCAAGTACAAATATATTAACTGTATCTGATGCCCCAACTTGGACAACTGCTTCAGGTAGCTTAGGTTCTTTTGCTGGAGATTTTTCTGGTACACTTGCAACCGTTGCAGCTACTTCAGATAGTGCTGTAACATTTAGTGAAGTCGGAAGTAATTTGGCTACGGCTAATGTTACTTTATCTTCTGCTGGTGTTTTAAGTACAACAGATTTTGGTGGTTCATCAACAAGTCCAACCACTTATAATTTTACAATAAGAGCAACCGATGCTGAAGGCCAAACTGCTGATCGTAGTTTTAGCTTAACATCAACATTTGGTGCTACAGGAGGCGGACAGTTTAATTAATGAATAAAATTAAAAAAGGAATAAAAAATATAATGAATAAAATTAAAAATATAATTAAAGAAATAGCGGGGGTTAACTAATGGCTAATACATTTATAACACGAACACCAAGTTCAGCAGGAAATAAAAAAACTTTTACTCTATCAGTTTGGGTTAAAAGAGTGACTTTAGGAAGTGATTATATTTTAACTGCAAGAAATGGAACTGGAAACCTAGATTCTTTTTTCTTTGGTTTTAGAAATAACCAAATACAAATTGATTCAGCAGCAGCAGGTGGTGATAAGGCTCTTACTTTTAGGTCAAATGCTTTATACAGAGATACTTTTGGTTGGTACAATATTATATTAGCTGTAGATACTACTCAAGCTACAGAATCAAACAGAGCAAAATTATATGTTAATGGTTCTCAAATTACATCTTTTGAAATAAGCACTTATCCAGACCAAAATGATGATTTTTATGGAATTAATGATACAATCGTACACTCATTTGGTAGAGAATATTTTGCAAGTGGTACAGCTTACCATGAATATCTTTTATCACACATTCACTTTATTGATGGCACAGCTTATGATGCTTCAGCATTTGGAGAAACAGACGCAACAACAGGAATATGGAAAATTAAAACTTCTCCAAGTGTAACTTATGGAACTAATGGTTTCTTTGTTTTAAAAGATGGTAATTCAGTTACAGACCAATCTGGTAATGGTAATAACTTTACAGTTGGTGGTGGTAATCTTACAAAAACAGAAGATTGTCCAAGCAATGTTTTTGCTACTGCTAATGCACTAATTCCGAATGGTAATATTGATTACTCAAATGGTAATACAAACAGTTATCATACTTACTCTGGTCAATGGAGAAGTACAATATCAACTTTAGGTGCATCTTCTGGAAAATATTATGCTGAATTTAAAAGTAGTGCAATAGGTAGCGAAACATCTATTGGTATTTGTGATGTTGAAACAATAACACAAACAAGTGCAAATGATTTTATAGGAAAATTTATAGATAGTGTTGGTTATGTAAATTCTGGTTCAATTTACAAAGAAAACTCTGTGGCACAAGGAAGTTTAGCAACTTATACAACTAACGATATTATTGGTGTTGCTATGGATTTAGATAATAACACAGTACAATTTTATAAAAATGGTTCTTCTGTTGGTTCTACAACTTCATTAACAACAAATAAAACTTATGCTTTTGGTGTTGGTGGTTATGGAGATGCAAGAATATTATGGAACTTCGGCAATGGCTACTTCGGAACAACAGCAGTATCTAGTGCAGGAACGAATGCAAGCGGTAACGGTATTTTTGAATACGACGTACCAACGGGCTTTACGGCCTTATCTACGAAAGGATTAAATTTATAATGGCATATACAACAATTAATAAATCGACAGATTATTTTAATACTAAACTTTATACAGGTAATGGTTCAACTCAATCTATAACAGGTGTTGGTTTTCAACCAGATTGGGTGTGGGTAAAAGATAGAGATGTTACTCATTGGCACACTCTTACTGATATTGTTAGAGGAACAACTAAAGTTGTTTATACTAATAGCGATACTGCAGAAGTAACATTGTCAAATGGTATAACATCTTTTGATAGTGATGGTTTTACTACTGGAAATGAAGTAAAAACAAATAATAATGGTGATGCTTTTGTTTCATGGAACTGGTTAGCAAATGGTTCTGGTTCATCAAACACAGATGGAAGTATAACCTCAACTGTTAGTGCTAATACTACAAGTGGATTTAGTATTGTAAAATATACAGGAGCAGGAAGTAATGCTACTGTCGGTCATGGATTAGGTGTTACTCCTGCAATGATAATGATAAAAGCTACAAGTTACACTCAAGAATGGGTAGTGTATCATCAATCAGTTGGAAATACTGCTGCGATGGTTTTACACTTAACTGATGCAAAAAACACTTCATCAACTTTTTGGCAAAATACAACTCCTAGTTCATCTGCTTTTTACATAGGTGTAAATGATAAACATAATAAAAGTGGAGAAACTTTCATAGCCTACTGTTTCGCAGAAAAACAAGGATTTAGTAAGTTTGGAAGCTACACCGGCAACGGTTCCACGGACGGAGCCTTTATTTACACCGGCTTTAAACCAGCTTTTGTTATTGCTAAAAATACTGGAGTATCAGCTAATTGGGTAATGTTTGATAATAAAAGAAGTGGTTTTAATGTTGATAATGATGAAATGTCACCAAATACAAATGGTGTGGATAATGATGGTCAAACTTATCAATATGTAGATTTATTATCTAATGGTTTTAAATGGAGAGAGGCTAGTAATAATAAAAATACTAGTGGGGATAATTTCATGTACATGGCATTTGCAGAAGCACCTTTAGTCGGAACAAATAATATTCCAGCTACGGCCAGATAATTATGTGGTTTAGTGCTTTAAAATTAGGTATCAATGCCGCCTCGCACATTTATAAGAAGCGGCAAGAAACCAAAATGGCTATGGCAGATGCACAACATATGCATGCTGCTAAAATGGCTCGTGGGGAAAGTGAATATCAGGGGAAATTATTAGAGGTCAGACAATCAGATTGGAAAGACGAATTTGTTTTAATTATACTTTCGGCTCCAATTTTAATTTTGGCTTGGGCAGTGGTATCGGATGATCCAACTGCTATGGATAAAATAAAATTATTTTTTCAATATTTTTCAGAATTACCCAGTTGGTTTACTAATTTGTGGATCCTAGTTGTTGCCA
>Ga0222715_10004872_pt1 | contig 11533 bp, 5 predicted proteins | sample C33_9DmetaG_FD_165056 | JGI IMG/M metagenome (GOLD analysis project Ga0222715, IMG submission 165056) | Estuarine water microbial communities from San Francisco Bay, California, United States - C33_9D | ecosystem: Environmental > Aquatic > Marine > Unclassified | place: USA: California...
CAGAATACGTAGTGTTAGTATCCGTAGACCTAATCTCAACAGTCTGCCCGCTCTGCGTTAACGTAGTTGCGCCCGCAGCAGTTAGTGTTATAGTACCTGTAGTCTCACTACCGCTTACACCTACCGAAGTGATAGTATCGGTATTGGCATCTGTCCAAGGTACGTTAACATACATCTTCTCAGAAGATACTTCAACAGGATAGTTCTTTCCGTTCTCAGAGTATCCTATCTTAAATCCACCTCTAGTGGATGCAGTACCTGCTGGTAGCGAGTAGTTGTTTGCATTGTTAGCAACACCCGTAGCTGTGGAATAACCTGCACTTGAGTGATTGCCCCAGCTGTATGCCGTATCCCAGTTACCTACTTTAGTATCGGTAATGGTGTTTGTACCCATGTCAATATCTCCGAACATCTCTCCACCATCTTTAGTAAGATACAAAGAGGGCATACCAACTGCATTGTAGTTGTAAGCAAACAACGATACAATACGCATTGAGGTAGTATTAAAGTTGCTAAACGTCCAGCGTAGTTTTGTTTGAGCGTTACCACCAGAGTTTTTAGCACCGTAAACAAATTCTTGAGACTGATTGGTTACGTTTTTAATTTCTTGCCAAGCACCACTATAGTAGGTTTCTATAACAACATCTTTAGCTCTCCATGTGGTATTTCCAAAAGTAACACCATAGTGAGAACCATGATACATTGTTTTAGGAAGATTGCTCATTTCTATAACCACTGAAGTAACTCCAGCTGTAGTCATGTTCCAGAATCCAGTAGAGGCATCAAGCATTGCATCAATGTTGCCAGCACTTGGCGAAGAACCACCGTTTACCGTTACACTAACAGTTGCTCCTCTTAATCTGGCATAAGCCATATCATTAAAAAACCAAGGGGCTTTAACGTGACTTCCTTCTGGGTTTTGTGGTAAGAAGAAAGAATGCATTATGCTATTACTTCCTTGAACACCCCCACTAATATTTGCACCACCGCTTAATGTTAATGAACCAGTAGCTGTATCAGCGGTATCGCTGCGTAAATACTTGCTTTGAGTAGAACTTGATGTCAGATACCCAGCACTTGCATGGTTACCCCAACCATATGCAGTGTTCCAGTTTGAATCATTGTAACCAGATGCCGAGATAGTTCCGCTAAATGTCATATTAGTATTAGAAGCGGTCATTCTATAACTAAAGTCTGATGTCTCTGTATCAGAGTCATGCCAGTCTATATACTTACCGACTTCCATTACACCGTCAGTTCCCACAATAGCCGCACCGCCATTCCACCAATCACCACTTAATGGTCTTGGTAGTCTATCTGCATTCAAAGTGCCACTTGATATTATAGAAGCGGCTAAACTTGGTATTCTTGCGGTAGCAAATGTCCCACTTGTAATATCTCCAGCAGCGTGTGTATGTGATGCCGCTGCAAAGTCTGTAGAAGCAGATAAAGCAGCACTGCCTAGTCCAAGATTAGAACGAGCAGCAGAAGCGGTAGATGCACCAGTACCACCATTAACGATTGCTAAGTCTGTGCCAGACCAATTGCCGTTGTTGATAGAGGTTAAGTATGTGCTGTTAGTGTCAAACTTAACTGTTCCTCCAGCAGCAATTCTTATGCGATTGTCTTCAAACCTTACATAAGTATCACTATCACCTACATGAGATATGTACTCAATTACCTCAAGACCGTCATCTACTCTAACTACACCACTACCAGACCTTAATTGTAGCTGATATGAAGAAGATGTTTCAATTAAACCGTTTGTATGCAGCTTAATACAGTCTGGGTCGTTAGTACCGTGAATACTTACATAATCACCAAGATTGTTATCATCAGAAGGGACTAAGTGTAATACACCTTCATTACGCTCATCTGGGTCACTGTCTTCAGATGTTTCATGCATAATATATCCAGGGTCATTACTGCCTGTACCTGCTTGGAAATATATGTACGATTTATCTGTAGTAGTATCTGCAAACGTATCAGCTATAGAAGCCGTGGCATTTTCTGTATATATATCAATACGGGGGTTGTTTGCTGTCTCTCCAACATACAAGTGGTCAAAGTGACCCTCTGCGAATTTATTAGCGTTAGACCCTATATCGTAAGTTGAATCTGCAGAAGGGAGAATGTCTCCAACAGTTTTTATACCAGAAGACCCGTTTAAGACAACCTTTCCACTATTGTTTTTTAAACTTAACTCTGAATTACCACTGCTTCCATATCCCATCCATCCATTTTCAGTTCCGTTTACTTGAAAGCTTATGTAAGAAGAAAGGTTTGTGGTATTTGTAGCATTAGAATCGTTAAGTTCTATAACAGGAGAAGTAGTTTTTATCTCTAAATTCCCAGTCATTATACCACCAGCTAAAGGAAGCTTAGTAGCTATACTATTGGTTACAGTAGTAGAGAAGTTAGCATCGTCTCCTAATGCAGCAGCAAGCTCATTAAGCGTGTTTAACGTACCAGGAGCGGAGTCTGAAAGGTTTGCTATTGCAGTCTGCACAAAAGCTGTTGTAGCGAGCTGTGTGGTGTTTGTTGTTGAACCAGCAGTTGGTGCTGTTGGTGTTCCCGTTAAAGCAGGAGATGCTTTAGGGGCATATGTTGTTGCAGCACTTGAAGTTGTTAGGTATCCAGCAGATCCGTGATTACCCCAACCGTAAGCGGTGTTCCAGTTTGTAGAGTTACCACTAGTAGTAGTGATTTCCCCAGTAACAGTTATACCAGTTGAACTTGTGTTAAACTTCTTAACGTTGTTGTAGAAAAGCTCAACCGCGCCATCTGCAATGCCCTTAAACATTGTCTCTCCAGTATATTTTTGAGCAACAAATTGAGCATTAGCTCTTATAACTAAGTTCCCACTTCCAGTCTCATCTATATAACTATTAGAACCATCGTGGTATATTCTTAAATCACTACCGCTACCAAATCTTGCCTGTACGTTATCGTAAAACAAAAAGTTTTTAGACATCTTTGTAGTAGCATCAGAACCATCAAGTCTGATGTACTCTGTTACACCTCCACTACCGTCATCACTTCTTAAAATAATATCCTTATCGTCCGAAAGGTTTTGTATGTATAGTTGTCCAACTGCATTTTGAATAACACTATCTGTACCGTTATGAAATAATTGTAAGTCACTGCTTGTTCCTACATCAAGTCTTACGTTATCATTAAGCTTAAGAGTGCCAGTCATAGTACCGCCAGCTAGCGGTAAGTAGCTAGCTAAAGCAGTGCTTATTGCAGCGTCTGAAGCATAGTTCTGCTCACCTACCCAAGTCTGTGTAGCATATGCATTTGTATCTACACTAAGAACACCGCTTCCATTAACTTGTAATATACCGTTTGTTAAATCTTCAAAGCGAACAGAACCATCTACTTGAAAATTAGCACTTGGACTCATAGTCCCAATACCAACGTTACCTTCGCTTGTAACAGTAAGTCTAGCGTAAGCATCAGGGTCAGCAGTAACGCTTGCGCTATTTGTAGCTAAGAATAGATTACCATTGTAGTAACTAAATATACCAGCTCTAGTGTCTGTTGTACTTGTATTAGTATCGCCTCTAGTAGAAAAGCCAATACCCCACGCGCCTGATGAATTTAGATTAGCATTGCTAGGTCTGTGAATTCTTAAAGGGACGTTTTCGTTAGAATAGATATCTAATGCATGCTGAGGACTTGTAGTCCCGATACCTACGTCACCCGTAGATTTAATCATCACCTTTGTACCACCAGTACCATTTACTCTAAATTGGTGACCTCTGCCCGTTCCAGCAGAGTAGTACATATCGTCATAAGTTGATGACCCGTCATATCCCGCGAATATTCTACTGTCTCCATTTGATAATCCACCAAATCCTATAGCGCTATAATTTGCACCATATGTATCATCAGAGCCTATCAGTATATTTGATACTCCTTCTTTTACGTGTAATTTAGAGCTTGGACTAGTAGTTCCGACACCTAAGTTACCTCCAGAAGTTAAGTGCATTTTATTTGATGAACCAGCATAGAATTCTATAGTTCCATTGTCAACGACATAAACTGCACTAGATACACCATCGTTTGTTAAAACAGCTCCTGCCGTGCCTCCCTTGAGGTATAGATAGCCATTTGTATGATGGGATATTCCTGCTGACGGAATGTTTTGTTGTTGTTCTAATGTGACAACCCCGCTGACTACAAGACTATCATCAGTTTTTAATGTGTTAGCTGCACTACGATATAAGTTAGTGTCGTTAGCAGTACCGAAATAAAGCTTACCGTCATTACTAAAGTTCCACCTTTGTCTGTTACCCCAAGATGTGTCGTTGTTAGGGAAAGCTAATACCTGTAATCCACCTTCAGAGCCTATGGTAACTAACTCATTAGCAACTCCAGCATTAGCTTTAAGAGTAGCGCTCGTATCTCCACCAGCTATGATTACACCATCATCATGCCCTAGTATCAGACCGCCATTAGCTGTTGTACGCTCAAGAATAGGCTGTCCATCAAAGTACAAGAACACCCCAGTGTCTGGAGTAAAGTCAATGTATCCACCAGCACCAATAGTCATGGTAGAGGTTAACGCCATGTTGTTCTCAATCTGTGGGTTATACAGATTTAAAACTGTAGAGCTAGATCCTACTGTAAGAGTAGCACTACCGCCATTCTCTCCTTTGATAGAACCGCTTTGCTCAAAGATTATATTTACATTGTTTACACCGTCACCGATATACACATCTGAATTTGTGTCACCGAATAACACATCACCCACAGCATTTGTAATAACGAGGTTATCACCTACCGCTTCTATCTTACCAGTATTTGTACCAGAAGAGTTTTGAAATTGAATGTGTTTTGGAGTGCTTAATGCACTTATGAGTTTAATAGCCATAATTTATAATCTTGTTCCTCCTATTCGTTTTTTTGTTTTGGTAAAACCAGCTCTATTAGATATTGATTTCCCCACTGAATCTGACTTGCCAATCTGTGTAGCAGTATCTACCATTATATCTGGAAGCTCAAACAAATGCTTTTCATCTCTACTGTTGTCATCTGTTCTGATTCCAACCAGTAAAAAGTATCCTTTAGCTTGTGGTGATACCGTTAACTGTTTTTCTTCCCAGTCTCCATCGGCTGCTGAGGTGTACTGAACTTGTTCTGCAAATCCAGAGAACACACTTGAAGCAGCAGAAGACGAAACATAGTCTGTATTGCCTGTATATGAACCGCTATATCTTCCACCAGCATATCTATAACCGTTTGCTTTCATGGCAAATAAGTAGGGTCTTGTATGTGAGTTTTTACTTAAACTCATTGACATTGATATTCTTACCGTAGCTGCGGCAGGGATATATACCTGTTGAATATAAGGTGTGTAAGTGTTTCCTTGAACAGTATAGGCTTCTCTATGAGAACCCATTTTTGACCTGTTGTAATTAAAAGCACCGCCAAAAGACTCCATTTTCGCGTCATACCTAAAGTTGTGTTCGTAAGACACAAAGTGTTGTAATTTACCCGAAGTTCTGTTAAACTGAGTTTTACCGCTTGAAGACCCATAAGCAAAGTATCTATTAGAATCGTGCTGACCCTGTATTCCAGTGTCTATGGACTTGTAATACTTGTTATCCATGTAGCAGTCTAAGAACTGAATAGTGCCATTACCTTCTCCTATATACGGCTGATTTTTAAAACCATCAAGATACATTCTTTCCATTGCTGTATCACCTGTCCAATAGTAGCAATAAAAGGGTCTGGAATCCATGTGTAGGATGTAGTTATGACGTATAGGTGTGTTATCCCCCCTGTTGTGATGTATCAACATCCCGTAGTCGTCACATCTAGTTATATAGTTGTAGGATATTTCACAATGAGGTTCGTACAAAGCACCGTTGTCATACCCAGAATAAGCACTTCTAGTAATGTAATTATTATATATTTTTATATTATGCTGACTAGACCAAGACCAAATTTGGTGTTGCCCAGCGTAATACAATGTATTGTTTCTGCAAGTAAAACCGTAAGGATGCCTTAATGATATCCCATTGTAACTTTGATTAGCTATATTTGGTGTATCTACAACACATCCTTGAATATGAGACTGATACTGGTATCTTCCGTTTGTATTCTCGTTTTCTCTATACTCACTATTATATCCAGCTATCATAATGCCTCTATAATAGGTGCTATTTGTGTTGTTACCCCACTGCGTAAATCTTATGTTTTTAAGACCTATGTGCCTTGTGTGAGCATTGTTAAGGTCTGTCCAATACTCTATGTACAAGAAAGGTCGTGTATCAGCACTTGTATCTACACCTTTAATAGTAAAATGTCTATTTAAAACATTTACCAAAGAACCTACCTTGTGCAATTGTCTTACGTCATCGTTTAAAGTAAGAGTGTTTCCAGATTTAGCCGTTACAGTATATTTACTCTCGTAGTCCCATCCTCTGTCAACATCATTATTTACATCAATAACTATCTCGTCTCCTACAGAGATATCATTTGAAGAGCCTACTACAATTTGATTAGTACTGTCTGCTGTTGCGATTTCAGTTCTTATTGTAGTTGAAAGTTTTTGCACCTTCTTTCCAGAAGCGTGAATCTTCTCTAAACCTGTTTGATGTAAAGTTTTTCCAACCTGACTTGAAGAGTAGGAGGAGGTCATAGTCAGCTCGTTAGAGGCGTAGTTAATAGAACTTACTTCAGCTACTTTTCTTACAGATTGAGTGCCACATATAAGCTTATATCCTTTTCTGAATACACTTGCATCGTCAACTACGATTTTAGTTCCGTTAACAGACTGTATAATAGCTGTAGGGTGTACAAATTGTCTAACGTATATTCTGTTATTAGCAGAGTCTACATCATGAACCCATAGACCCTCATCTCCAAGAACTCTGTTGTCCTCGTTTTCCTTGTACACCGAAATCCAGTCTCCCTCTGCAAAACCAGCCGACTGAGAAACCGTTATGTAATCATCGCCTATAGCTGGCGCAGAAGATAGAGTAGTAGTGGTTAAATACTCATCTGCTTCTAATTTCATTGAAGCGTATCTAACGTTTTCAACCCATATACCGTGTTGGTCAGCGTTACTTCCTCTTACCTCTAACAACATATTGTTTCCAGAGGAACTTAGTAAACTACCAGTAGATGCATTTCCTTCTGCAAATTGAGCAGGTGTATTGTAGTCTGTACCTGTAGCTCTTCCGTGAGAGGTTATACGTCCGTTAAGTCTGAACTTTCCATTTGTAGCAAAATGAAGGTTTCCGTAAATAGCTATATCTCCGTATCCGTTTGTAGGTCTTAAGTCTGAGTTTATAGTAACCTTGTGTCCCGCAGCAATAGTGAACGTGTCACCATCTGCTGGACTAGTTCCTCCCCAAGTAGATGCAGAAGAGAAGTTACCGCTTTGAGTGGAGGTTAAAGCTGCCATTATTCTGAGGGTAATTCGTTAATTGATTCGTATGTAGTTGTATCTACAGCTACTTCAAAATTTAAAGACGAGGAATTGTCATCTGTAGCATTATCATTTACGGCTACCGTAATACTTGAAACATCCGAAGAGGCAGTAATTTCGCCAGTAGTCTTGTTATAACTTACACTTAATATCATGTTGTATTTTTTGCTACTGACAAAGATAACAAAAAAAGAGGGCTAAGATTAATTCCTAGCCCTCCTTGCTTATACCTTACTGGTTGAGATTATTCTCCCCCAGTGATGTGTACTTTAATTGTTTCTGCTGGTAAATCTTGAATACTGATTGTACCAGTAGATTGATTCTGTACGATTTCCGCTAACAACATAGCGCCACTACTATCAATTACGCTGATATGGTATGGAGCGGTCAGGTTGTGGGTACTTCCAGGAATCTGTAACTCACCACCACCGTGATTAGTCTCCGTGTGTACGTAACGTTTTGCGCGGTTTACAATATCATTGATGGTAGCGGTACTTACTGTAACACCATCCATCTTGTTAAGCTCCGCAGTAGAAGCGGTGATTCCGTCAAGAACACCGAGTTCTGAGCTAGTTACCGCTGAAGCAGCAATCTTACCAGAAGCGTTAGAAACTACAACACGAGAGGCTGTTAAGTTTGTATCGTCAATGGTTGTAGCAGCACCAGTGATTGTTGGTTGCTTGCTATTGATTTGAGTCTGTATAGCTGAAGTAACACCGTCAACGTAGTTAAGCTCTGTTGTAGTAGCGGTAACTCCGTCCATGATGTTTAACTCTGCTGTACTAGCAGTTAAGCCATCAGTTTTGTTTAACTCAGACGTAGAAGCTGTAACACCATCTAAAATGTTTAATTCAGCAGCAGTAGCTGTAATTGCTGAACCGCCAAAAGTAATAGATGTTGTTATGATACCTGCATTTACAGTTCCAAACTTAGCTGCTGCTAGAGTACCTGAAAATACCTCATCATTATTAGTAGCGTCAACATAAGCCGTAAACTCACGAGCTGAATCATCGTAACCAAAGAAACCTAGTTTTGCGCTAGTTCCATCATGATAGCGGAATTCAATACCGCGATCTTTGTTATCATCTCCTGATGGAGCAGTATCACCACCAAGGGTAAATACAGGGTCATCAATAGTAACTGTTGTAGAGTTTACAGTAGTGGTTGTACCACTTACCATTAAATCTCCATCTACAATAACATCACCAGTAACTTGTACATTAGGTGTGTTTGTGTCACTACCAATGATTATGTTAGTAGAACCTGTACCATGTACGTTTTCAGCGTGTGTAGTATCTAAAGCTGCAAGTGTCGCAGTTAAGTTTATTGATGATACACTGTCATCTACGGGTGTTGCAAATGATAAAGTCCCAGAACCGTTTGTTCTCAAGAACTGCCCATTAGAACCATCCGATGTGTTTAATCTAGCAACGTCAATAGAGTTATCTGCAATTGCCGCAGCTCCTACAGCATCATTTGCGATTAGAGCAGCAGTAATTTGGTTATCAGCAATCTTAGCAGTAGTTACCGCATCATCCGCTAGTTTAGCTGTTCCAACTGCACCCGCTGCTAATTTACCAGAAGTAACGCCAAGGTTAGCAATGTTTCCAGTAGCTACAGTGAGAGCCGCAATCTTAGCACCAGTTACTTGAGCATCAGCAATGTGTGCTGTGTCAATACTTCCATCAGTATAGTGTTCGCTGTTAATTGCATTATCTGCAATCTTAGCGCCCGTTACTGCATCAGCACCTAACTTAGCGTTAGTTACAGCACCTGCTGCAATCTTAGCAGTTGTAACTGCGAGAGAAGCTAGTTTAGCTGTAGCAACCCCACTATCTTTAATGGTAAGGGTGTTACTAGATAAGGTAATTGTTGATTCGTCAGCGGCAGCACCTACTAGCGTCCATGCTGAACCATCATATACCTTTAGCTTATCTAATGTGCTATCATATACGAATTGACCTTGTGCTGGACTAGTAATCGCATTAATCTGCGTAGTAGACAGGTTCTGAATTTGTGCGTTACGGAGTTCCCCCTTAGCTAAGTCTAAAAACGAACTTAGCTGTATACTGGTTGCGGATAACCCCGATACTATCTTTAATGCCATGACTTATTTCTTTTTTACAAATTTAACACTAATTTAAATACGCTTGTCCGCTAGTTGATGCGTCAAACGTTAGAACTACTTGATTATCAGATGTATACGATACATCACATATAATAACTGTACCTGCCGAATCTACAACAGAGACAGATGCCCTCTTACTTAATCCATGGTCAATAGTCCATGTCGCACTAGGAGATGCCTGGGTGTGTACATAGTTTTTATCAGAGCTACCTGAAGATGCTTGAACTCCAGAAACAACAACGCTAGTAACATTAGATGATGTAGATGTTACGTTTACCGCAGCAGTTGTTGATGCATTAATGTTAATGCTGTCTCCGCTTTTTATTTCTATGTTGTTACTCACTAATATCTTCGTTAACCGTGAATAATCCGTAAATCCAAGTTTTTACTTCACCTCCAGTTGTAGACTGAAGATCATATACGTACATTCCACCGCTAACTCCAGACATAACAGTTGCCGTTGCGGAGATAGTAAGCTTCCCTTCTGAGTTTCCTGTATATGTAAAAGAAGAATCTCCTATAATATCTGAAGAAGAGGTATCCGTTTCTTTTACGTCTAGTTTCCATGTGTATCCAGAGACATCCAAAGCAGTACCCGTTGAATCCGTAAAAGTGAATTGCAGATTAAAGGTATCTCCTTTTCTACAGGTCACATCTACTCTTGTGGAGTTGTCTAAGTTTATTTTTGTAGCCATGTTACAAAGGTACTAATTTACTGGTTATCAAATAGTTGCGATAGTAGGTCTTCGCTTTGTTCTTCCGTTAACTCTCCTCTTTTTCCTTGACGCTGAGAAACCAATTTTGACTGTTCAACCGCTTGCTTTTTTATGCGACTATCTTTTGCTTTTTCTCTTTTGTCTTCGGCGCTTTGTTGAAACCCATATTGACGCTCAAGATTAGCATCACGAGTTTGAGACTTTATTTTCTCAAGTTCCATCTTATACCCATACTCTACTTCTAGAAGTTGAGCTTTTACTTGAGCTTCTATCTGAGCCTTCTGTGCATCTAATTGAGCCTCCATTTGCATCTTCTGAGCCTCTAACTGAGCCGTGACTTGTGCCGTCTGTTGATTGGCTTGAGCTTGCATCTGAGAATTTTGTTGAGCCATTTGCTGACGTTGCTTAATACGCTTTTTGCGTCTAACAACTAACAATCTCTCCGCTTGATCTACATCTTTTAACCTACGTATAGCCATTGCATCTTCAAGGTCTAACTCACCTTGAGCAATTGACTGCTGAATGTTCTGCTCTAGATACATTCTATCCTCATCGTTCATGTTTGTTACAACACGAACCCCAAAGTTATACATAGGTAAGTCCTTGAATGAAGACAGTATACTCATGTTTGTTTCACCTACTGCTTTCTCATAGACTCTATATAGAATAGACTCAGGGGGAAGTACTTGTAGACACTTTACAATGTCTTCACAAACTCTTTTGTATAGTACTTGTGATGCGTAGGTGATGTCGTATATGGCGTTGTTAGAAGCTGATATAGCTTGTTGTCTAACACCAACGAGGGAGTCACCTTTAGGAGTTGATCCATCAACAACCTCATTAAGACCCGTAGTGTCACGAATCATATTAAGGTATTGATTGTATAGTCCAATGAGTTCTTGGATGTTACGTATAGCATTACCTATCTCACGAACAGGTGGGTTTTGGAATCCTCCTTCTGGGTTCTTTGAGCGGTAATAGAATACACCCGTTTGTTCGTAGATATCCTGAAGTTCCAAGGGTTGGAGTTCTCCACCTCTTCCTAGCTGTACATTCTCAAGACCTTCTATGTCAATAATAAGACCATCGGGTTTTGCTTTAGCAATAGATTGCTGAAGTTTCAAGTGAGCTAGTTGCATCATATCCGCATACTGCTTCACACTAGACACCATACTCTTAGGCATCATCTTACGCAAGTTAGTAGCTATAACACTATATGACATACGTGTTCTTGATATGTCGTGC
>Ga0222715_10004873_pt1 | contig 11533 bp, 15 predicted proteins | sample C33_9DmetaG_FD_165056 | JGI IMG/M metagenome (GOLD analysis project Ga0222715, IMG submission 165056) | Estuarine water microbial communities from San Francisco Bay, California, United States - C33_9D | ecosystem: Environmental > Aquatic > Marine > Unclassified | place: USA: California...
TGAAGTTTCTAACTATTCTTATATTGTAGCAAAGGCTTGAACAAATGTCAAGCCTTTTTTTATCACTCGTGAATAAATTTATAATCAGTTAGCAAGAATGATATTACATCTGTCCAAGCATATATCATTCCTTTTGGATCATCACCATTATATTTGTTCCAGCCTTCATGCTCTTCCCATGGGCATTCTACTTCTGCGGAAGCCCATCCTAGGTTATTGTCTCTACGCTCTTTTGCTGTAAGAACCAGCATGTCATATGTGTCAACAACATCTAAGCTGGTAGTAGTTACCTTCTCACCTAAGAATCGATCATACAGTTCAACAATCTTATTCTTCAGCTTTGTTGGATCTGTAGTATTTCTATCAATGCCACTGAACATAACACCATTAGTATCAAAGTCTCTGATGACAGCGCCACACATGATGCGATTGGCAGCGTGGTGGATTGTGTTGCTGATAACAGCAGTTGCCTTTGTTCCTCTGTTTTTAACATTCCGTGTATCTGTGCCACCCGCAGCAATTCTAAAATGACGATTACTTGTCAGCAAAGTGGCATTTTGTCGCATATGAGCAATATTGTCCGTCCAGCCCATAAAGTTCATACCAGTGGTAGCCTCAATCTTAGCTTCAAGCTCGTCAACTGATAGCAGTCTCCTACCGCCTACTGATGTATTAGCAACAATAGCAGTATTATTTGATACAGACACGCTACGGAAGAAAGGAGTCATTGCCATAGCTACAAACATATCTTTAGCATTGTAGCCGTTACGCATGAAGTCTGCGCCAATTTCATTCATTACACGATCTTGCTCGCTGAACAGTGCCAACTGATTGTTATATGTAGCATCATTCATATCTTGTGGTGCTATGACTGGCTCATTGCCCATAACAGGTAACCACCAAAATGATACAGTGCCTTTACCAAAGCGACTGTCATTAGCAATAGCTCTGCCTAACCATGGAAGAGTGTCAAGCCCTGTAGGAGCATACATACCTTCAAAGCCTGGTGATCGCATATCACGGAACCAAGTATCACCATGCTGATATCCGCTGCTTGGATCATTCTTGTAGTTGTCTGGCAGCGTGTCGTTGCCCCAGATATTGTACCTACCGTCGTTGTCATACATTTTAAATGCGCCAGCTACTGGATCCATACGCTGATGACATACAGTACAATTCTTATTATTCATAGTAGGATTGTGTGTGTCAGCAAGTGCTACAGGATCAGTTGTTCGTGCTGCTGACTTCTCAATATCTACATCCAAAAAGAACTTGTATGTCCAACGAGCACGAGCACGATTGCGATTAGTTTCAGTTGAAGGATACCTATTAAGGAAAGATGGCATAGTCAATATACCTGAGTGGTTTGGTGCTAAGTAACCACCGTGTGCTAAGACTTTGTTGTAGGAATTTTTACTTCCGTCTGTTTTCATGAATTCAACTAGTTCTGTTTTAAACTTGTCATCCCACTGAGTTACACGCCCATTGTTTTTGCCAGGCTTGAATACTTGTAAACCGTTATAGGCATGATATGTCTCAAAATCTTTGTAAAGATCAATTGAAAAACTTGGCAATCCGCTTACATTTGAACGATATACTTTGTTAATAAAGGTATTCACCATAGTGTAATCAGCAGTCAATACTTCCTGATAGTTTCTATCATTGGTGACAATATACTTGATTAGCTCTACTGGTTGTCGTGCAACTGAGCTACTATAATCTCGTGTGAATTGCCATTGTACAGGTCCTTCTTCGTGATGCCTATCGCCATACTTAGTTTCAAAGTCAATAACGAGCTCAGTACCTACTGGAGTTGTATCATGCATTAAAATCATGCTGTGCGATTCTTGCCCAGCATCAACAAAAGCTGATACAAACTTACCAACCTCATCAGCACCTTCTATTAAGAACTGCTCAAATCCCTCGCCTGTCATCAAACCACGTAGCAAGCCTGGTAGAGCTGACTCGCCACTTTTGCGTACAGCAGCAAGCTCAGAGTCTGTAGGCAGCCTACGAGCAAATACAAGCGCCGCACGGCGTAATGTCTGCTCTGGTGTAGCTAGTTGTACATCTCCAAAAAACCCCCGTGCTGTGGGCGCTGTAGCAGGAGCCTGTGTTACTTCCTCCTCCTCAGTCTCAAGTGAGTTGATCCAATCATTCAACAACTTGTATTCAGCTGATGATGAATTGAGTACAGCACCACCACCGTGAGCAGCACCACCCTGCGCCTTCTGCAGATACTTTTCTTTGTTACCGTCAGCGGCTTCAAAGTAGTTCATCACAACATTGTAGTTGGCAACCTCGTGAATGGTTGAGGATGGATTAGAATATGTAAGTGGAGTGTGCCCAGCAAAGCCATCTTCTATATGACACATCATACACTTGGCTTGAAGCACTTCAGTATTGACACGAGCAAAACTAGCGTCTGTATCAGCAGGAGTTTCAACTACTGGAGCTGGGGTTGGGGTTGGAGCTGGGATTGAAACAGCAGCAGGAGCAGTGTCTCCCCCACCACCAGCGCCACCTCCACCACAGCCAACGAGTGTAGCAGCGGCAGCAGCAATAAGAGCGAGTTTGAATTTGTTCATTTGCTATACCAAATGGAGTTATTGAAAGACAGTTTCTAACTGTTAATATAGTTATTGTATAGGGAAACGTTCAAAAGGTCAAGAGATTTTTTCAGAAATCTTATCTATTTTTTTCATCAGGAAGGCAACTTTATTCTCCAGCTCGTTGAGCCTGAAGATAATCTGTCGCTGAGGAAGGGATACATCTATGTGATGTTGATCGTCTACTTTCTTGTAGTAGAATCGTAGATTATTAAATAGTGCTAGTGGGTTATCCCAGTCTACAGGATAGCCCTGCTCGTCAATCCATCTGAGCACTTCAGACATTGAATGTTGATCTATTTCATGAGGAATTTGTTTTGGAAATCCAAATTTGTCACCGCTTGGGACATCTACTAGTAGTTTCATTTGTACATAAAATCCGAAAGAATTTCTAAGCCATCTTGTGATTCATGGAACGATTCAACTGCTCGTTCTGGATGCGGCATCATGCCTAATACATTTTCATGTTCGCTATATACGCCAGCAATATTGCCAGTAGAGTATTTGTAGGCAATGTTGACATACATATCATCACAATAATATTTACCGTCTTTGTTTGCTACTGGAATATCATAAAAGTTATATCCATCATTTGTGATAGATGTCATGCCACAAAAGAATTGATTATCGTCATTCCGTGTTAGAGCGCCAGGTAGTATACCAGCCTCGCATAGTATTTGAAAGCCATTACAAATGCCTAATACTTTAACACCTTTTTCTATTTGATCTTTAACATATGTAATGCCTTTAGAGAATGATGCCAATCTACCACTTCTAAGATAGTCACCATATGAGAACCCTCCAGGTAGTACTATAAGATCACAACCATCTAGTTCATCTCTATGCCAAAATGTTTCTACATCTACATCTAGTTGTTTAAAGGCTCTAACAGTTTCTACTTCACAGTTAGTGCCAGGGAATATCATTACGCCAACATTATACATATACATCCTCTATTAGACCTACAGCTCCAATAACAGGAGTAGGCATGATTGGTTGTTCGTTAGTTTCGTTATAGAAACTCACATTACCGCTAATAATAGGAATGTCATAAAACATAGCATGATCGTTGAAAGTTTCCATAACTTCTTTAAAGTCATTCATGACAAATGGGTTCTCAGGAGAACCAAAGTTCATACAGTTTGTAAACGCCAAAGGTTGTATGCCGTACTTGGCAAAAGCAGTTAATATCATTGCGACAGTTTTTGCTACACCATCGCCAGGATTAGAATACACAAGATGCGGATAACCTGCTGTCATTATAGCTAGGCCTTTATTTGAGTTAGGTAGCTTTACAATAGCAATAGGATCGTCTTCGTCTGCTATCCGTATAGTTCTGCCTTGTACTTGCGAGTCAAATTGTGTAGCAAGATGTTCATAATTGTATTCGCTACTATCTATTTCAATATAAGGTTCATATACAGAAGTCTCTCGTTCTTCTGTTGGCCTTTCTATTGCTGTAGTTTTTAAATATCTATTGGGTATAGCACATATCATTTCATTCTTGTATGATACTCTGAATTCACTGTTCTTAATGAGCTTGCCAATTTTTACACAATTTAAACCATACTTAGAAAATATTTCAAATGCTGTATTATCTCTACCAAACTTTCTTTCAGGTAATACAATGAGCATTCGTTCCTGTGATTCAGATAGCAATATCTGCTCAGGAGTTAGTTCTTCACGCAACGGAATATCATCTAAGTGTATATGGATACCACCGCCGTGGAATCTACCTAACTCAGATGCGGCTGATGTCAAACCTGCTGCGCCCATATCCTGTGCTGCTAGCACTTCAGTCTTACCTACAAGCTCTAGCATCGCTTCAATGAGGAGCTTCTCCATATACGGATCGCCCACTTGAACTGTAGGGCGTAGATCTGTTTCTCCAGTAAATGACTCTGATGACATTTCAGCACCGCCAATGCCATCTGATCCAGTAGTTGCTCCTACATAGTATACTTCTCCATACGGAGTGACTGATTGATTAGTGACCACTTGCCCGTTGCTATAGCCAACACACATGGCATTGACAAGCGGATTGAGCTCGTAGCAGTTAGCGTAGCCCGCCTTAGTGCTTACAGTGGGCACACCTATACAGTTGCCATAGTCACTCAAACCAGCTACTACACCGTGTATAAGGCGGTTATTTCGCTCGCTAGCAGGGTTACCAAAGAACAAGTGATTAGCTAGTGCTATAGGACGAAAGCCCATTGTGAAGATATCTCGCACAATGCCACCTACACCTGTAGCGGCACCCTGATATGGTTCAATGAACGATGGATGATTATGTGATTCAATTTTGAAGGCAACAGCATCATTGTCACCTAAGTCAATGACACCAGCGTTCTGCCCAATAGAGCCTAATATGTTTTTGTTTTTTGTGTGTAGTTTGTCAATATAGATCTTAGATGACAGATACGAACAATGCTCGCTCTGCATAGCTCGTAATACTGCTTGTTCTATTTGGTTAAAAGCAGACATATGCCTCATACAGTTGTTATAGTATAATCATACAGTAGATCATTGACGAGTGTCTTTGCTACTGTATCAGCGTCAGCATCATCCTCTATTTCTAGATAGTAAGATGCCCCTACGGAAATGGCTGTGATTTTTAAATCGTGTCCTATTGATTGCAGTATTGCATCTCCTTGAACGTCTTTTATCCCATTGCGGAGTTTTGTTGTTATTAATATGTTCTTCATTTGTTTTTCCTATGTCTGTTCTATATTCCATACCATCAAAGTGGATACCATTTCCTCCAATACAAGAATAAACTAAATCTCTAGCTTGTTTAATTGTTGGAGCTTTTGCTGTAACATTCATTACTCGTCCGCCATCTGTATAGTATTTGCCATCCTCCTCACGAACTCCAGCTTTGAATACTACTACTCCTTCAGGTACATTATCTAATCCGTGTATCGCATATCCTGTCTCATACTTGCCAGGATATCCTCCTGAGGCAAGTGTAACAGTTACAGCCTTGTCTGTGCTACATTCTATGTCTGGCATTTGTCCTAGTACACTGGTTTGTGTTGTAGCCATTAAGAATGGATAAATGTCTTGCTCCCATAGTAGCATAATCAGCTGACATTCTGGATCGCCAAAGCGTACATTATATTCTATGACATAAGGCTCGCCCTTGCTTATCATTAATCCAATATACAATATACCTGTATATCTAAATCCATCATCTCGACATCCAAATAGCGTAGGCTCTATGATTTTATCTTTTATCTTTTGTACGAGCTTGTCTGTAAGGAAAGGAACATCTGTTGTTGCTCCCATTCCGCCTGTGTTAGGTCCTTCATCATTATCATATGCTCGTTTATAATCACGGACAAATGGTAGTAACTTATAATCATATCCATCTGTAATGATAAAACAAGATAGTTCATCACCTTCAATATAATCTTCTAATAATACTTTATTTGAGTTTGAGTTGTGAGTGTTTCGTATAAATGTATAAGGTAGTTCTTGAAATAGCTCTCTGTCATACTTACATACCTTGACACCTTTACCTGCACATAATCCATCTTCTTTTAATACAATAGGATATTCATTCTTTTTCTGTGCATAAAATAGTAAACCATTCATTCCGTCAGGATTGCGTACAAACGTTTGCCAGTGTGCTGTAGGAATATTGTGTCGTTGCATAAACTGCTTGGCAAATAACTTTGAGCCTTCAAGTTTAGCAGCCACACGAGTAGGACCTACAATATTATTTGTAGAGTTTAATGTTCTATCTACAAGTCCTTCTACTAATGGCTTCTCTGGTCCTACTATTATGAGGTTAGCCATCTTATCAACGATACAATGGCTATGTTGTTTTAGTTTCCATCTGATAGCATCCTCTCTACCGCCGTCTCCAATGACTTGTATTCTGTCACCAGAGTCAGGATGCCAACAAGGGTTTAAGTGTTTGAGGGGATTGTGTTCCATATTCCTATTTTATGGGTGGAGCCGCCAGCAGGAGTTGAACCCGCAACTGAGGATTACAAATCCACTGTTTTACCATTATAACTATGGCGGCGGAATGTCTTCTTTGTCTACATACTTATTCTGCATGACAACTTTTAGATATTTTTCTTCATCAGCATTTGGATACAGTTTATAGTATTCTGCTAAAGCTATATTCTTTGCTTTAATCATACCTATAGTTGTATGTTCTATCTGATAGTAATCATGTGTAAAACTATCTTCACCTTTATAGTTTGTTATAATATGTTGAAACTTAAATGGCATTATCCTACAGGGTAAAACATATTAATGACGGTCTGATATAATGTAATAAAATAATCAATATCAGATTCTACTACATAGGCAAACTGTTCAAAGCCTCCTACGAAAGTGTATAATGCTAAAAGTAAAAAAATATAAAAGGGATTCATACGTGTGGTTCCTGATTACCATGATCTTCTCCTGGTGCTAAGTTATCTCTATGGCACCAATAGTCATGTCGTTGTTTAGCCTTCCATGGTAAAAATAAAAAAAAGAATGCTATTAAACTAGCACCGGTGAAGGCAGTCATAAACAGTAAACCGCCAAAAACAATATCAAACATTCTTCTCCAGTTTATGGCTATAATATATATTAAATGTTTCCTTTGAGTAATCTAATCCGTCTACTTCATCAAATTTTATTACACGTGGTGTTTGATCATCAAAACACTTAATTATAATTTCAGCACATTGTTTATTATTAGTATAATTTAAATGACCAATCCTAGGGTCAGCATAGTTTACAAAATGTGGATCCTCAGGATCTGGATATTCATTACGAGATACAACTTCTAAATTTGATATGACAGGATATTCTGCGTTCTCAAAATTAATGTGTATAGGTTCTAGTATCTTATTAAAGCATGTAAGAAAGACAAGTTGTATATTCCTTTTTTTACATTCTTTTTGTACATTATCAAATATACCTTGCTGCATTAAAGTAAGCATTTTGGTATTGTCTATAAAATATCTAAACCAAGCGTCAATCTGACAAAATTGGTGTTTTGCTTCTTGTTTTTCTATTACAGTTCTACAATTACGAATAGCCATTTTAGCGGCAATTCCAGGTTTACAATGTGTAACTCTCTCCATTGGTCCGTCAGCTATTGGAGCTCTTCGCGGTGATGAAAATAAGAATATTATTCTTTTTGGATTAAATTTTTTTAGGTCGTTATGAAAGCTAGAGTATGAAAACATTTGACTTGTGCCAGTACGTCCTCTGTTAATAAAGTCGTCATGTGACACTTGTCCTGTATAATGTTCAACAAGGAAATGAAACCAATGTTTTACTGTATCTTCCCATCCAGGATTAATAGTAGAATCTGCGAAACTATCGCCATATACTATTAATTGTTTATCAATCATTAATCCTCTTTTTATTTTCCTTTATACTAGCGTGTGTAAAAAATAGTCAATAATAAAATATAAAAACATAAACATTGAAAAATACGCAATTCTATGAGAAATAGTTTTTGAAACTTCTCTGTCTGAAATATACATATTACCTCTTTATTTAGTTATGGATCCGGTTGGAATCGAACCAACGCACCCCGCTCTAAAGAACGGACTCTACCAACTGAGCTACAGATCCATTTATAAGAAAAACTCTTTTATATATTGAGCGAGTGTCATCATTACAGTGCCCAGTAAAAATACATTCAATACAACTAGACTTCTATCATTCCACTGAGCAGCCACCATAGCCCAAAGTGTCAAGCCTATTAATGTAAAGACAAGGTTATACGGTAACAAAGCTAGATTAGTTAACAGAGTGCCAACAATAAGAAAACCATTGCCAATCCATTTGCTCCAGTAAGTCCAGTCATCAACAGGAGTGACAATTTTCGCAATCTGTGGATCGTTTTCTATACGCTCTTCAATAGCAGCATCATCGGCTTTTTCGTCTAAAATGTCCAACAACTTGCTCCAGCATTATAATTTTTTATAGAACACCCTCCAGCTGAGCTAGATGATGAAGCTGATGAACAGCCGATAACAAAACCTGCCAACATAACAATAACAAATAACTTTTTCATATTACTCTCCTTGTTAGGAATGGTTGCGGAATTCTCTACTTTCTATTATTATAGTATAGATAGTTGGAGTTGTCAACCTTTTTGTTGGTACCCCAGGACGGATTTGCACCGCCGACCGGCCCGTTATGAGCGGGAGGCTCTGACTGCTGAGCTACTGGGGTATATGGTGCGGGAGGCGGGATTTGAACCCGCAGTGTGATCATTAATCCGTGACGGATTTTAAGTCCGTTGAGTTTCAACCAGTTTCTCCACTCCCGCAAACCTTTCATGATGTTTCAACCAACTCTTCAGCTGCCATCTTTGTGTCATCTAACTCGCCTAACTTGGCAGCTCGTTCAAGTTCAATGATGCGCTCTTCAACAAAGATATCTAACTCTACAGGTGTATAGTGTAGATGTCTAATGAGCAACGGTCGCAGGTGACGAGCTTTCACTTTATCACCTGCGATACGAAGATCCACATACTCATTAGTATACTTCTCAGCAGCATGAGTATATGGCCGTGTCATTGACTCATCTCAGCATTGAATTGTTGAAACTCATCATGGATCATTTTGTCCATTTCACGCTCCAACTCAGCTTGTGACTTCTCACCCAAGAACCGCTGCCATTGAGCTTGGTCGTTCTTGTATGACGTCTGCATCGCTTGTTTTGCTGCTACAGCAGCCATTTGAGCGTCTAACGTGACTAGAGCATATGTAGAGCCGTCCGGGCCCTTAGTGTAGCGTAGCACCTTTGCTCCGTACAGCATCTCAGCAGTGATCTGTCGTTGTGTGTTTGAGGATACAGCATCTACTGTCTCCGCATCACCTACGCCAGTTGTTTGAGCAAAGTTTTTAACCATAGCGCCAACCTTTGCTTTCATCTCTGTAGCAATATTTACACGAGCATCCATAGCTGCCTGTTGACGAGCAAATGAAGTACCAGCTTTTGTAGGACGGAATGTACCAACGCCAGTTACTTCATAGCCTTCTACTGGAAAGCCACAAGTCCATGCTGGTGCTAGAAGCCCAGTGCCATCAAAGTAACACTCGTTTGGATCCATCTCCTCAAGAGCAACTGGCTCCATGTTAACTGTTTTAGAACAACTAGCAGCGCCTACAGTGAGTAAAGCAGCGGCTGCCATGATAATAAACTTTTTCATAGTGTCTCCTAAGAGATTGCAATTAAAATAAATGAAAGAAAATATAAAAATGTCATTTGCAAGCGTAAAATATTTTATTACATTCTTTCGCTGGCATGTTCGAAACCATATTAGAACAGCCAGACAAAAGAACGAATATCATTATAAAGGTTATAGCAAATCGCATGTGAAGTCCTTCAATAATAGTTGACTCAATCCCTCTGACAACGCTCATCACGAATTACGTCAGTCAGGCAAGGTAGCAGGCAACGGTTATGGCTATGCCGGCCGACTTACACCTCTTCTACAATGAGTGACGGATTATCAAAGCTCACAGGAGCTGTGGCGGTTGTCGATCTTGAATCGCTGTTTCTCACCACATAGTAAAAGATAGCATCCTGTGCTTCATCATTTTGAAAGCCGGGCTCATCCATAAGCCGCTTCAATAATTCTAGCTTAGGCAGTTTACCTGCGCTGAATGTTACAAAGTTAACATCGCTGTGCCCAGCACGTCTGAGCATGGCATTTCGTAACTTAAGATCATTTGTAAAACGAACTTTAGTGACTCCGTTGCTGCTACGTGATGTGCCAACAAATCTAAACTTTGACATGATAACCTTTGTAAATGAATTAATATTTAACTGACTATAATTATATTGTACGATAAAGTGGCTGACTTGTCAACCACTTTTTTATTATTTTCAGTCCCATACTGAATGGATACCAGCAGCATTTACACCTTCGTGATCATATGCCAACTTCATAGCCAATGAGGAGTTGAATGGAGTATTATTTGTAAGTCTCATAGAAGCAATAAACTGGCTTACCAAATCGTTCTCAGCCAATACAGCTCTGCCTCGGTAGTCTAGCCTAGCATCTGCTAACTCAGCTGCCGTCTTCATCAAAATGACTGACTTGGAGCCATTCCATACTTGAATAGCAGCAGCAACTTCTACACCAGCAACATTGCTCAATCCGCTTGTTACACGCTCACCTGTGTAAATGAATGCTTTAAAAGCCTTTCCGCCAATGTTCATTCGCTTTGAGCTGAATGCTGCGTCTTCGCCCATTAGAGATAGATCAATTTGTGTACCATTCATTAAACTAACAAACTCTTCTGCTCCTGTTTCAACAGCATTAGTCACTGCTTCGTGCCAGCTGTTGATGTCTTCTGCTCCAGTAATGATTTCAACTGTTGAGTTGGTGGCTTTTTTAGCGGCACGCTTCTTTGCGTTGTATGCTGCCTTCTTTGTCTTATTGATTGCTTTTTTGTTTGCTACCTTTGCCATTTGTCGTCTCTCGTACGTGGTTGAAGTAATGTAAGTTTCCTTACTGTATGTATATATTGTACATGAGGTTGCCAAAAAGGTCAACCTCTTTTTTAATCTTTTTTATACGCCTTCTGCGTCTCTGTAGTACTCAACATCCTCAACGCCATTCTCTTTGAAATAGTCAATTGAGTTTTGTGTTTGAGCAGGTCCAAAATTAAGCAGGCCTTTGTTGTTCAAATACTTGACAGCCTTTAGAGCATGATAAAGATTCTCTCTATGACCATAATCATTAGCATTCTCAACATAGCGAAGAATATCTAATTTAGCTGATGGAAATTTACCGTTAATCGCATAGTAAGCCTGAACAACACCGTCTGTGACAGACTCTACCTTAGTGCGGTTGATCTCTTCTGCGAGATCCAACTCTGCTACTCGCATATCACTACGCATTCTGCCTTCGTTTGCCCACGCATGAAGATATTCTGATCTTGTTG
>Ga0222715_10004878_pt1 | contig 11527 bp, 19 predicted proteins | sample C33_9DmetaG_FD_165056 | JGI IMG/M metagenome (GOLD analysis project Ga0222715, IMG submission 165056) | Estuarine water microbial communities from San Francisco Bay, California, United States - C33_9D | ecosystem: Environmental > Aquatic > Marine > Unclassified | place: USA: California...
CCTGTTTATCCAGATCTAGATCAACCGCGTTGGTATGAAAGAGCTCTAATTGAAATAGAAGAAAATGAAAACACGAATCAATTTGGCAAATCTAAAATTCCAGACAACGTCATTAATAAAAAACTTTATGCCTCTATTAAGGAAAAGATAAAACGTTCTATTAAAGGACGTAGATGGGGTGCATACGATTCTGGAAGACTTGTAAGAGAATACAAATCACAAGGTGGTAAATACTCCGGAGGAAAAGGTAAAACGAATCTATCTCGTTGGTATAAAGAAAAATGGGTAGACGCGTGCGCGTGGCCAAAAGTAAAAGCATGTGGTCGTAAGACTAAAGAGAGTATTGCTTATTGTAGACCAAGTAAAAGAGTAGACTCTAAGACTCCAAAGTTAGTACAAAACTTAACCAAAGCACAGATTAAGTCTAGATGTGATAGAAAAAAGAAAAACCCAATGAAGAGAATTACTAAATTTGGCGACAAGAAAAAACTTAGGCAGGATATGTATAACGACATCTTTTTAGGTCCAAATAAGGACTTGATTGACAATATAAGATTGACTCTCGTTAAAAGATGTCCAAATGCTATGGTTCCTCGTCTTGGTGATAAGGAATGTTCAAATAGAATGACTGAACTCATATTAAGTATATATTATAGTTTGTTAGATAATGGCGAAATTAAATTGAACACAAAGCGTAAGAAAAAGATTAATACTGAAATAAGAAATGAAATGAAAAAATACGGGGCTCCCAGTAAGTTGAATTTAAGACGAAAATATTTAATCGAAGAACTATTAGTTGGACTTCAAGGAGGATATTATGGTACTATATTTCAAGGTCCGCTAGCAAATAATATTTTAGAATCTATAACTACTTAAAAAAATAGCACATTTAGATTCAGTATGGAAGAAGTATTACCAGCTCTTACAGCCGGTGTAATTTCTACTATTTTATGTAATCCTCTCGATACATTAAGAGTAAATTATCAACTAGAGAATAAACTAAAATATAATATTAAATATATGTACAGAGGTATTCAATATGGTATTTTAGCTATACCTACATTTTGGGTTATATATTTTCCCGCTTATAAAAAGTTAAAAGCTGAAGAAATTAATAAATCATTGTCTGCTTATGTAGCATGTTGTATATCTAGTACATTTACAACGCCTTTTTGGGCTCTTAGACAGGCAGCTCAGACTAATAAAAAAATTAATACATCGATTAGTAATTTATATACAGGTCTTTTGCCTACATATCTAATAAATCTGAGTTTCACAATTCAAATTCCAATGTACGAGTATCTTAAATCTAATTGTGAGAATAATACATTTAATACATTCATTTGTACAGCTATTTCTAAAACTTTAGCGGCATGTGTTTTTTATCCACTAGATACTATAAGAGCTAGAATTAGAGATGGACAAATTTCAGTTTTTTCAAGAAATATAAGTTACTACAGAGGTATTTCTTTTTATCTAGTCAAAAGTTTACCTTATCATGTTAGTGTATTTTGTACTTATGAATTTGTTAAAAAGAATTTAACGTAAGATATTCCTTGTAAATAACAATCTGCTAAGTCGTCTTTTTTCTTGTGTTTTTCAAAAAAATTATTATGAGACTTTAATAAATGTCTAGTGTGTGCAATTCCTAGATTTTTATTTTGTCTATATTTACTTTTACATTTATGTTCCACATTTAGTTCACAACATTTGAGTTTATACTTAGCTGGGTAAAATAAAATTTTAATGTTTCTATTTTGTTCGTGTTGAATTCTAAGTACAAAATAAACATAAATAGCCGTGCTAATATTTCTCATCTTTGGGTTAAAAGATGGTTGTTTTTCTAAAAGAATAATTTCTGAATCTAATAAATGAGGTAAAGTATCTAATTCTTTTATAACTCGAAGTGTTTCATTTTTATCACTACAGTCTATTATATGCCAATCTAGTATACATCCATCTATGGTGTCTATCATACAATAAGCAAGGTTTTTAATACCGATATCAAATGAAAGAAGTATCATTTACAATATAAATGTATAATTATTTTTAAGCTGTTTAATCATATAGTCTATAAATACTTTCAATTTCATCATTTGAAGAAAAATAGTTATCAATAGGATCTGTGTTATAAACACATTCGTAATTTATTTCTTCTTTTGGAGCTTCAAAGCAACAACAAATATTTCCCATTATTTAATATTAATAAGAGGCATTAAACTTTCAAATTGTTTTTTCTTTTTTTTCTTTTCTTTTTTAAATGTATTTACATCATTTACATCCCATGATACAAAAATAGACGAATCCGTTAACTTAATAGCGCAATATCCTTCTAATAATAAAGTTTGTACCATAAAATTAGTTATTTCATTTATATTATATCTTGCAAATCCAAACACATAAGGAGGTGTATTGTATATAAATTTAAGCTGTCCATTTTTAGATAAGTTATTAATTTTTTCAGATAATTTATTAAGTAAAAGTTTTTTCAACTCTGTTAATCTACATAATTGGCGTTTTTGTAAATTTATAGCGTCTCTTAGTGCTGACATTTAATAAATGATTAGAATTTAAAAAATTTAAAAAAGCGTGGTATTTGTTCTTTCTGGGGGGTCTTCTTCGCATTCTTCTTCAGATTCTTCTTCAGATTCTTCGGATTCATCTTCTAGATCTTCCTTTTTTGTTACTTTTAAAGGCTCTTTTTTAGATTTTAGTTCATCGAAGCTTTTTATTTCTTCTTCGTCTAAAAAGTCTTTTCCATTTTCTAACTTTTCAACTGGTCTTTCAATTGGAACTATCGGTATTTCTTGAGAGTCTTCTGGTTCTTCTTCTGGTTCTTCTTCTGGTTCTTCTTCTGGTTCTTCTTCTGGTTCTTCTTCTGGTTCTTCTTCTGGATCAGATATCTTTAAAGGTTTTTCTTTTTCTTCAAAAACACCAGAAAGATATTCTGTAAGTATGAATTGTATTGGTATTTGATTACCAATTGTATCATTTATAGAAGTTGTGATTAAAGAATAAATTTTTTCCTTTCCTTCGTCTATTATACTAGGATTATAATACACTTGTTCACATATATTAATTATGATCTTGTGTAAAAAAGTGTTTAAATTTGGAACCTTAATTTTAATAGACTTGTCATCTGCGGAAAGTCTAACACATGCTAAAATTTTAACATGACTTACAAAGATCGCTGTTATTAGATCCATTAAATAAGGGTACGAATCTTTTGTTTTCTTAAGTTTTTCTTCTAGTTTGTAATCAGTCCAGTTAGGAACACCCTTGAGTTCAATTTGAAATTTTGAAAGTGATACTCTTTTCTTTTTATTTTCAGATTGAGACTGTAAAAAAATACCCTTAAGTATTTCATACATTCTTGGCTGTAGAGAATAAACTAGTTGTTTTGTATACTCTTCTTTAGCGGCAACTAAAACATTTACGTTTAAACTTTCTGACATTTATTATTGCTATTTTTTTTTTAAACGAAAATTAACCTTAAAAATTAATATTAACTTATTTTAATATTATGTGCACACCAAGTAAAAAACAAGTAGAATGGACTCTTGATGAAAATTTCATGAAAAAGATTTATAAAAGTTTATATAATGACTCTGATGAAATAGCTGGAAAAATATTTTTTGAAGATCACTCTTGTAATAAAAATACATGTAATAAAAAAATAAAAGACTATACAATTTCTAGAGGAAATGGATCTTCTGTTTTAACTCCCTTTGGTATAGTAAATTTTCATACTCATCCTAAAACTGCTTATGAAGGAGAAAATGCAAAATATGGATGGCCTTCTGGTGAAGATATGAGACAATCTCTAGAGTTTGCAGACCGTGGATGTTTGGTGCATCTTGTTTTCACATTAGAGGGGGTATATGTAATAAATGTATTAAAAACAGATCTTAAAACAAAGGATAGAAAAGTACTAGAAAAAGTTCTTAAAATGACACATGTATTTAGAAGCAATAATCAAAAAGAACAAGCAAAAAATTTTAGAGCTTTTTTGGGATCTAAAGGTTCAAATACTACATTATCTATGTGGATAAATCTTGTTAATAATTTAACTTTGAAAGAATTATACAAATTATACAATTCTTTCAATAATAAAAAAATTGATACTTCAAAAGTTGACAACACTAAGATTTTTAATGTTAGACTTGTTAAAAACAGTCCAATAGTAAAATTTAAAGCAAATTTTATTGATGCGAAGTGTCATTACAAATCTTTTTATGGCTAAGTTTATCAACTAAATAAATTTCTAAATTATCATAGAAATTTACAAGTATTCCAGAATCGCAGTTAAGATTGTTTAGGTATTTTCTGAGCTGATTTATTTCTTTTGTACTAATTCTTGAGTTTTGAGATTTAAGCTCTATAATTGTACAAATGCTATTTTTATTGTAAACAACTATATCAGCTCTTTCATACCCAACGTTTATATTTTTATAAAGTATGGGTACTATAACCTCTGTTTGGATAATTATACCTTTAATTTGAAGCTCCGCTGCAAGCGCAGATTGATAAATATTTTCTTTATAATAATTACCTAGTTCTTTCTCAACTAAATATATACTATCCTTAATTTGATCGAACATTAATTAGTTATTGTAATTTTCTTTAAGCTTTTTTAACTCTTTTATTACATTCTTCAAGAGTTTTATTGTATAGTCTCTTTCGCCACTTAGGTTTGTCAAAATAGTACTCTCTATAATGTTCGTTGTCTGAATCATTTGCGTTAAATTTATCTGGGTAATTTGTATCAAAATTTATCATTTGTTTAAGAATATCTAAATACTCCGAGTGATGACTTGTGTCTAAATTTCCATCTAGAATAATTTTATTTACTTCATCTTTAAGCCAATTCTCATGATACATCTCACATTTTTCCAAATATTCTTTTGATATATTTTCTTCTCCTTCTCTAGATCTTTTAATAACGCGCCCGTGACAATTATCAAAGTCTGTTTTGATGTAAACAAGAAGTATACTTGGGATTTCATCTAAAAATTCATCAAACCATTTTTTATAACATTCAAATTCGATCTTATTTATCTTTCCGGTATCATAAAGCATTCTTGCGAAGACATTATAATCAGAAAAAATACAACGTTCAGTTATAATTATATCATCTTCTTTTGCAGTTTTAAGAATCTTTCTTAGTTTTGAAAGTCTAGATATATACGCTGTCATTTGAAAACAAAAAGAATATTTCTCTTGATCTTTATAGAAGTGTTCAATTAGATTTCCATCATCGTCTTTGATTTTTACCCAATCATCAACTGGTTCTTCTACAAAATGAATACATTTACCAACTGGCCTATTGTAATATCTAGAAAAGTGATTCTTGATGTAATTATAAAATGTTGATTTACCAGAACCAATATTTCCTTCTAACGAAATTAACATTTTATAAGTATATATACATTTAGTCTTTAAATTTTTTTTAGAAGAGAGTAATATCATCTATTTTTTTGATGATTTCTTCGTTTTCTAAAGATTGTTCATGTTCTTCCAAATCCTTAATCAAGTATTCTTGGTTCTTCTTTTCAGATTTTAGCTTAAATTGATTAATTTCAAATCTTAGAAAGAAACTCGTTTTTGTATAAACAACACCCATGCAATTTAAAAGAGTTATACCTGTTATATCTTCATCTAGATCATCAACAGAAAGCTCTTTCTTGGAAGAAAAGAAAAGAGTATTTTCATCAAAAAAACAATGCAAAACTGAGTCTACAACTGCGTCTTTGTAAATAGAACGACAATCGTCTTCTGATATAGATTTTCCAAACCATCTCTCGCTATTCTCGGATGTTTTTTGAATAACTTCTTCTGCTATAGTTCTAATAATTTCTATTTCGTGGTCTTTTAGGAGAATCTTTGCTTTACACTTTTCTTTTCCTAATTTAATGTTAGTTTTTTCCAATTGAAAAGTAAATTCAGAATCATTGTTTGTAATTTTCGAAAAATAAACATCATTCTTTGTTTTAATTGGATCAAATAATTTTAAACAAATTTCCATTTTAGTAATAATTATATAAAATAAAAAATAAATACTAACGAGTTAAACTTTCATACACTGATGTAAATAAATAAATCCTTCCTTAATGTAAAACGAACAGATCACGCGAGATTCTTTGTTAAATGAATTTTTTGAAGTTTTATCCTGATTAGAATCAAAAAATAAAGATTCAGAATCTATAATTACATTGAAACATGTTTCGATATTAAAGTTTATACCAACTTCGGAGTATTTTCTTTTTATATACAAAAGTATTTCTTTGAGTCTATTATTAGATTTAATAGAACAGTCTAGTTGTATCTTAATTAAATTTAATTCTTCTTCAGAACTATTTATAGCATTAACAATTGGAGATTTAATAATAAGTAAATCGGAACCATAATAAACATTTTTATTTTTTATCTGAATATTTAGCAAGTCTATATTTTTAATAGATAACATTCTTTATATTTTGAGTATATTATATTTACGTATATATACCGAACGGAGGTTTATCTATATGTCCTTGTTTATTAAATGTGAATATATCAATAGCTTCTGAAAAATCAGAAAGATCTATTGTATACAAAGTTTCTCTTCCAAAGTTTTTTCTAGTATTTATAACCATTGCTTTTTCTATTATACTATTAACGTCTCCGCCGTTACCAGAAAAAAATGAAATATTTTTACTTATAATCTTAATAATTTCATTTTTTGGACATGATGTATCCCATTCTTTTTCTCTTATTTGTTTATAATAAATCTCTGCTAGTTCGTCTGCGGTATAATTATCTATATTAAAAGTCCATGGAAATCTTCTACGAAGTCCTGGATTCATAGAAAAAAAGGAATCATTAAGTTCTTTTTTATATCCGGCTATTATACATATAATTTTTTCAACATTTTCAGTAAGATACTGATTAATAGCATCTATACACTCCTTTGCGTACATGTCATCTTGTCCTGGTTGTGATCCAAGAGAGTAAGCCTCGTCAATAAGTATTACACCATTTTTACACCGATCCAAAGTTTCCATAGTTTTAATAGTTGTACCTCCAAGATATTCAGAAATAAGATCCGATCTTTTTACCACGTTAAATTTAACCTTTTTAAATATACCAAGTTTTGCATATATCTTTGCAAGAATATAAGAAACTGTAGTTTTACCTGTACCAGGTGGGCCCTCTAATACCGTGTGCAACATTATTTTTTCATCGACACCTTGTATAAAAAAAAGAATTTGGTCTACGATTTGATGTTTAAGCTTATGCATACCTATCATATTTTTAAGTTCATATAATTCATCAAGAATTTCTGGTAAAAATTTCATCTTAGAAGGCAAAAATCTTCTATTTTTTTTAGAAGGTAAAGGCTTAGTTGTGTAGTCCTCTGTCATTTGAATAAGAGCTTCTATAGAATCTATTTTATAATCTTTAATATCAAAACAAGACTCGTCCATAGAGTCAAGACTCTTAACCCTTTTCATTTATTATTTTATAATATTATTTATTTTTTAAATTAACATATACAAAGAATATATACAATATATAATGTAACATGTTTAATATTTCAGATATAATAAAAGAAATTAGTGACAAAGAAGATATAGACACTGTTAAATTTATTAATAAATTTGAGAAAAAATTAATTAGATGTTTTAAATGTTATGATAATAATTACGGATTTGAAGACTTTAGAATGAATGAAGTAGACTATGTAATACTTTATACTATATGGAAAGCCATAGGTACACTTGGAAATTTAGAAACTTATTTAGTTATAATATATTCTTATTTTAAACTAGAAGACTTTCATTTTCCAATGAAAATTTTTAATTGTAATTGCAGTATTTTATGTGACATAATTCAAAAGACAGGAATAATAAAAATTTTAAATAATTATATTTTATTAGAATAAATGTACAAACTAGGAATCACACCAAAAGAAGGCGCGCCTCCTATTCTATTAAATGAAAATGGTGACATCGTTATAGAAAAAGATTATGTATTAGGGTCTACTATATTTGTTAAAAGAGATACTTTAGAAGAAGTAAGTCCATCTTGGCCGGGTAATAAACTTAAACCAGATAAACACTGGAATATTTATCCAGTGGATCTTTACGCTTCTGCGCCATATGCTCTACCAGTTGGGAGTGTATATACAAACTTTTTAGCTCCTAACAATCCTGGTCACTTTTTACGTTACGAAACTGGTTCTACACAAGGATCTAAAGAATATTCAAGATTACTAGAAGAGTTTATGAAAACTCAAAGACCAAAACAAGAGTCTATTTACAGCAAAGATAAAAAGAAAATATTTGAAACCGATTTGAAAGAATCTAACGATAAAATTAAAACGCTTAAAAATAGACTAACCAAGATAAAACTTGAAATATCTAAATCTTCTAGAAAACATGGTAAAGGTCGCGGCGCAGAAAATATAGAAGAACTTAAAGAAGAACAAAAAAGTATCATCAGTCAAATTTCAAAACTAGAACAAAAAATTAAAAGATTAGAAACTAGTTTAAAACCTTATGGATACAATAAAAGTATACTTCCAAAAAATTAAATTTGCTTAAGAAGACTTTATATTTAGTAATAAATGGATTTTATTATTCCCTATGAATATAAAACTATATTTTCAACAGAAAATCAAGCTCAACAGATAAATAACATAATTCTTAAATTTGTGAATAAAGATTCTATTATAACAGATGCTACTGCGTGTATAGGAGGTAATTCTTATTTCTTTTTAAGAGATTTTAAGTTTGTAAATTCTATTGAAATAAATGAGAATTTAATTGAAATATTAAAATGTAATTTAAAAAATTTTAAAAATAAACAAATTTTTAGATGTTCATTTAATATTGTGAAATTCATTCTTAAACAAGATGTTATATTTATAGACCCTCCGTGGGGAGGATCTATGTACAAAACTAAAAAGAAAGTAGATTTATATCTAGATGGTATAAATGTATTTGAAATAATAGATTCTTTATATAATTATGCAAAAATAATAGCATTAAAAGTTCCAAATAATTTTAATAGAAATAGCATGTCAGAACTATTTTGGAAACACAAAGTTTTTTGTATAAATAAAGGAGGAAAATCTATTTATAAATTAATTATTTTTTCATAAATGTATTTAAAGAAAAGCTATATATATTATTATGAAATATCTGTATGGTTGCCCGAGTGGTCTAAGGGGACAGACTTAAGATCTGTTGGCGAAAGCCTCGTGGGTTCGAACCCCACACCATACAGATATTTCATTTAAATTACATCTTATTGTATTTTTTTACATTGGAAGGAATGCGGCGAGTACAACCGAAAGGAAAACAAGTAGAGCTACAACAACCGAAGATACTACTGGCGAATCAATGTGGAAGTTGAACATATTGTTTGCAGCTACTAAAAAGTCGTTGGTTGTAGCACCTGGTAGCATAGCAACAAGTGGCTTTGCTAGGCGAGGGACAATTAGATTAAGAACAACCGAAACTACGGCAATAACGAAAGCGGTCATAGCGAGCATTTTTATTTAATAAATGTAAATATTTTAATTTATTTTAAAAATCATTTTTTTTCTTTTATTTTTCTCAGTTTTAGTTCTTTTTGATAAAAATGAATGATATTTTTCTGCTAATTTATAAGATTTCATTTTCATTTTCTTATTTTTAAGAACTCTAAGACGAACCATAAGTATCATAGCAACTTGTTTAATTCTTTTATGTGTATATTTTCCAGACTTATAAAGACGTTCTAATTTACGAATGGTCTTTAAAGTGTCTGAATAAGTTTTATACTTAATTGGTATAGTGTCTTTTGGATTTTTATCGATGTATACATCAAAAGATTTTTTAGGATCATTAGGGTTGTATAGAAATTGTTTCTTACCAAAAAGTAGTCCTCCTCTGGGTCCTAATCTACCTTTTTCTTTTAATTTAAGAGCTATTGCAATAGCTTGTTTATGAGGATATCCTTCTTTCATTAATTTCTTGATTTTATATCCAACAGGTGTCATTGTTATAATTTATTACAGAAAAATAATTTAGTTAAATAAATGTATCTAACTGAATGTATCTGTATATTATGAACATATTCTTTCTGTCTATGAACCCTAGAATTTGTGCGATGATGCACTGTGATGCACATGTACGTAAAATGATACTTGAATACGCTCAAATGTTATGTTCGGCTCATCACGTTTGTGGTAGATATAAAAATCGGATGTTGTACAAAGTTGCATTCAAAAATAATCCATGTACAGTTTGGACAAGGTCTTCATCTGGTAACTACTTATGGTTGTATAGTTTATTTATAAATTTGTGCAAGGAGTATACATTCAGATTCGGTAAAGTACATTCTTCGCAGATTCGATTAGAAAACTGTCTTTCTTTCATTCCGATTGGTATACCAAATGGAAATATAACTAAATTGCATCAAGCAATGCCAGAAAGATGTAAACACATACGTGACATAACTGCTTATCACAATTATTACAACATGGAAAAAACTTACTTTGCAAAATGGACAAAAAGAGACTCCCCTTGGTGGTATTTTAGTAATAAATAATTATATTTACTTATTACTAATAATGACATTGACATTTCAAGATTTTTTTACAAAAAACTGTAATATAGCAATTATAGTATCATTTTTAGTTTTTAAATTATTAAGTCTATTTTATGAGGAAATATTTAATCCAATGTTAATACTTATTTTAGACCCATCTGGGTCTATTAGGCAACAAAGTTATTATATAGGAAATCAAGAGATACGCTACGGCGTATTTTTAACTTATTTAATAATTATCTTAGCTCTTATTTATGGATTATATTTTGTAAGTTCAATGAAGTAATGATCTTCATCTCTGAATAATGTATTTACTTTAATTCCTCTAGGGTTATAATAAGAATAAAGATTATTCTTAATATTATGAGACTTAAAATCAAAGAATTTTGACTTCGAAAAAGTATATTCAAAATTTTCTAAATGTATCTTATCATTTTCTCCTTCGCAATTTATACAAAGAACAAAATCAGAATCATATACCAGATCTTCGGGATCTGGTATAAACATTTCTTCCATTAACTTTATAAAAGCTCTATTCATATTATATAAATAAATTTGTTGTGTATTTTCTTCAACAGATTCAAATGGATTAATTATAAAAAATTCAATACCTTGAGTATTCATTTTTATAATTAATAAGTTAAATTTTTAAATACATTATTAATATTTATATTTTACAAATTTAATCAGATTCTTCTGATTCTGAGTCTTCTTCTGAATCGGTGTAATCTTCGTCAGAATCATCAGAATCTTCTAAAAATTCCAAATCAGACTCTGTTACCATTTCAAATTGTGCCTCTGTAATGTCCTCATCAGAGAGCCCTTCTGGTTCTAAAAGTTTACTTGGAAAAATAGTCTTAAGAGTGTTTATTTGTTCTTCTGTCAATTTTACGTCATTTACGCATTTAATTCTAATAAATAAGTCTCCAAACTTTCCAGGTTCTCCTAATAC
>Ga0222715_10004879_pt1 | contig 11524 bp, 10 predicted proteins | sample C33_9DmetaG_FD_165056 | JGI IMG/M metagenome (GOLD analysis project Ga0222715, IMG submission 165056) | Estuarine water microbial communities from San Francisco Bay, California, United States - C33_9D | ecosystem: Environmental > Aquatic > Marine > Unclassified | place: USA: California...
GAGCTTGGTGAGGACGATCCCGCTGACATCCACGACCTCAGAGAAGACCCGGGCCTGTGTCAAGCCGTTCTGCCCGGTGGTCGCATCGAGCACGAGGAGCACCTCATCGACCGGACCGCGACGCTCCAGGACGCGCTTGACCTTGCCGAGTTCATCCATGAGGCCCACCTTGGTGTGCAGGCGCCCGGCTGTGTCGATGACGACCGTGTCGACGTCCGCCTCCGCGCCGATGGTGACCGCATCGAAGGCGACGGCCGCAGGGTCTCCGCCCTCGGGTCCGCGGACGACCGCTGCGCCCACCCGGTCGCCCCAGGTCTGGAGTTGCTCCGCGGCAGCCGCGCGGAAGGTGTCGGCCGCACCGAGGACGACGGTGCGGTCCTCGGCCACGAGCAGGCGCCCCAGTTTGCCGGTTGTCGTGGTCTTGCCGGTTCCGTTGACGCCCACGACGAGGACCACCGCGGGTCCCTCCGCGTCACGCGTGGAGTGGACGGTGCGATCCACGGTGGGGTCGACGAGCGCGATGAGTTCCTCGCGCAGCAGGGCCTGGGCCTCCGCCGGAGACGACGGGGCCTCGGCGAGCACCCGGGCACGGAGTCGATCCATGAGTTCGGTCGTGGCTGAGACACCGAGGTCCGCGGTAAGCAGGGTCTCTTCGATCTCGTCCCAGGTGTCGGCGTCCAAGGTGTCGCGGGACAGCAGACTGAGCAGTCCCCGGCCGAGGGCGGACTGCGACCGCGCGAGCCGACGCCGCAGCCGGGTGAATCGACCCGCGGCCGGCTCAGGAGCCTCAAGGTTCGCAATCTCCTCGAGATCGATGTCCTCGAGGTCGATCTCCTCGAGATCGACCTCTTCGACGGACGGCCCATCGAGGACTGCGGTACCAACACCGTCCGGGCCAGGGGCCTCCTCGACAAGTCGCCGGGGCGTGTCGCGAGGTGTTGTGTCATCGTCGCCGACGCCCGGGGCGTAGTCGACGCCCGGCCGCGGCTTGGGCAGCTTCGGCTCGCCACGACGGTTGACCACGAGGGCCACTCCGACGACGACGGCGACCAGAAGGGCGACGGCCAGGGCGACGTACACGAAGGTCATTTCCACGCGTCGATCCTAGGCGGCGCTGCGCGGGAGGCATCAGCCGTACCTCAGTCGCGTTCTTTCGGCAGATCGCCGGGCTTAGCCCCGTGATGTGACCAAAGAAGCGTTCCGCCGCGACGAAGCGTCAGGCGGAGACGGGATCGGACTCGCGCAGCCGCTGACCCACGACCTGGGTGACGCCGTCACCACGCATCGATACGCCGTACAGCGCGTCGGCGATCTCCATGGTGCGCTTCTGGTGCGTGATCACAATGAGCTGTGAACTCGTCCGCAACTCATCGATTGCATCGATGAGTCGGCCGAGATTCACGTCATCCAGAGCCGCCTCAACCTCATCGAGGACATAGAACGGGCTGGGCCGGGCCTTGAACAGCGCGATGAGGAAGGCGACGGCCGTCAGTGAGCGCTCGCCTCCGGACAGCAAGGACAGGCGCTTGACCTTCTTGCCGGGCGGGCGCGCCTCGACGTCGACGCCACTGGTGAGCATGTCGCTGGGGTCCGTGAGGATGAGGCGACCATCGCCACCGGGGAAGAGCCGTGCGAAGACGTGTTCGAATTCGCGGGCGGTGTCCTCGTAGGCCTCGGTGAAGACACGCTCGACGCGCTCGTCGACCTCCTTGACGATGTCCATAAGGTCGGCGCGCGAACGCTTGAGGTCCTCTACCTGCTCGGTGAGGAAGCGCAACCGCTCCTCGAGCGCACTGAACTCCTCGAGTGCGAGCGGATTGACCTTGCCCAGCAGTGCAAGACCACGTTCGGCGGCCTTGAGTCGTCGCTCCTGCTGAACGCGGTCGTAGGCGTAGGGCTCAGGTTCGGGGGCCCGCGGATCGACCTCATCGCCGGGAGCGGCGGGCGTCGGCGGGATCAGTTGGTCGGGTCCGTAGTCAACGACGAGCTCGTCCGGCTCCATGCCGAACTCCTCAATGACCCGCCCCTCGAGTTGTTCAATCCGCAGTCGCTGCTCGGCCCGGGCGACCTCATCGCGGTGCACAGAGTCGGTGAGCCGTTCCATTTCCCCGGACAACTCGCGATGCTCAAGGCGCACCTGCTGCAATGCGCTCTCTCGCTGCGCCTGACGCTCTTCGAGGCCGCGACGCTCAGAATCCGCGCGGTGCAGCGAGACCTCCATGCGACGAAGGACCACCTCAACCCCACGCGCCACCGCGGAGGCCACCTCAGCCTCACGCCGTCGCTGTTCGCGGCGCTCGGCTGCCCGACGACGTGCGATGCGCTCATACTGTGCGGCGCGTTCGAGAGCCTCCACGCGAGATTCCAGCGAGGCCAGCCGCTCCTCGCCGGTACGCAACGCGAGCCGGGCCTCCACCTCGTGCGCACGAGCCTGCTGCGCGCGGACCGCGAACTCACTGCGGCGATCGACCAGGGGCTCGTCGGAATCCTCCGACTCGGCCTGCGAGAGCCGCTGCTCGAGGTCTGTGAGCGTTGCCTGATCGGACGCCACCGCCTCCAGTGCTGATTGCTCCGCCAAGGCCAAGCGATCGGCCTCGCCTGTCGCGGCGCGCGCCGCCTGACCGAGAAGGCCGAGTTGCTCCGCGACCGCGGCCAGGCGGGCATCGGATTCATGCAACCGACTCAGCGCAGCTTCGGCCTCATCCGCCGCCGTGGATTGCTCTTCTGCCGCCGCGATGAGCGCGAAGCGCACTCGATCAAGGTGGTGCTGAACCTCCGTGAGCTCGCGCTCGGCCTCGTCCACCGCGGCCTGCAATTCCAGGAGGCTCGGCGCCTCACCGGAGCCTCCCTCGGCGTGGTGGGGCCCGAGGACATCACCCTCGCGCGTCACCGCGATCGCACCAGCCGCACGAATCGCGGCTGCCGCGTCGAGAGTCTCGGCGATGACGCGTCCCGCCAAACGGGGCGCAAGGGCGCGCAGGAGTTCCGGGGAACCACTCATGACGTCGCTGAGCCAGCGAGCACCCCCGGGCGCGATCCCGACGGCCGGTGACTCCGTCGGACCGTCGAGGAGTACGACGCTCGCACGACCGGCCGAATCACGGTGAAGCAGGAGCAGCCCACGCAACGCCGCGGCCGCATCACGCACGACAACAGCATCGGAGAGGTCACCGAGCGCGGCGGCCACCGCACGCTCGTAACCCGACTCCACCGTCACCATTTGGGCCACGGTGCCTAGGACGCCTGCCTCTGGGCCGGCCTGCATCAAGGCACCCGCGCCGTCACCCCGGGTCAGTCCAATACGTAGCGCCTCGACCCGCGCCGTGAGTGCTGCCCGCTGCCGCTCTCCGTCGCGCTCTTCAGCACGAAGCCGTTCAACCTCGGCATCGGCCGCTGCGAGTCGCTGCTGCGCAGCCTCGTACTGGGTATCGAGTCCGAGTTCGCCTGCGTCAAGACCGGCGACCTTGCTCTCCAACGCGGCAAAGTCACGCTGGGCTTCGCTCGCCCGAGACCGCGCATCCTCACGCTGCGCGACGAGCCGATCGATTTCCGCGGTCCTTGTTTCGAGACGCGAACGCGCCGCCGCGACCCGGCCGGAGAGACGCACGAGATCCTCTCGACGGTCGGACTCGGCCCGGGTCGCTTCGGTGACGCGGCGCTCCTCGGCACTGTGCTGGTCCTCAGCGGTCTGCCGCTGCGCGGTTGCCTCCGCAAGATGGGACCGGTGCCCTTCGACCTCGCGTCCGAGAGCGAAGAGTTCCTCGCGCAGACCGGCCGCCTCAGCCTCCATGGCCTCGGGGTCGCGACTGGACTCTGCCACGACCTCGTCGTCCGCCCCGAGGAGTCGGAGGCGCTCGGCGGCGAGGGATGCGGTCCCGAGGAGTCGCTCGCGCAGCGCGGAGAGCCCGAACCACGTCTGCTGGGCCTGAGCGAGAGCGGGGGCATCCACCCTGGCCTGCTCGTCAAGTTCGGACTCGCGGGCCACCACGACAGCGAGCGCGTTTTCGACCTCGGAACGGCGCTCGCGCATGGCGGTTTCGTCAGCCACCTCGGCCGCAAGCACCTCGCGCAGCTGCACGAGATCGTCCGCGAGTAGGCGGAGTCGCGCGTCGCGCGCATCGGACTGAATCACGACCGCGCGCCGAGCAACTTCGGCCTGCTTGCCCAGCGGCTTGAGTTGTCGGCGAAGTTCGCTGGTGAGGTCGGTCAACCGCGTGAGGTTGCCCTGCATGGCATCGAGTTTGCGCAGGGCCTTTTCCTTGCGCTTGCGATGCTTGAGGACACCCGCCGCTTCCTCGATGAAGCCGCGGCGGTCTTCAGGTGACGCGTGCAAGATCGCATCGAGCTGTCCCTGACCGACGATGACGTGCATCTCGCGGCCGATCCCGGAATCCGACAGCAGTTCCTGCACGTCAAGGAGTCGGCAGGGCGTGCTGTTGATCGCGTATTCGGATCCACCGTTGCGGAAGAGTGTGCGCGAGATCGTCACCTCGGTGTAGTCGATCGGCAAGGCTCCGTCGGTGTTGTCGATGGTGAGGGCGACTTCCGCACGGCCGAGGGGGGCGCGTCCCGAAGTCCCAGCGAAGATGACGTCGGCCATGTTGCCGCCGCGCAAAGACTTCGCCCCCTGCTCACCCATGACCCAGGCGAGGGCGTCGACGATGTTGGACTTGCCGGAGCCGTTCGGACCGACGACACACGTCACCCCGGGCTCGAACGCCAGCGAGGTCGCCGACGCGAAGGACTTGAACCCCTTGAGGGTCAGGCTCTTCAGGTACACGCGGACAACCTTTCAGACGGACAGGTGCCGCCACCCTACCCACGCCGGTCCGGACCCGACGCTTAGACGCTCCGAGGGCGCCGCTGGCAACTCGGGCATCGGTAGGACGATCGGTTCATGAAGGGTTCCCGCACGATCGGGCGACCGCACCTCTCACATGGTTCCCCCTCTCGGCCGTAGGCCCGCAGGGAACGGTCGAAATATCCACTGGACCCGTTGACGTCGACGTAAAGGTCGTCAAACGACGTACCCCCTTCCGCCAGAGCCTCGCGCATGACATCGCGCGCGTGGCCGAGCAGTTCGGCCACCTGTCGCGCGCTCAGCGTCCTGGCGGCACGGTCGTAGTGCAGCCGCGACCGCCACAGGGCTTCGTCGGCGTAGATGTTGCCGATACCGGAGATCAGTGACTGGTCGAGCAGGGCCCGCTTGACGCCGGAGTCACGCGACCTCAGCGCCCGAGAGAAGGCGCGATCATCGAAGAGTGGGTCCAGGGGGTCGCGCGCGATGTGAGACACCGAGGCCGGCACTCGGCCACCGGCTCCGTCGGCCACGAGCTCGTCGATGAACAGTCCCCCGAAGGTGCGCTGGTCGACGAACCTCAGGTCGCGGTCCGCTCCCGAGAGCGAGAGCCGGACCCGCAGATGCGCACCATCGGGTTGATCGGGCGGCGGGAGGAGCAACTGACCGCTCATCCCCAGATGGGCCACTAGGGCGCGCCCGTCATCGAGGGGCATCCAGAGGTACTTGCCACGACGACTGACCGACTCGATTCGTCGACCGCGCAGACCGGCGGCAAAATCGCGCTCTCCCGCGACATGTCGACGCACAGCCCGTTCATGGTTGACCGTCACGGCGTCGATGCGCCGGCCGCGGAGGTAGGGCTCAAGCCCCCGCCGGACTACCTCGACCTCGGGCAACTCTGGCATGGCGCCTCATTCGCCGTCAGGGTCGATCGCGCGGTAGGCCGCCTCCGCGGCCCGCTGCTCGGCCTCCTTCTTGGATCGGCCCTCGCCCTGACCGCGCGAGAAATCGCCGACGACGGCCCGCGCGATGAACCACTTGTCGTGATCGGGTCCGGACTCATCGACCTCATAGTCGAGGGCTCCCAGCTCAAGACTGGCCGCCAGTTCCTGCAGCGATGTCTTCCAGTCCAGGCCCGCGCCCAGATCAGCAGCCCGTTCAATAAGTGGGTCGAACAGTCGATGCACCAGAGTTTCGGCCGAAGCCAGACCGCGTTCGAGATAGACGGCGCCGATCAGCGCCTCCAATGTGTCGGCCAGGATTGAGGACTTGTCGCGGCCTCCGGTGGTTTCCTCGCCCTTCCCGAGGAGAAGGCAGTTGCCGACGCCGAGTTCACGAGCGACATCGGCGAGAGCACGTGCGTTGACCACGGCCGCGCGCATCTTGGCCAGTTGTCCTTCGGCGGTGTCGGGATAGTTGCGATAGAGCGTCTCGGTCACGACGAGGCCGAGGACCGAATCCCCCAGGAATTCCAGGCGCTCGTTCGTGGGGATTCCACCGTTCTCGTAGGCATAGGAGCGGTGGGTGAGAGCCAACTCGAGCAGGGCTAGAGGCCCTCCGAGGTGGTCACTGAGTTCGTCCATGGGACTCATGGCAGCGCCTCACAGGCGTCGGTGAGGTCGCCCACGATCTGGGCATCACGCGCGCGGACCTCGTCGAGATGCCAGCCCTTCTCAGCCAGAGCATCCCCCAGACAGACCAAGGCGAGCGAATCGACGCCGAGGAGGGGCAGCGGGGTGTCCGCCCGAACGGGCGTGGCCGACGAAAGGCCCAGAACGCGGCGCAGCCCGGCGTCCACCGCGTCGGCGCGGCCGAAAGCCGCACCGGAGGCGTCGCCGCTTGCCGTCACGGCCTCAGACGTCGAGGACGCGACGCTTGGCGTAGGTGCCGCAGGTGGGGCACACCGTGTGGGCGAGCTTCGACTCGCCACAGCGCGCGCAGGCCACCAGGGTCGGAGCGGAGGTCTTCCACTGCGAACGGCGGTGCCGGGTGTTGGAGCGGGAGGTCTTCCGCTTGGGAACGGCCACGTCAATCGTCCTTCTCGTCGTCGAGCAGTGCGCTGAGGGCAGCCCAGCGCGGGTCGGTGGTCTCGTGACCATGTCCGGGATCGTCGTCCAGTCGGGCACCGCATTCGATGCACAGCCCTGCACAATCCTCCCGACACATCGGTGCGATCGGCAGTGTGAGAACCACTGCGTCGCGCACCGTCGCCTCGAGATCGATGAGGTCGCCCTCGATCGTGGGCGGCGCATCGTCGTCATCGTCAGCCGCCGCGTGCGCCACGTGTCCGTGAGCGTCTTGCGGCGGGTAGACGAACAACTCCTGGATGTCCGCGGTCTGCTCCCACGAGACCGGCTCCAGGCAGCGCGCGCACTCGGCGACGACATCCACCCGGACGGTTCCGGAGACGAAGACCCCCTCCACCACCGATTCCAACCTCAGATCGAGGTCGACCTCGGTGCCTTCGGGCACCTTGGCCAATCCAGTTCCCAGGCCCGTTGCGGCAGGAACTCGTCTTTCGAACTCCTTCATCGCGCCCGCCCGGCGACCTAGTTCGCGGGTGTCCACGACGTAGGGAGCACGGGGGTCGAGGGCGCTCAAGACTCCTCCGACGGTGCTACAACGGACCCGATCACTCGAACGGGCCGCCCGTCAGGATACGGCAGAGCGGCGCCAGGAGCGAAACCGGTCGTCAGGACAGGAGGTCGCCGCCCTCTTCGAGCGGCTCCTCGTCGTATTCGGCCTGGTCCCGGAGCTTGTCGCGGCCACGCTCCACCGCCGTCAAGGTCTTGTGGAGGGTGATCTCGAAGGAGGCCAGCCGCCCATCGATGTAGTCGTCGGTCTCGCGACGCATCCGTGTCACTTCGTCGAGTGTCTCTGAGCGCAGCGCCTCGGACTCGGCGACGGCCACGAGGTAGACCTCATGTTGCGAGAGCATCTGCATCTGCTCTGCCCGGGCCTCCGCGATGAGCCGGTCGGCCTCGATCCGGCCTTCCGCTACCACGCCCTCGCGCTCGGCGAGGAGTTGATCCGCATCGCTGAGTGACTCCGGCAGCGCCTCACGGATGTCCTCGATCATGTCGAGGACCTGGGCGCGGTTCACCATGCAGGATGCCGACAGGGGCACCGCCTTTGCCTCTTCGATGAGGATTGCGAGTTCCTCGAGTCGCTGATCGACGTCCACGCTTACTCCTTCTTCGAAGCCTGCGCCGCGACACGCTTACGCAGTCGTTCCAGGACCGGATCGGGCACCAGGCCCGCCACGCTCCCACCGTGCGTCGCCACCTCCTTGACGAGGCTCGACGAGAGATAACTGTAAAGGGGGTTGGTCGAGACGAAGAGCGTCTCCACGCCCGCGAGTCGATAGTTCATCTGGGCCATCTGCAGTTCGTAGTCGAAGTCGCTCACAGCGCGCAGTCCCTTGACGATGGCTCTGATGTCGTGCTCGGCGCAATAATCCACGAGGAGCCCATGGAAGCAGTCCACCTCGACGTTCTTCAGGGGAGCCACGACCTCACGGAGCATCTCGATTCGCTCGTCGACCGTGAACAGGCTCGACTTCGACCGATTCACCAGGACAGCAACGATGACGCGGTCGGCCACATTGGCCGCTCTCGCGAAGACATCAAGGTGTCCGTTGGTGACGGGATCGAAGGAGCCGGGGCACACCGCGACGCGCATCGCCACTCCCTTCGAGAACTGGGCGCTAGAGCGCTAACCGACCGTACCAAAGCGCGGTCTCCCCGTATTCGCGTCGACGCAGCGAGTCCCAACCTGACTCCGGCCAGGGGGCCCCCGAGCGGACCTCGCGCTCCACGATGACGAGGGCCTCCTGGTCGAGAACCGAGGGGGTCGCCCAGCGCTCGAGGACCGCGGCGACATCACGATCGGGTACGTCGTAGGGGGGATCGAGGAAGGCGAGGTCGAACGGTCCGGTCGGATCCGCGGTGGCGGCGTCCGCGACAAGCACCCGCGCGCCCGGAAGGCCAACCGCGTCGATATTGCGACGCAGCAGGGTCGCCGCCCGTCGATCGCGCTCCACGAACGTGACCTCCGCCGCCCCCCGACTGAGTGCCTCCAGGCCGACCGCGCCAGACCCGGCATAGGCGTCGAGTACCCGGAGCCCAGTCCATCCACCGAGCATTGACTCCAGACTCGAGAACAACGCCTCGCGCACTCGGTCGGTGGTCGGACGCGTGCCGGCATGCGGCACGACAAGGCGTCGGCCCCCTGCCCGTCCACCGATGATGCGCACGTCAGCCCTTTTCCAGGTAGTCCGAGCGATCGTCGTCGCTGATGGCGCTGACGTGTTCGCGCAGCGCTGGGTGGAGTTCGAGTTGTGGGTCCTCCGCCACCAGAGTCGTCGCCGCGACGCGAGCTCGCTCCACGACGGCCTCGTCGCGGACCACCTCGAGCAGGCGCAGTGACGACCGGCTCCCCGACTGGGCGGTGCCGAGGACATCGCCTTCGCGGCGCGCCTGAAGATCCACGCGCGCGAGTTCGAAGCCGTCCGTGGTCGCGGCCACGGCCGCGAGCCGCTCCCGGGCGGGCGAGTCGGCGTCGGCCGCGGTCACGAGGAGGCACAGTCCGTCTCCCCCACCGCGGGCGATGCGTCCACGGAGCTGATGCAACTGCGAGATGCCAAAGCGATCAGCGTCGAGGATGACCATCGTCGAGGCATCGGGCACGTCGACACCGACCTCAATGACCGTGGTGGCCACCAGGACATCGATGGCGTCCGCGGTCTCGGAGTCAGCAGTGAACCGACGCATGGCGTCGTCCTTTTCGTCCGCTGTCATGCGGCCGTGCAAAATGCCGATCCGCAACCCGGTGAGCCATCGCTCGCGAAGTTCATCGGCAACGTCAAGCACGCTCGACATCACTGGACCTTCCGCAGAGTCGGAACCGTCGTCGGCTTCATCCCCGATGCGGGGGCAGACGACGAACACCTTGCGCCCGGCCTCGACCTCCTCGCGCACGCGGGCCCACGCCCGGGCCAGGTGAGCCGGCTGTTCGCGCGGGGCCACCACGTGCGTGGCGATTACTCCCCGCCCCGGTGGGTACTCGTCGAGCACGCTCACCTCGAGATCTCCGAATACGGTCATCGCCACCGTTCGGGGAATCGGTGTCGCCGTCATGACGAGCACATGAGGGCGCTGGCCGTCACGATCCGCCGCCCCTAGGACTGCCCGCTGCTCGACACCGAAGCGGTGCTGCTCGTCCACGACGACCATGCCGAGTTCGGCGAACGTCACCGTGTCCTCGAGCAGCGCGTGGGTACCCACCACGATGCCGGCCTCCCCGCTCGCCACCGCGAGGAGTTGTTCACGTCGCTGGCGGGCCCCCTGCGAGCCGGAGAGGAAGGCGATGCGCGTGGAAGGCCCAGATCCGGCGAGGAGCCCGGACTCCGCCATCGGTCCGAGGAAGGTTCGCAACGTGCGCAGGTGCTGCTGGGCGAGCACCTCCGTAGGCGCCAGGAGTGCAGCCTGGCCACCCGCGTCGACAACCTGCAGCATCGCCCGCAAGGCCACGAGCGTCTTGCCGGCGCCGACATCCCCCTGCAGCAGCCGATGCATGGGGTGATCGCTGCCCAAGTCCTCGGCAATCTCGGCCCCAACGCGTTCCTGGGCCCCCGTCAGGACGAACGGTCGCTGCGCGTCAAAGGTGGCGAGCAATCCGTCTGATCGCGGTGGGCGAGGGAGCGCGGATTGACCCTCGAGCAAAGCCCGGCGCTGGGCGAGCACCACCTGCAGGCCGAAGGCCTCGTCGAAGCGAAGCCGCGTGCGGGCGGCTTCGATCGCGTCCTGATCCGTCGGCCGATGGATCTGCCGCAGCGCCTGGTCGAGGGACAAGAATGCCTCGTCGGTGATCACGGAGGCCGGCAGTGGATCGACGATGTCCTCCACGGCATCGAGGGCCAGACGCATGGTCTGCTGAATCTTCCAACTGGGCAGGCCGGCGGTCGCCGGGTAGATCGGGATGAGCAAATCGGCAAACGCCGCCTGCGCTTCACTATCGGGCTCGAGATCGCTGCTGTCGGGAAGCATGACAAACCGCGGATGCGCGAGTTGCCGCGTGCCACCGTAAGCCGACACGGTCCCGGCGAACAGTCCACGCCGACCGACCTGCAACTGACGCTGAGTGCGCCATGCCTGATTGAAAAAGACCAGGGTCAGTCGGCCACGGCCGTCGGACACCACGACCTCGGTAATGGTGCCCTTGCGTTGCTGCATGCGCCGGTTGGTCGCGGACATCACTTCCGCGAGCACGGTCACGTGCTCCCCGGTGGCGAGCGCGTCCAGGTCGGTGAGATCACCGGGGTCGATATAGCGGCGCGGGTAGTGGCGCAGGAGGTCATCGACCGTTTCGATGCCGAGGCCCTCGCGCAGCGCCTTGGCGGTGCGCCCACCGGCAACATCGGCCACCGGGGAGGCCAGTGTCACGCGGCGCATCGGCTACTCGACCCCGATGATGATGGGCCAGAGCGGTTGGCCACCCTCGAGCGACACCACCTCGATGCCGGCATGGTCTCGGCTTAGTGAGTCGGCCAGCGTCTCGAGCAACGTCGGATCAGCGTCCTGCCCGCCCACGAGGGTAAGGAGTTCGCCACCCGAGGACAGCAGACGCTCGGCCACCGCGAGAGCCACCCCGTGAACGCTGTCACCAATCTCGACAATGTCACCGTCCGCTATGCCGAGGATGTCACCCGGCACACACGGACCG
>Ga0222715_10004884_pt1 | contig 11517 bp, 14 predicted proteins | sample C33_9DmetaG_FD_165056 | JGI IMG/M metagenome (GOLD analysis project Ga0222715, IMG submission 165056) | Estuarine water microbial communities from San Francisco Bay, California, United States - C33_9D | ecosystem: Environmental > Aquatic > Marine > Unclassified | place: USA: California...
TGTATCCAATCACCCGGATTCGAACCAGGGACCCACTGATTACAGCAGTTGTTAGTCGTGAGACTACAGTCAGTTGCTCTCCCAACTGAGCTATGATTGGCTACAAGTATATAACGACCAATTTCTTTAACCCACTTCCCACCCAATAATAAAAATATTTGTAGATGTTATATAACTGAGAGACCCAGGATGATTGCCATAGTCATGATCGGATTACTCTTACTGGTCGGACTTGGTCTTGGTCTTTATTTTTTTGTGTTTGCCAAAAAGGATTGTAAGAAAATTACAGAAGAAGATGAATGCACCGAACCATGTCAATGGGACACCTACGGAGACAAGTGCATTGGAGAGAAGGATACGCTGACAGCGGCTCCTACTCCTACGCCACCTGGCTGCTCCACATACACTACCCAGGACACGTGCGTGTCTCCTTGCGAATGGGATTCGTCAACGAGCAAGTGTGGTTCACCAATTATGCCGAGTGGTGGTGGACAAACAATGTCTGGATATACCAAATTTGGTGGAAAAAAGTTAAAATCTGAAACACGCATTTCCAGCTGTGTTAAAAATGATCTGGAACAATGCAAAACTCAGTGCATGTATAACGAAAATTGTATTGCATTTACCCATAATGGTGAAAGATGTTGTCTTTACAATGGTATCTCCAATTTTTCCGATGACGACAAAACTGATTTATACTTAAGAAATGCAGACGGATATGAAAACAAATCTTTGGGTAACTTTACGGGAGATGATATACTTACTACACCTGCAGCTAACTTGGAACTTTGTGGTCGAGCGTGTGATGAAGCGGCACAATGTAAAGGGTTTTCTTACAAAATCGGTTCATGTGTGTTGAAGGGTGCTAACTTGAGTTCTACCCCAGTGCTAGACGGATCTCAGTACTACAAGCGTTCTTCTTCGAACATACCAGGGGAAGTCAATTGTAAGAGCCTTGCTGCAGTAAACCTAGCCAATAAAAAGGTATTTATTGCGACGAATGATAGTCATGAAGTCCCAAACAAATCAATTGCCGCTCGGTCTCATTGGCACGGCGACCAATGGAAAGACCAGGGTCAAATTTATGTTAAAAATTATGTGCGAACTTTTGGTGAAAATAGTGGTCAAGTTGCGACGATTGCACCCGTCCCTGGTCGCACTGATGAGTATTTCATCACATTTACATACACGAAAGATGCGCGTGAAGGACCTGGTGTCAGGACTATTATGATGTTTGGTGGCGGTGCAAATGATGACAACGAAGTCACTTGGTTTGGTTCATGGACATTTTGGAACGATCCCATTTGTCGTTGGAAATTTTTCAAAAAAGAAGGCACCGATAACGAATATTGGATTGTAACGAACAGAGAACATCGCGCACCATGTATGATGTTAAAAATGACGAGCGATGGCCTTCGTGCAATTCCTTTTGATACAGACGACACAGAGGCAGTTTGGGTAGTCGACGAGTTTACTCCCATCGGTTAACTGAAAAACCAGGGATGATTGTCTCCTTGCGAAACTCGATGTTTCGTGCCCCGGAGATAAAGTATTGACTAGATTGCAAATGACGAGAGAAAAAACATTGGCGGAAGGCTTGACTGGTAATGTTCGTTATGAATACAAATGTTGTGGAAAATAATTTTACTTGTAATTAATATATGATTAGCATAGTCTTAGTGTTGCTAATAATTATACTTTTGGTTCTCAGGAAGCCAGTGGAAAAGTACAATTATAAGTCATATCTCCTGACCATCCCGAGTGCCCAAGAACGCCGAGATGTGTTTTTCGAATATCACGACAACGACCAGCACCCCGTGGAGGTCGTCTACGGACAGGACACGAGAGACGTGAAGAATGCTCGTAAATTCGAAAACATGGTACAACCCGAGTTTTTCGATAAATCTGTGGAGATGCACTACGATTCGAGCGTAACTCGTCCCAATATGAGTTATTTCAACATGGGTGCGATCGGGTGCTACTTTGGACACTTGGAGATTTACGACAGAGCCATCAAAGATGGCGTGAAATACGCGCTCATTTTTGAAGACAACGCGGTCGTCAAGTCACACAAACTCTACGATGAAGTGCAACGCGTCATCAAGGAAAGAGGGGACAACTTCGAGGCGTGCTTCTTCCACTGCTTGTCCTATCTCCCAGCCCCCGAGGACCCGGAGCGCGTGCTTTGGATTTCGAGCACGAAGTGTTACCTCGTGCACGTCCCAAATATGAAAAAATACCTACCCACCTTTTTACCCATGAACAACCACGTCGACTTGAAATTTGAAGACATCATCGCCAAAGGCGCGCGCGTGTACTACCGGGACATGCGCAAATATTTGACCATCGATAGACGAGTTACGTCTACGATTGGGCACAGAAGTGAAGAAGATGACCAATTCTTTTCACGTCAGTACCCGAAAGTTCCGCGTTCTAAATTAGTGAAAGGGTGGTAGTTTACAAAATATACGGGTGTCTTTTTCTTTCCTCCTCGTTGCGAATCAACTGCGTGATTGCGAGGAAAAGCAGAGTCACGAATATGGTGTCTTCGAAGTCCCGCACCGCGGCGAACGCCAACAACACGAGCACGAAGAATTTCGTGAACGTGTTCATAAACACCTTTTCGAGAACCAAAGGTTTTTCGGTTATCCCGGAGGCACCAAAGACGCTGTGGATGAGGATGATGATGCCGTAGATGAGTGGTCCATTGACGACATTTTCAGTCTTAGATAAGTAGTCGAAATCAGTATGGACGACAAGACCCGTGACTGAAAGTATAGCCAGTAGGGCAAGTACGATATTGTTCTGAAGATACATATATATTTACGTAACATTAAATTCGTACGAGAGAATTATTCAGTGGATAATGTGCGTATGGTAAAATTTGCGGCCCCCCGACACAGACGAAATTTACATGTCCCTGCGCGTGTTCGAAAGCTTGGCGAGCAGCCCTGGAAGCGGCGACATTATCATAAACACACGGATCGGCGGCGTGGATGAGTTCCGAGGGCTTGATCACCTTGACGTCGATGTTATAAAGTCCGATGGCGTCGATGATGTACTGATAATTCACACACTCACTGACGACGACGAGACAATGGCCATTCATGGCGAACGCGTGTTGCACATCAAACACGTAGTTTTCTTCGCTTTCTGGCGTGATGACGACATCGACGACGGGTTCGGACATAGACGTGTATCTCGACAATTCACCAGATGTATCTGCGATTTCCAAAAAAACCACGGCGTGTGCGCTTTGCGCGAGGACGTGTGCCTTTTTGATGTATTGCACGATTTCCTGAACTTCACTTTGAAATCCAAACCCCGTGATGCCTACGATATTCGTATTAATGCCGAGTGACGTTAATTTTTTCGCTTCAACCTGGACATCTCGGTCTCCGATGCAGTAGAGGACGTCGAGGTTATTGAGATGTCTCTTTGCGAGTTTCGGTTGGAGGGATTCGCGAGATGTGTGGAGCACAGAGCCAGGTTGGCTGTGACCATCGCACACCAGAAATTCGTCCATAAAACCATGATTGAGGCCTTTCCACCCCTCGACTATGCCCCAAACCTTGCTATGCCTATGTTTCTCCCGAAGTGCAATCTGATTGATGCACGTGTTCACTCCGGGACAAATTTTACCAGGGGTTACGATGCCGACGTTCATTTGCTTTTCAAATGCTCCAAAGCTTTATGTACAACTTTTATCAGCTTTTAGTACATAGAAAATTGTGAGTGCGAGAAGAATTCCAATACCAATTGGAACTTGATTGAAAACTATAGATGCAACGAATAATGTCACCACGATGTAGACGTACAGATATTGTAGATATTCAGTGAGTGAACGATACGCTCGGGTAAAGCCAAGTGTCGCGGGGTACGACACGAAAACGGCATCTGAGCTTTTTCCGTGATTCGTCGTGGCGATGTTTTCAAAGAGACGCTGCTCTTTGTCAACTTTGATGAAATCATACTCGTTGCACATCGTGTTGAAGTTCACCTGGTCATCTTGACACGTTCGAGCGAGTTCATCTTCGAGGATGATTTTCAGGTACTTGACGTAGCCCGCGTACATTCCCGCGTTCGCGACGCCGTCACCACACGTGGGGAAAATCATTCGCGTCACGAGTTTAGAAAACGATTCCGGGTCCTTTGAAAATAAAACTTTACATTTGTAACTATCAAAAATTTCTTTGATGTTTTCGGGTTTTTTATTAATCTTTGAATCAAATCCATCAATGAATATGATGAGGTCGTCGTCATTTTTTGATTCATAAATGTATTCGAGAAGTCCCTTTGATTTATCAGAGTACCCGTTCCATTTTTTACCCCATCCAAGCACCTTTATGGGTACATCGAATTCATTGTGAATGAGTTCTTCAAATAATCCAAAAGATTTATTGGCATACGTGACGATTTCCACACTCATGTGGTATTATATTAAATGTATATTTTTTTACACACAACTTTTATCAGCCATCAGTGTGTAAAATAAAACGCCCACGACACTCAAGTAGGCGGGGAGCCACTTGTACGTGCTAGGCAGCAGTAGCAAAAGGACGACCATCGAGACGATGAACTGCCACTTGAAAAATTGAGAATACTCCTGAAGTGAACGCATCACTCTTTGGAAATTTATAGATGCTGGATAGGACACGAAGATGGCATCTGAGTTTTTCCACTTATTCAGAGGTGCGATGTTTTCAAAAATAACCTGTTCTTCGTCGACTTTGATGAAATCATATTTTTTACAAAGTTGATTCAAGTTTCTTTGGTCATCTTCACACTGCATTCCAAGCGCATCTTGCAGAACCAGTTTGACGTTCTTCGCGTATCCCATGTATAAACCAGAATTAGCTATATTTTTGTCGACACACGTCTCGAACACTTTTCGAGACATGTACCCACCGAGGGGTTCTGGGTCTTTTGACACGAGCATGCCACATTCGAAAGATTTAAAAATTTGTTCAATATCCTTTGGGTCTTTATTAATACGAGTATCGAAACCATCTAAGAACACCACGACGTCATCGTCATCTTTATCTTTAAGGTACTCCACCATACCTTTGTACTTGTCAAGAAACCCATTCCACTTCGTGCCCCACCCGAGCACGCGCACCGGGACGTCGAATTCATTGTGAATGAGCGCCTCGAACAGCCCCTGAGATTTATTCGCATAGGTCACGACTTCGACCATTTCTTAATATACTCAGAGATAATTTCTATTTTATCTGGATCATCGGTGAGTTCGCGTGCGTCGGTGATGACTTTTAAATATTGCATCTTTTGAAGTTTGTAATACAAATCACGCCACCCCTGTTCGTGCAGAAACAACTTGAGTGGGGCGTTCGCGTGGGCATTCCACGTACCCTCGCGCGTCGTCGTTCTCGTGCGCATACTTAATGATACGTGATAATTCTTTTACCTCGCATCACCTGAAGAACACCTCCGTGAATGCCGTACTCTCCAATCTTCGGAACGTGTGCTATTTCAAACTTTCTCGAACCCGCGACAATCATCTTTTTCGCATCGTGTAAGATGGCTCTATCCGTGACTTGCTTCGTGCCAGAGCCCCACCTGTAATCGTAGACTGGTGCGTATCCCATGTTGGTTGTGTGCGGTGTGACGCACACCCCACTAGGGGTAAAATTAAAAATATTTGTTCTACACTTCCGTGGTAGAAGGCACCGTCGACAATGTGTCTCGGCTTTTTTTACGTCGTAACATGAACATCGTGGTCATCCAATTTTTCATCGCCCTTTCGTGTTTCTCGATGTCGTCGTTCCCTAAGATGCTCAACCCATTGCACACGTCGGGTTTGTTTTCTTTATCAGGAAAATCGATATTGAATGCGATGATGGCGTTCGAGGGTATGTCGGGGGCGTCGTCGAGTAACCTGTCGTACTCTTCTCGACATTTATTCACAAATTCTACGACATTCCCCCTGTGTTGTGGGTCGAGGGAGAGCTCCATGTCAATATTTCTATAAAATTTCGAATACTGCACACACATCGCAGAGTGCGTTTCCGCGAGCTGCGAACTCTGTGAAAATTTCGAGATTGACGTGAGAATCCCACCGACGACGTTGAGAAACGCAAACATGTACTGGGCAATCATGATCTTCGACTTTGTGTCTTCGGAAACGCTATCGTTTCCACTGGGGTTCAGTACGGCAAACCCCCCAACCCCCGTGATGCTCGATATGATAATAGACGGGTACGAGAGCCAGTCATTCACGCGTTTAAAGTGAAGCCTTGCAAAGTTGTGCAACCAGCGGTATCCAGCCGCTTTCTCGGCCCACCTGATGAGCAGCTGTTCTTGCTTCGGACACCAATGGTGGTTCTCCATGCTTATTTTACGCACACATTTTTAGCTCGCTCGCGTGCGAGTGTGTCGACCTTCTCATTCATGGGGTGACCATTGTGTGCCTTGACCCATCGCCACTCGACGTGTTTCATTCTGAACAATAACGCATCGATTTTTGTCCACAGGTCTTTATTTTTCACATCAGCACCCCCTGCAGTTTTCCATCCATTCTTTTTCCAATTATGAATCCAGAGCGTTAACCCATTTTTCACATACGTGCTGTCGGTGAACACAAATATGTGAAAAATACCCAAGTCCAGACATTTATGAAGCGCGCGCTCGACGGCCTGGAGTTCCATCCTGTTGTTTGTCGTGTTTTGTTCAGAACCTGAGATTTCAAAATTATCGCACGCCGCAGCCCAGCCCCCAGGACCGGGATTTCCTAAACAACTCCCGTCGGTATATACGTGCATCCTTACTTAAATATATTTTCTCGTGTTTAATTAATAACAATGGACCCAAAGAGGATTGCAATCATCGTCGCAATTCTGGCCGTCGTAGGTCTCGCCGTGTACCAGTTTGTTATTAAAGGGCAAATGAAAGCGTGCTCGAATTTCAACACACAAGATAAATGCGCGCTTCCGTGTAAGTGGGATGAATACTTCGAGGGTGAAGATGGCACCTCTGGTCGATGCGTCGAAAAAGAAACGCCTTTGACGCGACTCCAGGAACAAGCGGCTACTGAAGAGACTCAGCAGGTCGAAAAAGTCTCGACCCCTTCTATCGACATTTCCTCCATCGAAGGTCTCACGGGTCGTTACACCGCGGAGTCTTACAGCACTTCTCAAAAATTGTGGAAGGATGAAAGTGGAAACACGAATGATTTCCGCGTCGGCGGAGACTTGAGCGTCTCCGATGACAAGATGTACGTGTATGGTGGTGCTGGTGAAAAGTTCACGCTCCCGGACGAGCTTTTCGATCGTCAATACACAATTTTCATCGTGGCCAAGTACCACGGAGAGAACAAACGCCGCATCTTAACGAGTGCCAACGGGGGGTGGTTCTCAGGACACAACGACGGAAAGTCGGGCGTGGCGTATCACGACAACTGGATCACCGAGAATGTCGATCATTACGGAGATGAGTGGGTGCTTTCCACGGACCAAAGAAACTTGTACCGAGCCAATGGTCGGAGATTCAGTGGCTACGGACTCGATGAAGGCTTTCCGGAGTCCGTTGGTGTGAACGTCGTGGCTGGACAAGAATCTGATTACGCCATCGCTGAAATTTTGGTGTACGACAAGGAACTTTCGGAGGAAGACTACCTCGAGGTCGAAGCCTCTCTCTTGGAAAAATATTCCATCGGTCCGAAGCGTTTCATGCGCGCGGGACTTTTCACGTCGTACGAAGATGGTGGTGACATTTACCGCGCCCGGGTCGATTGTGGTTCCACCTCCGGTATAGGTGGTTTTAAGCTCGCGACGAACAACAACAAGTTTCGCTACGAGTACAACTGCATGTTCAACCTCGACAAGTCTGGTGAAGCGATTGACCTCACCACGGAATACAAGAGCAAGACTGATAACTTTTACGACGCCATTCTCGATGAAACCCTTGACTGCGGTACTCGCCCGATCGAGTCTTACAAGTTTGACGTGAAGAACAGCAACCAAACACAGGTTCGATACAGATGTTCCGATGCGGAAGTTGATTCCGATACGTGCAGAGATATCGTGTCGTCTGAACAAGATATCAACACGCTCACCGCGCACGACATTCAGTGCGATGACAACGAAGTCATGACGTACTTGAAGTTTCAAAAATCCGAGGACCCGAATAAAACCAAATACATGTATAAATGTTGTAAACCTACAGGGTATTAATTAATTTTCTTTGATTTAATATATAATGAACCCCCTGGTTATCATCGTATTACTCATCGCGATTGGGGCAGGGGTATACTTCTACCTCGAGCAAGAGAAGAAGAAATCGAAACCAACCACGACACCGACACCGACACCGGTAGCGGGAGCAGAAGTTTCTGAGAAATCATCCACAGACACCCCTGCGAGTGATGACGGAGCCATCAAAGTGGATGGATTGATTGGTTGGTGGGATGGTAATTCGTACGATGATAGTCAGCGCGTGTGGACAGATAAAAGCAGCGCAGGAAATAACATCACCGAAATTTCTGGACTTTTGAAAAAGTCTAAAAATGGTGAAGAAGTCCAGGGTGATGTCGACGCGGTGGTGGCGTTTCCCGAAAACATTTTAGAGGATGTAGAAGAATACACTTTCATCTCAGTTGCCAAGTACAATGGCGAAAACAAACAAAGAATTTTCACAACATCCACAGAATCTGGAGAAAATTTCCTGTTTGGTTTTCATGGGGGGAATTCTGGGGTGTATCACACACCTTCTGGGTGGAAGACTCCGCAAGTTAACCACCATGGAAGTGACTGGACTTTAAGCGTCGTTCAGCCTAAATTATACAAGTCAAACCAGGCGAACCGAACTGGTTTCTACAATCCGTTGGGTGAAGGTGAAAATGAAGTACCTACACGCATCACAATTAACGGAATGACGAGTGAAAAATCGGACTGGTCTGTGAAAGAGATGATTCTTTACGACAGAAATCTCGAAGCTGGTGAATATCTCGCGATAGAAGATGCTTTGGTGGAAAAATATAAAATCAAACCCAATCGTTACGAGACAACGAAACTCACCGGGGGTGGAACTGGTGAAGCGTGGCCGCAAATCATTCGAGATGTTCAATTTAAATGTGGTAAAAGCGAAGCACTCGCCGAAATTGGGTCTCCTTACACGTGTATGTCGGGGGTTGACATCGATGGAAGTGAAATTCCGGGGCAAACAATTTTTGAAGAAGTCAAGGGGGAATCTGAATATTTCAAAAATTTACAAAACAAGAAAATTGATTGCGGCGAACGGCCTATTAATTCTCTGGGACTCGCCTTGGATGACGACGAAGAGAAGATTCGCTATGAATACGTCTGTAATAACTCCGTGGTGAAAAAAAATACATGTCAAACTATTTATGGTGATTCATATGCGACGGGGACATCTTTTGGAAACATGACGTATTTGACGAACACTAAATGTCCCGAACAACACGTGATAACTGCCGCTAAACTTATTCCAGACGCGACGGACGCGACGAAGCAGAAGTGGGAGCTCACGTGTTGTAAACCCAAGGGTATTTAAATAAAAATATTCGTAGATGGTATAGAACCCAGGATGATTGCCATAGTCATGATTGGATTACTCTTCATGATAGCATTTGGTCTTGGTCTTTATTTTTTTGTGTTTGCCAAAAAGAATTGCACGAAAATTACAGAAGAAGATGAATGCACCGAACCATGTCAATGGGACACCTACGGAGACAAGTGCATTGGAGAGAAGGATACGCTGACAGCGGCTCCTACTCCTACGCCAACTGGCTGCTCCACGTACACCACGCAGGACACATGCTTGTCTCCTTGCGAATGGGATTCGTCAACGAGCATGTGTGGTTCACCAATTACGCCGAGTGGTGGTGGCTCTACTCTCAGCGCGCGTGACAAGAAAAAGATGCAATGTCTCGCTGGTAGATATCACGAAGCGTACAAAAAATACAAGGCGGGTGGTCTCGATGCGGTGAAATCTTACTACGATGAATTTGGTAAATCGAAGGGTTTGAATACCGATTGCAATCTCAGCGACTACGAAGCAGTGTGTTATACTTTACAAAATCCAGAAGTATACAACGCTTTCCAGTATGATAAGGCAAAACTCAAAAAGCACTACTACGAATATGGCCGTGACAAAGTGGCGCGATTTAACTGCCGCGGTGGTAAATTCATCGGGTCTGACCTACCAGAAGATTCAACTTTGATATATCAGGGTGGAATCGGTCTACACAATACACCCAACAATCTATATTACCTGAATCAACAAGGAGACGGCAATCTTGTATGGGTAAAACGGGGTGCTGGAACACAATGGAGTTTGGGTTCTCACGTATGTGGAAATGGAACTACCGCAACTTTACAAGGTGATGGGAACATTTGTGTGTATGGAGCAAACAACTGTGCGAAATGCACAATGTCAAACAGTCCTTCGGCTAAGGGTCATGTAATCGTAGCTAAGGACGATGGTAAGTTGTATGTTGACCATGGTGATGGCGAAAGTGGGCGCAGCTACATTTACGAACCTTAAAAAAATATTATAACACTATAATAAATAATGAGCGTAGTTATCATAGGTGCTGTCGCGCTCTTATTTATAGCTATCGCCCTTGGTCTTTATTTTTTTGTGTTTGCCAAAAAGGATTGCACGAAAATTACAGAAGAAGACGAATGCACCGAACCATGTCAATGGGACACCTATGGAGACAAGTGCATTGGAGAGAAGGATGACCTCACACCGGCTCCACCGACACAGCCGACACCACCTGGCTGCTCCACGTACACTACACAGGACACATGCGTGTCTCCTTGCGAATGGGATTCGTCGATGAGCAAGTGTGGTTCACCAATTACGCCGAGTGGTGGTGGCTCTACTCTCAGCGCACGTGACGAGAAAAAGATGAAATGTTATTCCAGTAGATATCATGATGTCTATGAAAAATACAAGGCGGGTGGTCTCGGTGCGGTGAAATCTTACTACGATGAATTTGGTAAAGCGAAGAACCACAACACATCGTGTGACCTAAAAGATTCCGAAGCCCTGTGTTACGCCGCACAAAATCCAGAAGTATTCAACGCTTTTGGGTTTGATGCCGGCAAAGCTAAAAAGCACTACAAAGATTATGGTTTAGAAGAAGTAAAACCATTCTCTTGTAGAGGTGGTACATTCATAAATTCCCCTATTCCGAAAGATGCTGTTATTAAAATCGGTGCCGGGGCCATTCAAAGACTTGATACACCAGAACGCAAATATATTTTGCAGCAGCAAGGTGATGGCAACCTCGCATGGAACAGCACAGATGAGGGTGCTAAGTGGACTTTAGGTTCTCACGTGTGTGGCCCTGGTACTACTGCTATTTTCCAGGGCGATGGGAACATTTGTGTGTATGGACCAAACAACTGTGCGAAATGCACGATGTCACACGATAGCGCCGCGAAGTCTCACATTCTTGTTGGTCAAGACGATGGTACATTGTACGTTGACCACGGCGATAAGGACACGCGCAGCTATATTTACGAACCTTAA
>Ga0222715_10004886_pt1 | contig 11517 bp, 11 predicted proteins | sample C33_9DmetaG_FD_165056 | JGI IMG/M metagenome (GOLD analysis project Ga0222715, IMG submission 165056) | Estuarine water microbial communities from San Francisco Bay, California, United States - C33_9D | ecosystem: Environmental > Aquatic > Marine > Unclassified | place: USA: California...
AGAGGGTATTTTGCGAACGTTGTATGACCCGCGTAATGCACTTACCAATGAAGTGTCCGAACAGCTGTATCAGCATTTCGAGGCCCTCGTGTACCGAACGGTGATACCTCGCAACGTACGCCTGGCAGAAGCACCCAGCCACGGCTTACCGGGAATCGTCTATGATCGATTGTCCAGAGGCGCAACCGCGTATATGGCCCTGGCTGGGGAGTTCATGCGCAGACAAGAACAGAGTCAAAAGGAAACAACTTAATGGTGCAGAAGCGGAAGCTTAATCGTGGGCTCGAAGCACTGCTGGGGTCCGGGCTCATCAACCAGCCGCGGCCCGATGTTCCGGAAGAAGCGCCATCCACTACCGTCCAATTGCCCAGGACGGAACTCCCGATCGAGAAGCTTCAGCGAGGCAAATATCAACCGCGGAGAGAATTTGAAACGGAGGCCCTGAAAACGCTGTCGGACAGCATTAGCGCCCAAGGCATACTGCAACCCATAGTGGTGAGGCCCGTTGCGGGCAGTCAGTTTGAAATCCGGTCTGGCGAGAGACGATGGCGGGCCGCACAGCTGGCAAAGCTTGCGAGCGTTCCGGTAGTTGTTAAAGACGTTTCCGATGAGGCAGCGATTGCGATTGCGCTCATTGAAAATATTCAAAGAGAAGACCTCAATCCGGTAGAGGAAGGCTTGGGCTTAAAGCGCTTGCAGGATGAATTTGGTTTGAGTCAGGAGCAAATAGCGCAAGCGGTGGGGCGGTCCCGTCCCGCGGTAGCCAATCTGCTGCGACTGTTAAATCTGCAGAGTGACGTGTTAGCCATGCTGGAGCGCCGTGAATTGGAGGCGGGGCATGCGAAGGTGCTACTGGCTCTGGAGGGGGGTGATCAGGTTCGCGCAGCCATGCAGGTTGCAAAGAGGGGCCTGTCAGTGAGACAGACCGAGACCTTAGTCAGAGGTTGGGGCCACGACAAAAAGCCTGCGACAGCAACTGACCCCAACATCAGCCGTCTGGAGCAGGATCTCAGCGACCGGTTTGGAGCCAAGGTAAGGATCCGACACCAGCAGAGCGGACGCGGCACGCTAGAGATTCATTACACCACCCTCGAGGAGTTGGATGGCGTATTGAAAGGATTCGATTAAATGCAACGAGTTGAAGGGTTTAAGCCTTTCCACTACACTCCCCACCGCATGTAAGGGGGGCTGGGTTTATCTTGGCCAGACACGATGCTACAGGGCCCTTCGTGACCACTAGAAAACGCCTTTTGAGGGCAGTGGTGATCACAGCGGCGAGCGTTGTAGCAGTGGCAGCCATCACCGGTTTTTTCCGGGGCTTTCATACTTCTCTGGACATGTTGCTGGGCGGTGTGTGCGTGTTGTTGCCAACTTTTTGGCTGGTGCTGGGCCTCACGTCAGCGCGCTCGGCGCTAAGCCCAATATGGTTTGGGCTGGTTCGGTATAGCCTGGCGGCGACGTGTTTTGGCATGCTGTTTGCCTTGCGTCCGGAGAGCGAGCCGGTGGCAGTCATATCGGGAAGCGCGATGGCGCTGTTATTGCCTTCAGCGCTGGCTGTCAGGCACGGATAAAAACTCGTTTGGGGTTCTGCCCCTAATGAACGATGATCAATTGAGCGCCAACTAGGGCGCGCGGAGCATGACCTCGACAATGGCGGCAAACGGCGACAGTCAAACCGTATCCGAATATATCGTCCACCACTTGACGAATCTTACCTATGGGAAGTTGCCGGGCGGGTATGAGCGTTATGACGGCACGGTTGTTCGGGCCAGCGGGGAGTGGACCATGGCGCATGGAGCCGATGAAATCGCTGCGATGGGATTCAATGCCATTCACGTAGACTCCATGCTGTGGTCTGTTGGGCTTGGCCTCATTTTTTGTTGGCTATTTCGCCGCGTGGCGAAGCAAGCGAGTGCCGACGTGCCCTCTGGCCTGGTCAATTTCGTTGAGATGGTCGTGGAGTTTGTCGACAACACGGTTAAAGACACCTTTCATGGCCGGAACCCATTGATCGCCCCGCTTGCACTAACCATATTTGTGTGGGTGTTTATGATGAACCTCATGGACTTGATCCCGGTAGATCTCGTCCCGCATAGTTTGATGCTTGCCGGCGTGGAGTATCAGAAAATTGTGCCTTCCACCGACCCCAATATTACAATGGGGATGGCGATAGGCGTATTCGTATTAATGCTGTTCTACTCCATTAAGGTAAAGGGTTTTGGGTTCGTTAAAGAGCTGACGCTGAACCCTTTTAATCATCCGCTGTTTATTCCCGTCAACCTCTTTATGGAGGTGGTTGGTTTGCTTGCCAAGCCTTTTTCGCTCGGGTTGCGCCTGTTTGGCAATATGTATGCCGGCGAGATGATTTTTATTTTGATTGCGGCGCTCTTTGGAGTAGGCGTGTTCTGGATACTGCCTGCAGCGCTATTGCAAATTGGCTGGGCGATTTTCCATATCCTGGTGATCACACTTCAGGCATTTATTTTTATGGTTTTAACAATCGTGTACCTCTCTATGGCACACGAAGATCACTGATTCAAACCTTAGTACTTTAGGAGACAACCATGGAACTGATATACGTTGCCGCCGCTATCATGATGGGCCTCGGTGGAATGGGGGCAGCCATCGGTGTAGGCATCCTCGGCGGTAAGTTGATCGAGGGCTCTGCACGACAACCGGAGCTGGCACCAAAACTGCAGGGAACATTCTTTTTGGGCGCAGGCCTCGTCGATGCTATCCCGATTATCGGTGTGGGCATCGCGATGTATCTGATTTTTGTGGTAGCGGGCTAATCTTCCGTTTTTCTGCAGGGCGCCCGTTAGCGCCCCTGAGCACCACAGGAGCACGAAGTGAACATTAATCTCACGTTGATAGGGCAGCTCATCGCCTTTGTGGCGTTTGTGGCCTTTTGCATGCGCTATGTCTGGCCGCCGATCACCGCAGCCATGGCTGAGCGGGCTAATAAAATTGCCGACGGCTTGGCGGCCGCTGATCGTGCGGGTCATGATTTAGAGCTGGCTCAGCAGCGTGCCATCGAGCAGATGGCAGGGGCCAAGCGAGAAGCCGCAGGGATTATCGAGGCAGCGAATAAGCGCGCTCAGGCCGTGATAGAAGAGGCCAAGCAGGCAGCTGTTTCTGAGGCAGAGCGAGTGAAGGCTGCCGCAGCCGCTGAAATCGAACAGGAGCGTGCTAGAGCACAAGAGCAGCTCATGTCTCAGGTGAGCGGACTGGCCCTTGCGGGTGCTGAGAAGATTTTGGGCGCCGAAATTGATGCAGCCAAACACGCAGAGTTACTCAAATCGCTGACGGCAGGGTCGTAGTCGGTGATTGAGCCAACAACACTTGCCAGGCCTTACGCGCGCGCAGCGTTTGAACACGCGAGAGCCGCGGCGGCCTTGCCCACATGGCAGGCGGCCCTGGCGCAGCTTGCTGCAGCGAGCGCCGAACCCAGGGTGGCTGCATTGTTGCGAGATCCCAACAAGACTGCGGGCCAGCGCGCATCCGCGCTTAAAACCCTGCTGGGCGATGACGCGCCCGACGGAATCGGCAATCTGCTTGCCATCATGTCTGACAATGGCCGGCTGGCGCTGTTGCCAGAGGTGAGCGCCTTGTTCGAGCAACTCAAACAGACGGTAGAGAGCACGGTGGCCGTTCACGTCACTTCCGCGTTTCCGCTGAGTGATGACGAACAGAGAAAGCTAGCTCAAACCATGGAGGCCAGGCTTGCACGCAGCGTTACCCTGACATCCGACACAGACCCCTCGTTGTTAGGAGGGGCCCTTATTCGCGCCGACGATCTGGTGATCGACGGCTCAGTTCGCGGCCGCCTGAATAAACTGGCCGGCACGCTGACCCAATGATAGAGGAATAGGTCATGCAACAGCTCAACCCCTCAGAAATCAGCGATCTGATTAAGCAACGGATCGACCAACTTGAGGTTGCTTCCCAAGCAACCAATGAGGGCACCATCGTCTCCGTTACCGACGGCATCATTCGAATTCACGGCCTTACCGAGGTGCAGTATGGCGAGATGATCGAATTTGAGGGTGGTGTCTATGGTTTAGCACTGAACCTCGAGCGCGACTCGGTTGGTGCGGTGGTGCTGGGAGACTATAAGCAGCTGGCCGAAGGCCAGACCTGTCGCTGTACTGGACGCATTCTGGAGGTTCCGGTAGGCCCTGAGCTGCAGGGTCGCGTCGTGGATGCCCTTGGCAACCCCATCGATGGAAAAGGCGCGATCGAAACCAAGATGACCGACGCCATCGAAAAAATCGCGCCGGGGGTGATTGCCCGGCAGTCCGTTGATCAGCCCGTTCAGATTGGACTCAAAGCTATCGACGCGATGGTGCCGATCGGCCGTGGCCAGCGAGAGTTGATCATTGGGGATCGCCAGGTTGGCAAGACAGCGATCGCCGTCGATGCCATTATTAATCAGAAGGGAACCGGTATTAAGTGCGTGTACGTCGCCGTGGGGCAGAAGGCATCTTCTGTTGCATCGGTTGTGCGCAAGCTCGAAGAGCATGGAGCGATGGGGCACACGATCGTTGTCGCTGCTAATGCTGCGGACCCTGCCGCCATGCAATACCTCGCACCCTTTGCTGGTTGCACGATGGGGGAGTATTACCGGGACCGCGGACAAGACGCGCTGATTATCTATGACGACCTGTCGAAGCAGGCCGTGGCTTACCGCCAGATTTCCTTGCTGCTCCGCCGTCCTCCAGGCAGAGAGGCGTACCCGGGCGACGTCTTCTATCTGCATTCTCGTTTGCTCGAGCGTGCGGCGCGCGTTAACGCAGACTACGTAGAGCAGTTCACCAATGGCGAAGTGAAAGGCCAGACCGGCTCACTGACCGCCCTGCCGGTTATCGAAACCCAGGCGGGTGACGTATCAGCCTTCGTGCCGACCAACGTGATTTCTATTACTGACGGGCAGATCTTCCTCGAGGCAGATATGTTCAATGCCGGTATCCGCCCGGCAATGAATGCCGGCATTTCAGTCTCTCGAGTGGGCGGTGCGGCGCAGACCAAGATCGTTAAAAAGCTCTCCGGTGGAATACGAACTGCACTGGCCCAGTATCGAGAGCTTGCGGCGTTTTCTCAGTTTGCTTCGGATCTTGACGATGCCACCAAGGCCCAGCTGGAGCATGGCGAGCGGATTACGGAGCTGATGAAACAGAAGCAGTATGCACCGCTGACAATTGCTGAGATGGGCGCACTGCTATACGCCGGGAACGAAGGTTATCTGCAGGATGTAGAGGTTGCAAAGATTGGCGATTTTGAATCGGCGCTGCTGGGGTACTTGCGAGCGGAATGCGCGAACGTGATGCAGCAGATAGAGGCCGACGGCGACTGGAATGACGAGCGCGAGGCCGCGTTCAAGTCAGCAATCGAAACCTTCAAGACAACGCAGACCTGGTAACGCTAAATGGCTGTTGGTAAGGAAATCCGCACTAAGATCTCGAGTATTCAGAGCACTCAGAAGATCACAAGTGCCATGGAGATGGTTGCGGCGAGCAAAATGCGGCGTGCGCAGGACCGCATGGAGTTGGGTAAGCCCTATGCGCAACGTATGCGATCTGTGGTCGGCCATATTGCCAACTCCACCCCCGAATATCGGCACGCTTACATGCAAGAGCGCGAGATCAAGCGAGTCGGATACATCGTAGTGTCTACCGATCGTGGCCTTTGTGGGGGCTTGAACATCAATCTGTTCAAAGCAGCGATTCAGTCCATGAAGGCACAGCAGGAAGAAGGTGTCGAGGTTGAGTTGTGTCTTGTGGGCGCCAAGGCGGGCGGTTTTTTTGCCAGCGTCGGCGGCAACGTGACTGCGACGGTCCGAGACCTCGGAGAGGAGCCCGCGCTGGAGCACTTGATCGGCGGGGTCAAGACCATGCTTGACGCCTATACAGAGGGGCGTATCGATGCGCTTTTTCTTGCTGGTAATGAGTTTGTGAATACCATGACGCAGGCGCCGCGCGTAGAGCAACTTCTGCCGCTCAAAGCAGAAGATAATCCTGCCCTGTCTCATCATTGGGACTATGTTTACGAGCCTGATGCGAGAGAGCTTTTGGACGCCTTAATGGTGCGTTACATCGAGTCACTGGTTTATCAGGCGGTGGTAGAAAACGGGGCATGCGAGCAGGCGGCACGCATGATCGCTATGAAGAATGCCACTGACAACGCCGGAGAGCTGATAGACGAGCTCCAGCTGGTCTATAACAAAGCACGTCAGGCAGCGATCACTCAGGAGCTGGCGGAGATTGTCGGTGGCGCGGCAGCCATTGGCTGACCTTCGCCTGAAAAGAATGAATTGCGACGGCGCGGCTGTTGCGCGAGTTTGAAAATGAGGACCGGAAAATGAGTAGCGGAAAGGTCGTGCAGGTGATTGGCGCGGTAATCGATGTGGAGTTTCCACGTGAGAGCGTGCCTCGGATATATGACGCACTGACAGTGGCCGATAAGGGCTTGACGCTGGAGGTGCAGCAGCAGCTTGGCGACGGGATTGTTCGCGCCATTGCGATGGGCCCATCTGAGGGCGTGAGCCGCGGCCTGAGTGTCGAAAACACGGGCGCCCCGATTTCGGTTCCAGTAGGCACAGAGACTCTGGGCCGGATCATGGACGTATTGGGTAACCCCATCGATGAGAAGGGCCCTATTGGCGAGAAGGAGCGCGCCGCTATTCATCGTGCAGCGCCCACCTATGAAGAGCTTGCAGCCTCAGACGAGTTGCTAGAAACGGGTATTAAAGTGATTGATCTGGTCTGCCCTTTCGCCAAAGGCGGCAAAGTTGGACTGTTTGGCGGTGCCGGCGTGGGCAAAACCGTCAACATGATGGAGCTCATTAACAACATTGCAACCGAGCACTCAGGCCTGTCCGTTTTTGCTGGAGTGGGCGAGCGTACCCGCGAGGGCAACGACTTTTACTACGAGATGCAGGAGTCTGGCGTTGTCAATGTAGAAGAAATGGACAAATCGAAAGTAGCTATGGTCTACGGCCAGATGAACGAGCCGCCGGGGAACCGCCTGCGAGTTGCATTGACCGGCCTCACTATGGCGGAGCGCTTTCGCGACGAGGGTCGGGACGTACTCTTGTTTGTAGACAACATTTATCGTTATACATTGGCAGGAACAGAGGTGTCGGCGCTCTTGGGCCGCATGCCTTCAGCGGTGGGTTACCAGCCCACCTTGGCGGAAGAGATGGGTGTTCTGCAGGAGCGCATTACGTCCACCAAGACCGGCTCAATCACCTCGATTCAGGCCGTCTATGTTCCGGCGGATGATTTGACGGACCCTTCCCCTGCAACCACTTTTGCGCACCTTGATTCCACGGTGGTTCTGAGCCGGGATATTGCTGCCAAGGGTATTTACCCTGCGGTCGATCCGCTCGATTCCACGTCAAGACAGTTGGATCCGCTCATCATTGGGCAGGACCACTACGACGTCGCTCGAGGCGTGCAGTCGGTATTACAGCGCTACAAGGAACTGAAAGACATCATTGCCATTTTGGGCATGGATGAACTGTCAGAGGAAGACAAGCTCACCGTAGCACGAGCGAGAAAAATTGAGCGCTTTCTTTCACAGCCTTTCCATGTTGCCGAAGTGTTCACGGGTTCATCAGGAATCTACGTTTCTCTGAAAGACACTATTGCGGGTTTCAAGGGAATTCTGGCGGGCGACTTCGATAATTTGCCCGAGCAGGCGTTTTACATGGTCGGCTCTATCGAGCAGGCTGTGGAGAAAGCGGCCAAGCTCTGAGGCTGCCCGGGGGACTGATACATGGCGATGACCTTACATTGCGACATTGTCAGCGCCGAGGCCCAGATATATTCGGGCCTCGTTGAGATGTTGGTGGCTACCGGTGTGGAAGGAGAGCTGGGGGTTTATTATGGCCATTCAGCATTGCTGACGAGATTGATACCCGGCCCGATTCGAATTGTTGAGCAGGGCGGTGAGGAGCAGGTTTACTACGCGTCCGGCGGGTTTCTGGAGGTGCAGGGCGATGTGGTTACCGTGCTTGCTGACACCGCCGTTCGCGCAGATGACATTGACGAGGCGGCTGCCGAGGCGGCTCGCAAGGATGCTGAAGACGCCTTAACCAACCAGCAAGGCGAAATTGACTATGTGCGCGCCTCCGCTCAGCTAGCTGAGGCGACTGCGCAGCTCGCTGCGCTGCGGAAGCTTAAAAATCGCGCCAATCGGGGCTAGCCTCCTCTCAGCGCCCAAATGACGCCTATTTTTGGTGTTTGTTTACCCTCACGACCTTGAGCGGTTGCAATGCGCCGATGGTTGGCAATGATGATCGTTGCCATCACTCCCGGGCGGGCTTTTCATGCTTGAAGTAATCATTTTGGCTGCTGGACGGGGCAGCCGGATGCACTCAAATATACCGAAAGTGCTGCATCCCCTGGCAGGGCGCCCTTTGGTCGGTCATGTTCTCGGTACCGCCCGCGATCTAGGCGCAGAGCGCATACACGTTGTAGTAGGCCATGGTGCTGACTTGGTTGAAGCCGAGGTGAGCGCTGCAGACGTTACGTGCCACCTGCAGGCAGAACAGCGTGGTACGGGTCATGCGGTGCAACAAGCGATCGGTTCCTGTGACCCAAGCAGTACGGTCCTCGTTCTCTACGGAGATGTGCCGTTGATATCGTCTGCGAGTCTGCGCGAGGTCATTGATCTCTCAAGTTCCGGTGTGGCGATGCTCTCTGCAACACTGGAAGACCCATTGGGTTATGGCCGGGTGATTCGCGATGAAGTCGGGGTATTTATTGCCGTAGTCGAGGAAGCCGATGCTTCCCCAGCCGAAAAGCAATTGAATGAAATTAACACCGGCGTCCTGGCGGTCAAGGCTACAGCGCTGATGGCATGGCTTGAGGGTATCGGCAACGACAATGCTCAGTCTGAATATTATTTGCCCGATGTCTTAGCGCTGGCCAAAGCGCAGGGAGTGCCGGTCACCGTGGTTCACTCAACCAGCATGCTGGATACGCTGGGGGTGAATACCCCCCAGCAGCTCGAGCGGCTCGAGCGTCTTCATCAGGCAGAGTTGGCAGATCAATTGATGTCGGCGGGCGCGGTGGTTGCAGATCGCTCACGCCTCGACATTCGCGGCGATGTCCAGTGTGGTCGTGATGTCAGGATCGATGTGAACGTTGTGCTTGAGGGCCGCGTCAGTTTCGGAGACGGTGTTGCTATTGGCGCGAATTGTGTAATCCGTAATGCACAGATAGGAGATGCCGCACAGATCCTCCCCTTTAGCCATATTGACGGCGCGACCATTAAAAATGGTGCAGTCATTGGGCCTTACGCCCGATTGCGCCCGGGTACGCTGATCGATGAGCGCGCGAAGGTCGGCAATTTTGTTGAAGTCAAAAATACTCACTTGGGTAAAGGCGCCAAGGCCAACCACCTTGCCTACCTCGGTGACGCTGATATTGGTGCGGAAAGCAACGTCGGCGCCGGGACCATTACCTGTAACTACGATGGTGCGAATAAGCATCGCACCACTCTGGGAGAGGCGGTATTTGTGGGTTCGAACAGTACGTTGGTGGCGCCGCTCACCATCGAGGCGGGCGGCTTTGTTGCAGCGGGTTCAACGATCACTGACGATGTGAAGGCCGATCAGTTGGCAGTGGCTCGTGGCAAACAACGCAACGTGGATGGGTGGACAAAGCCCGCCAAGCCCAAGGATGCTGACTGATGTGCGGCATAGTCGGAGTGGCAGCCCGGCGCGATTGTAGCGAGATCCTATTAGAGGGGTTGCGCCGCCTAGAATATCGCGGCTACGACTCGGCTGGCTTCGCGTTGATCGATCGATCAGGAAAGCTCACCAGCCATAAATGCCTCGGCCGCGTAGCGGCGCTAGAGGCTGCCCAACTGGCTGAGCCGATACAGGGGGGTACGGGCATTGCGCATACGCGTTGGGCGACGCACGGAGAGCCATCCGTGATCAATGCGCATCCGCACATTGTCAACGAGCGCATCGCCGTGGTGCATAACGGCATTATCGAAAACCACGGTGCGCTTCGCGACGCCTTGCTACGCGAAGGCATCGAGTGTGTTTCGGCAACGGATACCGAGGTGGTTGCCCATCTCATTGCGCAGGCTGTTGAGTCGGCTGACGGGCTCATGGCGGCTGTACAAGCGGTTCTGCCGCGGTTAGAGGGCGCTTATGCGCTTGCCATTGTTGACCGAGAAGCGCCAGATACCATTGTGGTGGCCAGGCAGGGCAGCCCGCTAGTGCTGGGTGTGGGCATTGGCGAACATTTCGCGGGTTCTGACACGCTTGCGCTCAGGTCGGTCACCGACACCTTTGTGTATCTTGAGGACGGTGACCTAGCCGAAATCAGCGCCGATGGCTATCGCATAGTCGATTCGTCAGGCGAACTGGCCAGCAGAGCACGTACCCGGCTGGCACTTCAGGCAGAAGATGATGGCCTGGGCGAGCATGACCATTTCATGCGCAAGGAGATTTTTGAGCAGCCTGCCAGATTGCGCGACACGGTTGCCTTTGGGGCAGGGCAGGACAGCGCTTTCGGCGCCGCTGCAGCGAATGTCTTCCCCCGGGTGGCAGCGGTTCAAATTCTGGCTTGCGGCACCAGTTATCATGCAGGTTTGGTCGCACGGCACTGGATTGAGTCATTGGCTGGCTTGCCTTGCCAGGTAGAGGTGGCTTCCGAGTTCCGCTATCGAGAGTCTGTGACGCTGCCGAATACGTTGGTGGTGGGTATCTCCCAGTCTGGAGAAACAGCCGACACGCTGGCGGCGCTTGAACATGTTGATCTCGAGCGCGTGCTGGCGCGCCTTGCCATCTGCAATGTTGATCACAGCGCCATGGTGCGCCTGAGTGAGCTCGTATACCTCACGCAAGCCGGAGCGGAGATCGGCGTGGCCTCTACTAAGGCCTTCACCACGCAGTTAGCCGCGCTTCTTAACCTCGCGTTCTGCCTTGCACGCCATCATGCTACCGCTCCTATTTCCGAGTCGGAGGTGCCGGCAGCGCTAGCTGAGATGGCTGACGCCGCCGAGGCTGTGCTTAAGCACGACGACAGGATCAAGGCGCTGTCTCGCCGTTTCACCAATAAACAGCACGCACTCTTTCTCGGTCGCGGGATTTACCATCCCATAGCGATGGAAGGCGCACTCAAACTCAAGGAAATTTCCTATATTCACGCCGAGGCGTACCCGGCTGGTGAGCTGAAGCATGGCCCATTGGCGCTGGTTGATGAGGACATGCCCGTTGTCGCGGTAGCCCCCGACGACAGGCTGATGGAAAAACTCCGCTCCAACCTCGAAGAAGTACGGGCCCGAGGCGGGCAATTATTTGTGTTTGCGAGTGAGAACGCGGGTTACGAGTCGGGGTCTGGATGCGAGGTGCTGGAAATGCCTGCGTGTAGCACCTTGGCCGGGCCGGTGTTATTTACGATAGCCCTACAGCTACTCTCTTATCATGTTGCGGTCGCGCGAGGCACCGATGTGGATAAGCCGCGGAATCTTGCCAAGAGTGTTACGGTGGAATAG
>Ga0222715_10004889_pt1 | contig 11509 bp, 12 predicted proteins | sample C33_9DmetaG_FD_165056 | JGI IMG/M metagenome (GOLD analysis project Ga0222715, IMG submission 165056) | Estuarine water microbial communities from San Francisco Bay, California, United States - C33_9D | ecosystem: Environmental > Aquatic > Marine > Unclassified | place: USA: California...
TACCTGTAGATGTTGTAGCTAGTTTTTCTGCATTATCGTAATACAATGTTACTGCGCCATCAGCAATCGCACGTATCATTCTTTCACCTGTGTATTTGTCAATTAATACATCATTTGAACGTATATACAGATTGCCTGTACCACTATCATCAATAATAGAGTTACTACCATCGTGATAGATTTGTAAGTCTGAGCTAGTACCAAACTTAGCTTTAACACCATCGTTGAACAGTATGTCACCTGTCATTGTACCACCAGCTTTAGGTAGCGCAGCGTCAGCAGTAGTACCTTGCGCGGCAGTAGCATAATCAGAAGAATCAAATGCTTTAACTTGTGCTAGGTTAGTAACCTCAGAGTCCATCAAGGCTCCTGCGGCAGTTACATTAGCAGTATCCGTCACATCAGCAGATGCTTCTATGCCATCAAGTTTAGTACCATCAGCAGCTACGTCGCGGCCATCTACTGTGCCTGATAGGGTTACGCTCCCGGTAAAGTTTAAATTACCTGTGCCTGTGATATCGTGGCTATTAAGACTTAAGTTGCCGCCAAGTTGCGGTGTAGTATCGTCTACAACGTGTGCGAGTCCACCACTTGCAGTTGAGCTAATAACGCCCCCTGCGGATATCGTTACGTTAGTACCAGCAGATATCTCATTTAGAGTTACATCTGCACCTGTAGCTATGCCATCTAACTTTGCGCCATCAACACTTACATCTCTGCCATCAAACGTGCCTGACGTAGTTATGTTGCCTGTCATTGCACCGCCAGATAATGGTAAATAGTTTGTCAATGTTAGTGCATTTACAGCAGTGTTAAGACTTGTAGTTGTTGCATGATTAGTGCCGTCACCAATAAATATATCACCATTATCAAGGTTAGGTACAGCATTGCTACGCCCTGCACCCATTATAAATATACCACCAGCACTTGCGTGTGAACGTGTTACTTTAGCTATTTTCTGTATTTGTGACGACTCACCTGATGGTATTGTTGTAGTTAATGTACCTGTATTTGATACATACAGTTCATCACCTTCACTAAATGCAGATGTATCTAAATTGTGCATTTCACCAAAAGTAATTACCTGACAAGATGCGTTTGCGCTTACAGATGCATCTATAATACCAAAGGCTGGCATCTTACTTGCATTATTGGCATCGGCTTTAGAAACAACAGTAGTGTTTCCTGATATGCCAGATATATATACTGGATCACCAGCAGATAACGCCTCACCAGCTTGACCTTTAAATTTAGTAGGGCCGCGCAATGGGCCTATAAATTCAACAGCTTCTACCTCATCAGTAACTGTAATACCGCTATCAGTTGTTATTAGCCTAACTACATTGTTATGATATAGTGTTACAGCACCGCTTTCATTAAATCGCGCCATATACGTATTACTGCCTTGGCCTCTAATATAAACATCATCTGAAGCAAATATCTGTAAGTCACCAGCACCCACATCACGTATGTAACTTGACACACCATCGTGCGATATCTCTAGGTCATTACCTGTGCCTAACGTTAATTTATAATTATCAGCTAAATTTATATTGCCGTTGCCATTGATATTCTTGCCGTTTAAATCTAAGTTACCACCAAGCTGAGGTGTCAAATCCTGTACGATAGCAGTAATACCAGATGTGTTAGTTGCATTAGCCCACACAGTTCCATTGTAAACAAGTATCTGACCGCTTATTGCATTGTTAACTTGTACGTCTGTAATGTTGCTAAGTATGTGATTGTGACCATTATCTACAACAGTTACTGCAATATCTATATCGCCTGTTGTGTAATCTAATGTACCACTACCTGTTGCTTCCCCGGTAAGGTTTGTTGTCAGGTTTGTAGGAATGGGTACAGGTGAACCACCAGCACTATCTTCAGCTATTGGCATTTAACTCTCCATTACCATTTTACGCGGTTAGCCCAATAGGCTGCGCTTGATTTACCTTTTGCTATGTTCTTGCGATGTCTCGCTTTAAAACTAGCTCTCTTTTTCTTCATACGTTGGCTTTCACCAGACTTAGGCTTTCCTGCTGTACTAGCACCTTGCTGTCCAAAGCGTATAATTTTTTCTTTGCCGTCATAACACGACTTTACAACGTGCGACTTTGTTTTATGCCCCGGTGTACGTCTAGGCTTGTTGCACTTCATCTTGGCTTTTAGTATAGGTTTGCGGCTAATCATTTTTTGTAAGCATCTGGCGTTGTTTTTAATGTAAGTGCCTGACCTACTTTAGCGCCTAATACTCTACTAGCATTATTAATTATATTTTTTTCTTTTGGTGTTAACACTCTAGCCTTACCTTCTAATTGTAATAAATTAATTATTTTAAGTGCATCTTTTTTTGCTTGTTTGGTTACAGATATTCTTGCAACTTCAGCACCACCTAATAACAACGCAGGTATTAATGCACCGCCAGTCACACCACCAGCCAGACCACCAACAGTTGCGCCACTCAACAGTGACATTACGCCAATTGGCCCCATACTTGTTGTATTATCAGATAAAGCTAATTTTGACAATCTGCCAGATAACCCTGGTTTTTTACTTGCTATACTTTCTATTTCATTTATTAAATTATCTTGTTGGGGGTTTGTGTCTGGTCTATTGTTTGCTGTTCGTTTAGCTCTATAAATTTCTCGTAATTCTTTTGCAACATTTTGCACTTCTTCTGGTTGTTGCATTTTTCCTTTAATTACATTACCAGCACTATCATAATTATTTTTCCTACCTATTATATTTTCTAATTTGTTTATTTGAGAAATTTGTGAATTTTTCTTATTTCCTAGTATGTATCGCGATTGTGAAAAACGTGCTCTAGGGTTACTATATTTTAATATATTTTTATTTAAATTATTATTAATTTGTCTAAGTACTTCTCTTTCGTTTGGTATTAAACTATCAAAGTTTCTATTTAAATTTGTTTGCAAATTAAATAAATCATTAGTTGTAAAATCTTTTTTTGACACTGTTGTGTTTGGTACTACAAGTTTATCTTTTGGTATTGTACTGTATGGTTTTAATCCCATTGCTTTAAATTCAGCTTGTAAACTATCTTCAGGTATTATATTGCTTGCTGGTTGCTCAACTGGCTTAATTTGTTCGCGTAATTTGTTGTAATATATGCCTACTTTACTGTCTTCAGGCAATTGCGCTAGTCTATATGTATCTACTCCAACTAATGCTCCTTCAATTACATCGTCTTCTATCGGAGCACTTTTAGCTTTAGCATCGTTATAATAATTATCTCTTTTTTTAATTAAATCTACTGTGTTTGCTTCGTTTTCTTTACGCAATTTAGTATTTTTATTAGCAATTCTACTATTTGCAAATTTGTTTATTCCAGCCTGTGCAAGCCCACCTGAAATACCACCTATTGCCGCAGCTTGCAATGTTGTTGCTGGATTAAAATCTGTATCAACACCTGTAGCTATCCCACTATAAACAGCGCTATCTAAAGCAGCACCCCCACCTGTATTAGCTGCCCTTGTTAATGCGTTACTTTTTGCTAATTTTGGCACTGCCATACCACCAGCATTTGCTGCTAAATTACGTTTTTTAAGTAATTGTGATGGCAACATACCAGCTTTCATTACTTTGCCGAAACCAAGTGCAGAGCCGCCAATATTTGAAGCAAGTGCTCTTTTATTTGCTTGTTCATATACTTTTTTATTACGCTGTCTTAACAGTCTCTTTGCATCTTCGTTTGATATATTATTTTTACTTGCTAACATACGTGCCGCTACAGGGTCTGATAAATTTGCTGTAGCACCACGTATTGCTTGATATGCAATTAATTGATTTAACAATGTTTCACTTAAATCTGGTATTGGTGCATTACGTTTTGTATCTATATTGTAACCCATTACTTTTGCCTACTCTTATAATCAAGATAATCATTTAAATTGTAAATTTCGTTATTTTTGTCTTCAAACAATCTCAATGCTTCTTTTGTATCTAGTTTATCGTAAGCGCCCTTACTATCAGAGAAGCCACTTATATTTGCTGCTGCATTGTGCGCGATAAATTCTTCTAAAAATTTTAATTTTTTTAATTCTTTTCTTAATGTACTTGCACTCATATTTGTATTTAATTTGTCTATAGTTTTTTTCATAATATCTGTTTCATAATTTGATATTGAACCTGCGCCTTTTAATATATTAACGTATGCTTCTTTTGCTTTTTGTGAACCAATTAGTTCCCAAGTATTGTATATATTTGTATAAGCCTCTTTGTTTTCTTCTTTACCAAATGCGGCTTTAGCGTCTCTAAACTTGCCACTAACGCCCTCAAATCCTACCATTCGGTTAAAAAATTTATTTAATGTATCATCATCATATTTTAATAATGTATCAAAATTATCTGCGCGTGCGTTAGTTGTCTGCCTTATGCTTGCAAGATTATCTAAAGCTTCTTGCGTAGTTTTACCTTTATTTTCCTGATACTTTTTGTGTTCAGTTTCTGTCATCATAATGTAGCCACCACCACCCGTAGGTATAAGTTTTGGGTAGCCACCACTATTGCCACTACTGTCATCGCCTGTTGCTACGATTCCTTCTATAGTTCGGAAACCTCCAGCTGGTGTTGGTGCGCCAAACACTGTTTTTCCGTCTGAAGTTGTGTAATTACGGAATTGACTTTCTATACCTTGCTTATCTAATCTTTGTTGATTTATTGCATCTTGTGTATATTTCATATATTTTGAAAAATTATCTTCTGGCTGTGATGGATTGCCATATCTATCTGCCATAATACTGCCTAGCAAACCTGCAAGATAACGTAAATTATTAGGTTTTTGCTCTTCTTGCACATCCTGTAATATACCGTTACCTGTTGCTGCGTCAACAGGTGCTGCGTCAACAGGTGCTGCGTCAACAGGTGCTGCGTCAACAGGTGCTGCGTCAACAGGTGCTGCGTCAACAGGTGCTGCGTCAACAGGTGCTGCGACACTTGCACTATTTTGTCCTCTACGCCTATATCGGTCTAATACATCTTTTTCAGTAAGACCTTTTTCGTGTACAAATTCGTTACCATCTATTATAGAAATGTCAAAATTTGCTAATTTAGCTAAATCTTGTCGTGATTGTTGTTGTCCACCTGTTGGGTCGTATTTTTCTTGATTATTGTTATACGTCGTATCGTATGGATTGCCCTGGCTGTCAAATACTACATTAGGATTTATTGTTCCATCGTAATCTACAGCATTGAGACCTGTTCTTTGACTGTATTTATTTCCTGTTCGATTTGGTGGTGAATATCTAGTCTGTTGCGGTATAAAGCCTCTATTTGCATTTATCATATCATTTTTCTCGTCGTTAAATTGCTGGTAAACATCTTGTGCGCGTTTTAATACATCTGCTTCTTGTTTTGTTAGTGGGTCTTTAGGAAAAAGGGGTACGAACAAGGGTCTATCGCTGACTTTACCTTCTTTGTATTCTTTACTTAATTTTTGTCTCTCTATGTTGCCTTCTCTATAACTATTTCTCATCATATCAATTGCCCTTGAAGGACTGACAGGAATATCTTCTACTATTGGTTCTGGCACTATATTATTGCTGTCGTCTTGTGCAGTTTTATCTAGTGGTGGAAACATTTTTTCAAATGCTTCTTCATCAAAATCTTCGTAACTGCCATCTTCTTTTATATTAATTACAAAATTAGGACTTTCATCTTCATTAGGCATATACTTGTTTATATAACGACCATATAAATTTAATTGTTGTGCTGGTGTCATTTTACTAATTTCATCAGTTGTTGTACCTAAATTTTTTGCAGTAGATTCTATAAATTGAAACAAACCTGTAGCACTTGAATTTGGATTTACTGCAGTTGGATTGTAATTACTTTCACCTGATATTATTTGATATATATCTTTTTCGTTTAAATCTGGGTTTTGTTTTAAGATATTGTTTAACTCTGCTTGAAAATCTGGTTCTGCCAAAAAAGGATAATCTGTTTTTACAGTTTCCATATTCACTGGTTGTTTAGCGTAATATTCATTTATACCTCCTTTAGTTACAACACCCTCTTCGTTTGTCCAACCTGGATTTAATTTTGCTTGCGGTGAATCAAGCCCATATAATATTTCGTCATCTGACCTTTTTCTGTGTGCTGGTGCAGCCTGGTATATACCTAGTGGATTACCTCTGATTGCAAACATATTCGTTAGTGGTGACATAAGTTTCTCTTTTATTACTTAATTTTATTTAATGCGCTGCCAAGTAATGTACCTGCAAACGGATTTGCTGGCCCCATAGCAAGCCCTAACAATCCTTTACCTATCATACTACCTGCACCACCGCTTTTAGATGTTGTTTCATTTGTAGTAGAATCTGTATATTTAGGTGTAGCACCGAGTATGCCACCTTCTATACCTGCTCTTCTATAAAAATCATCATATTGCCTCATAGCTTCTTGATATTGTGCATCTAATTGCGCCTGGTCTAAACCGCGTTGTGTTTGCCCATATTGATTTTCTATTCCATATGCTCTGTAATCTGCATCAGATAATTGTCCAGCCATATTACCAACTTGTGCTGCACCACGCAGTCGTAAATCTGCACCACGTAAACCAGCAGCTTGATTGTATGAGTCAGCTTGTAATTGCCTTGCAGCATCTGCTTGCAATCTAGCCGCTGCATCTTCATAACCTTGACTTCGTAACTGGCCTATAGTTTTTGCAGTAATGTCAGCATAATTACGTTCATTTTCAGCTTGTTGTATTGCTTGCCTAGAGCCACCAAACGCAGCAGATTTAGCAGCTTGTGCATCTATATTTTCAGCACTTCCCATTTGTTTTCGTTCTATATCACTGACTGTATTGTCAATAACTTGTTGTATGTATGGATTCATATAGCCAGATATGTCCATATCAGTAAAATTTTGTGTTTGTATTTGGTCTGGCGCATATTGTGCGCCTTGTTGTGCCATTTCTAAACCTTGCTCCATAATACCACGATTACTGACATTGTTTGACATATAATTAGACAATGCTTCTGTTTCCATATCAGCCATGCCAGCAACTCGTTCGCCTGTATATGGCGTGTATGCTTGCTCACCAAATGCTCTTGCATTTGATGCGGCAGTATTAATCATATTTTGTGTAAATGGGTCGGGTGTATTATTTACTTTTGTTTCTTTTTTTGTTTTACTGCCCATTACGGCCTCCATATTAAAGTTTTGCCATCTACAACAAAACCAAGTTTTTTTAATAATCTATTCCAGCCCTTACGATGCCCAAATGTTTCAATGTAACTACCACCTAAATTGTTTACATATTTTTTTGCGGCATCTACTAAAAGATAAAAGTCTTTTAAATCTCCACCATATAGCCAAACATTTAATCCAACAGTGCCATCAGATTTGTTAGCTATTTCTGTTATTGCAGCGCTATTATTTGCTGGCCAATACTGCGCTTCTTTGTTTATGACAGCCTGTTTAACTTCTTCATATGTATGCTCATATCCTGAACGTGCTAAAGCGTTCACGATTTGTTCTTTATGATTATCTATGTTTACAATGCTGTCCAAGACAATACTCCAGAGTTATCAATACTTGCGCTGTAACGTGTGCCGTTAGGACTTGTTAGTATTAATCTATTGTTTGCGTTTATATTTATATCTTCATTAATCTTGCGTGTTTGCGTCATTTCATATGTAATATTACGACGTGTTTCTATTTCATTTACTGCATCGTATGTTGGCATTGCATCAGGTAGCCTCATCGTTTGCTCCCTGGTTTAACTTCAATACGCGGTACACCTAGCCTCCAATTAGTTGACTCTGCGCCTATTGCTTTTACTAGCATCTGCCTTCCATGTACTCTTATTGGTACAGGTTGCCGAGTTGCTGTGTATGGGCCAAAACTACGTTCTGTGCCATTAGGATACATTTTAGTTTTAAATGTTATACTTACGTCACCCTGTGCGCTTTCATCAGGGTATAAAAACGTAAGATTAGAGCTGTTTTCACCTGTACCTAATTCTACAGGGCCATGTTCAATAAAACTAATATCTCCATTATGGTCATAACCAAACTCATGGTCATATATCTTGCCATTAGCGTCTACAGCTATTGGGTATGGTAATGGCGCTTTGTCTGTCGCGCATAATCTCGATAAACTGCCTTTATTCCAATGTCTTTCTCTATAGTCATAAACCACATATTTGTCATTTTCAGTGCTATCAGCACTAGGGTAAAACCACCAAACTTCACCGAATGATGCGTTATGCCAAGCAGTAACTTTACTAATTTGCGCTTTGTTAATGTCTTTAAACACTGCATCATGTACGTCGCAAGCTATAGGTTGACTGTAACCTGTATGTACATAAAAATTTTCATGTGACATCCAATATGCTGCGCCATCAGCCGTTGTTACCGCACCAGCAGACACTAAACCACCACCAGCATTATCTTGTGGGAATCCGTACACTAATGGCGGCCCTAAATATACAACGCGCCATACGTCTTTATCTGTAAATATAAGGCTACCACCTTTTACATTAACAGCATTTAATATTGTACCTGCTGTTTGCAAACTGAAGTTACCAGCTTGGTTGTTAGCCGCTGCTGTCCACTCATTTCTATCTTCTTGGTCTGACCAAGCAACATCTCTTGGCACTCCTGCTGCGCCAAGGCACATTACAATACGTTCTGGTGTTACTAATACAGCCCTGTTGTCTACAGGCGCATTTGTTACTTGTGTGGCATCAACATTGACGTTTACATTCCATTCGTACAGTTTGCCGTCATCAGGCAATACACCTAACAATATCTGGCCAAAAGTATCTAGTGACCATATGCTTGCAGGGTTTGTAGTGCTCACCACAGCTGGGTTACTAACTCCATACGGCCCTTGTCCATATAAACCTGTGCCAAATCCAGCGCCTGTATCTGCATCTGCACGCCCAACAGTTAATCCACTAGGTGTTATATCTGTTACAGCACCGCCAGATGTCATAGCATATAAATGGCTATTTGTTCCTATCGCAGCCCATACTTGATTGTTGTTATCACGCCAAGATATAACACGTCTTGCCTTACCACTTACAGTTGTAGTTGTTCTTTGCCTCCAGCCACCCATCGGCCCCAATGCACCAAACTGCCAACGCACAAGATTAGCATCAAAGTTACGGCCTTTAGACTGATACTCTGTTCCGTTGGTGTATACACCTGGTGGTATGTTTAATGGTACTAACATTAACTAAAACTCACTGTAACTGTATCTGAATTTATTACGTTGTTATCGGCATCTGTTACTTGGCATCTATAAACAGCATTGCCTGCTGATAACGCATAATTAAAACTAAATCTTGTAGTGTACTGCGTAGGCAGTTGTGGAAACAGATTTATACTACTCACAGTGCCAGATACATAAAACCATTGATATGTAAATGGCGCTTTACCACCTGTAACTGTTACCGCTGTGTAACCAGTGCCGGGGCTACTTGTAACGCCTGTGTAACTGCCCAGTGATGAGTTGTATGATGTAGAGCCAGACAGTGTTGTTTGCGTTAGTGTTGCTTCAAATGCAGTAGAAACAACTTCCCATGCGCTTCCATTCCATCTCTTTACACCACTGTTAGGTTCCACCCACGCACTACCATTGTAATACTTAGCTGTTACCTCTGCAAATGCAGTGCCGTTATAAATTTTAATCGCCATTATGCCGTTGTATCAAACCAAATGTCATCTGTTAATGGGCTTGTAGGCGCTGTATTGCCTACAGTTATTGTTCTTCCATTACCGCTTGCGTGTGCTACTTTGCTATCTAATGCAGCTTGCAGACCGCTTGTTTGCGCTATTGTTAGTGTATCATCTGCTATTGTGCCAACGCTTGTATCAAGTGTAAAATCACCTGTGCCGTCAAATGCTATGCTGCCTGTAACAACGCCTGTTAATGTAACAGTTCTTGCAGTAGCCCATTTATCTGCTGACGTTGCATTGCCTGTGACAGCGCCTGTTACGTTGCCTGTCACGTTACCTGTAACATCACCTGTAAGATTACCAACAAATGTCGGCCCTGTTACTGTGCCTGTAAATGTAGGGCTTGCTATTGGCGCTTTAGTATTAGCTAAGTTTTCATTAGTTTTTACTTGCGCATCAATCGCTATCTGCGTGTTATTTAAATCACCGCCCCATGTGTCCTGTGCAGTATTCGGTAGGTTGTATGTCCAGCCATAGTTAGTTGTTGTAGGCATATCAATAGTATCCTGCTGTTGCGTTTATCATCTGTGGTTTAGTTCCTGACATTCTGCGCTTATCTTGGTCATTCAATGCTTTAACAGCATCTTCAAACAACGCACTCCATACAGGTAATCTGCTGTCATCATTTAAAAAGGGTGCAGCGTGTAATAATGTGCCATACAAGTATATCTGCGGTGATTTACTTAATAACCAATTTGTATCTACATCATTTACTAAAGGCGTTACTTCAGCCAAGTACCTCATAATGCCAATAGTAGCATCTGGTGGAAACGGATAAAATAATAATTTAGTGCCTTGTATAGAATAAAATCTAGGTATACCAGAGTCAGCACCTATACCATCTAATGCGTTATGCGGTACATATTGCAACGGATATTCAGAGCTTTTCATCTGTATATTACGCATCTCTAAGAAGTTTGTAGGCAATGTTGTTTGCCCTACGTTTATAGTAAACTCAGTGTATTCTTCCATTTCAGATACATTGACTTTGCGATTAACGCTTTCTTCATTCATTTTAATAAAATTAGGTATTTGTGCAGTCAAATCATCACGATTTAACGTGTCATTTATAACTGTTTTTAATTCGCCTAGATTTGCAAATGCCATAACTACACCTTAAACTGCGCTACTCGCAATGCCTGAAACTCATTACTGTTTAATTTTTCTACAACACGAGGCCAATGGTCTTGATTAAATACATCAATGCCTTCTGTTGCTTTCCAATGCTGTATTAGCCCTAATGGTATTGTGCCAACTTTAACTAAATCAGCTTTACCTAATGTGCCTTTAGCATCATATTGTTGTCTTTTATTGTCATCTAGTATTTTAGTGACATCTTGTTCTGTTTTTACATACATTTCATCTGTTGCGCTATCAACTGCTAAGCTGTGTTTCATGCCTGTTGCTGAATCATATGAAAATGGTTTAAAACTACTCATGTTAATCCCTTGCTACTACCAAATCGTTTTCTTCTAATAACTTAGCTTGCGCTGCATTTGTTTTAAATATGTCGCCTTTTTTATAACATATTTCACTACCATCAGCATTTGATTTACCAGTTCTTATTTGCGCTATACCGCCTTTTTTAGTGACTATACATTCAATGCCGTCATCTTTTTGTATTTTTGCTTTAATCTTTGGTGCTTTTGCTTTTGGCATATTTATCTCCTAATTGTAGGGGCTGGCAAATGCCAACCCCCATTCGTTACCTAATACTAGGTTAAGTCTGCGGCTACGCCTAGACCTTTTTCGTTCTTCACGATAAGTGTCATATCACCAAGGATTTGACCTTTTTCGTT
>Ga0222715_10004890_pt1 | contig 11509 bp, 9 predicted proteins | sample C33_9DmetaG_FD_165056 | JGI IMG/M metagenome (GOLD analysis project Ga0222715, IMG submission 165056) | Estuarine water microbial communities from San Francisco Bay, California, United States - C33_9D | ecosystem: Environmental > Aquatic > Marine > Unclassified | place: USA: California...
CGTCGTACATGTCTCGTAAGTAGCGCAATTGGCGCTCGAGGCCGCGAAAGTAGATCCAAAACGGCGGCGCGCGCTTGTGAAAGTCGGAGAACGGCACCGTCAAACCGATGCGTCGAATGTGCGCGAAAGCCCACTGCGTTGGGCTTCCGCCGAACTTGACGTAGCGACAGTCGTCGTCGACGATTTCGCGCAGGCGCGAGCAGTAATCGTACTGCGCGTCCACGACGTCGTTGGACGTGACCGTGTCCAGTATGAGCTTGAACTTTTTGTGACCGTGCCGCCAGTCGGCGAGGTGTTCTTCCAACGTCGCGTCCGGGTCGTCGTACGGCGCCGCGGCGTCGACGCCGAGCGAACGCACAAACTCCAAATTTCGCATCGACGAAACGCCGACGACTTCCGCGCCCTCTGCTTTGCAAATTTGCACCGCTAAATGACCCAACCCACCAGAGGCGCCGACGACGAGCACGGGCGACGGAACGACTTTGGAAAACGCGTCGAGCGCTTGGCAAATCGTCGCGCCGCACAGGCCGATCGCCGCGGCTTCGGCGTGCGTCATGTTGGCGCTCTTCTCCGCGAGCATATCGGCGTAGCACTCCACGTACTCGGCACACGCGCCCTCAAGCGGCGGCGCGACGCCGAACACGGCCTGCCCTCGCCTAAATTCCGCGTTCGCGTCCGCCGCGACGACGACGCCGCTAAAGTCAAATCCCACGCCTCGGCCCTCGACCGCGCCGCGCGCGAGCGACCGAAACACCCTCGGGCACTTGTCGCCGTACAGATACTTCGCGTCCACCGGATTCAACCCGCACGCGCGCACCTTCACCAGCGCGCGCGGTCGCTGCGGATCGACGTCGCCGTCGCCCCGAACGCGCGCCCAAAAGCGCGTCCACGCGCGCCGCGCGAGCCGTCCAATCGTCGCCGCGAGCGACCGCGCGCGCGTCGCGTCCGACGTCCGAAACCTTCGCGACGGCGCGACGTCGACGACGACGACGCCCGCGGGCGCGCGTTTGGCGAACACGGCCCTTCGGAACCGACGCATGGCGCGCCGCGGTGTGCGCGGTGTCGTCGTCGTCGTCGTCGTCGATATGTGTCTGTTCGCGTTCCCGCGCGAGGACGCCGCGCGTGCGCGACCGGAACCTCGCGGCGACGCGCGCGCGCGCGGCGCGGGGCGCGCGGTCGCGTTGAAACGCATTCTCTCGACGCATTTTTTCCCGCGCGGCGTCGCGCGCGCCCGCGACGCGCGTCGCGTCGCGCGTCGCGCGCGCGGCGCGAACGAAAGTCAGCGCGCGTCGGACGCCGAAAAAGATGCGCGCGGCGCGGCGTCGACGATGTGTTTTTTGCGCGACGCGCGAGACGCGCGCGCGATGTCGCTGCTGAACGATGAAAACATCGCGCCGAGGAATCGGCGCGCGAACGACGCGACGCCGTCCGCGCCGCTCGCGCGCGAGGACGCGCCGATGAAGAAAACGCCGAGGTGCGACGGGACGTTTTGAAATTTGAAATTCGCGATGACGACGCGCGCGCGCGCGTCGACGGCGGCGCGGGCGTCGACGGCGCGCGGCGAGACGCGGGAAACGTCGAGGTGAACGCGAACGCGCGACTGACGGTCGGAGACGCGGCGACGGGGACGCAGGCAAGATCGAGCGAAGGAGGTGAGGTGTCCGCGCGTCATCACGGAGTATTACGACGGCGGCGACGGCGCGAAGCGGGCGCGGCGGTACATTCGAGGACGCGCGTTGGGGAAAGGAGGGTTCGCGGTGGTGTACGCGGTGCAGGAGGCGGCGACCGGGAGGTCGTTCGCGTGTAAGGTGGTGGCGAAGTCGACGCTGGAGAAACCGCGGGCGAGGAAGAAGATGGTGACGGAGATTCGGATTCACAAGAGCGTCTCGTGCGATCAAGTGGTGCGGTTTGAGCGTTGTTTCGAGGACGATAATCACGTGTACATCGTGATGGAGATGTGTTCGAACAGGACGTTGGCGGATATCGTAAAGTCTCGCGGTGCCATGGGAGAGATGGCGGCGGCGTGTTACATGCGAGAGGCGGTGTCGGCGACGGCGCACCTGCATGCGATGCGAGTGATTCATAGGGACTTGAAGCTCGGAAATCTGTTTTTGACCAAAGAAGGGTTGGAAGAGATCAAAGCCGAGGGCGGCGGACCGGGAACGAACGCCGAGCTGAATAAGCTCGGCGCGGCGAAGCGAGTGAAGATTGGAGATTTCGGTTTGGCGTGCGCGATGGATCACGACGACGAGCGGCGAAGGACGATTTGCGGGACACCGAATTACATCGCCCCAGAGGTTCTCAAGGGTAAAGAAGGTCCCGGCCATTCCTACGAAGTCGATACGTGGTCGTTGGGGGTAATTCTGTACACGTTACTCTTCGGCTCGCCGCCGTTTCAAACCAAGGATGTCAAGTTGACGTACAAGCGCATTCGAGCCAACGAGTACGACATACCAGATGACCCTCCGATCGCGGACTCTACCAAGGATTTGATTCGCGCCACTCTGAGCGCCGAGCCCGAGAAGCGACCGACATTGCAACAGATAGCGGCGCACCCGTTCATGAAGCTCGGTGCGGAGGACTGGAAATTAGCTGACGAAAAGCCGGCGCCGTACGTCGAACGACGATCAAAGACGACGGCGGCGTCGTCACCGAAAAAGCCGGTGACGAAATCGCGCAAACTCGAAACTCGAGACGGTGACGCGATCTATGCCGAAGCACCATCGAAGGCGACGAATCCGTCCACGGCGACGCAGCAATTGCGTTCGCCGCTGCAAAGTTTAGATCAGAATAGGCTCACGACGGACGCGCACGCGAGGGCGTTGCAGAGAGACGTCGTAGCGGTCGAAAGCATTTCCAACGGACTGCTCGCGAAGAATAACCGTCGCGAACCGGAGTACTTGAGCGCTTCTACCGACGGTGATATCGAGACCGGCCACCCCACGTCGCTTCTGGGCGACAAGCTCGACAGTTTGCAATTGCGCACGGATTCCGAAGACGAATCTCGCGCGATGGCGAGCTACTTCCCGCATCTGTGGGTCGTTTCGTGGGTCGATTTCACATCGAAGTACGGCATGGGGTATAAGCTGAGCGATGGCACGATTGGCGTGGCGTTCAACGACGATACAAGAATGATGTTTATGGAGGAGACCGCCGACTCGCCCGTCGTGTACATGGCGTCGCCGCACTCGCGAAACCCTGATCCCCCGATCGAAGACACCGTCATTGATCCCGAGAAGGCGCGAGCGCTAGGGAGCGATTTCGGTCGCATGCTGGTCTATCCCGCGGAGGCGCGAAAGTATGGTCGTGACGTGGCGAAGAAGGTTTTGCTCGCCGGGCATTTCCGCGAGTATCTCTCCGACACCAAACATCGCGGCTCGGTGTACCAGTCCGTCGGCGGTCTTTCGCACGACGGCGAGTCGCGTGCGCGGGATCCACAAACGATGCCGCCATACGTGAAGACCTGGCTCCGCACCTCCAAGGGCGTCATGTGGCGTTTATCCAACAAAACGATTCAAGTCAACTTTTACGACGAGCGCGAAATCCTCCTGTCGCCGACGTTTCAATTGGTCGTCCACACCGACCCCGTGAACGATCGCCGCACCGTGCACAGCCTCGACTCCGTGCCAGAATCTGAAGAGCTTCTCGTGCGCAGTCTGCAGCACATCAAGGACGCGTTACCGAGACTCGTGCCGAGCGCGCGAGCCGCCGACGACCCCGTCGCGCGGCGCGCCCCCGTTCCGTAGGTCGTTCCGCGCGTCAGCCACCCCGCGCGAACGATGATCTAACGCTTTTTAGAGTATCACTGCAACGATAATCTAACGCTTTTTCGCCGACAACCGCGCGTTCCGCGCGTCGTCCCGCGCGTCGTACGCCCCGTCCCGCGCCTCCGCCACCGCGCGTTCCCTCCGGCGCACCGTCCCGAACGCGAACGGCACCGCCGCGATCGCGCACCCCGCGAGCACGCCCGCGAGCACCCGCGCCTGCGACGCCGCCGGCTGCGCGAGCGACGGCATCGCGGCGGCGTCGGTTCGCCTCGTCGCGGCGGCGTCGCGCGAGGGCACCGCGCGCGTCAGAGTGAAGCGCTCGCGGCGCGGCGAGCGCGCGACGCGCGCGACGGCGCCCGCGCGCGCGCGCGTCGATCGCGCGCATGCCGCGCGCCGCGCGCGCGTCGGTCTCGCGCGCGCGCGCGCGCGCGCCGGCGCGCCGACGCCGCGCGAAGTCGCGCGCGCGCGACGGCGGTGCGTCCCGAACGCGCCGAACGCGCGACGCCGCGACGCGAGCGCTCGTCGCGCCGAGCGACGCGCTCGGCGTTTGGACCGCGACGTTCGCGTGCGGCGCGTTCGGGCTCTGGGCGGAGAAGCGCCCGTGGGGCGCGAACGCGGGCGGCGCGCCGCTGGTGAGCACGCTCGCGGCGCTCGCGCTCGCGAACGCGGGAATCGTGCCGACGGACGCGCCGACGTACGAGACGATACACGGGTTTTTGTTACCGCTCGCGGTGCCCATGCTGCTGTTCACGGCGGACGTGCGACGCGTGCTGCGCGGATCGGCGCGGTTGTTGCCGTGTTTCGTCGTCGGCGCGCTCGGGACGACGCTCGGGACGCTGGGGGCGTTCGCGGCGGTGCCGATGACGGCGCTGGGCGCGGAGGGGTGGAAGATGGCGAGCGCTTTGATGGCGCGACACATCGGGGGGGCGGTGAATTTCGTCGCCGTGGCGAACGCGTTGGAGATGACGCCGAATATCGTGGCGGCGGGTTTGGCGGCGGATAATTTGATGAACGCGCTGTACTTTATGGGTTTGTTCGCGCTGGCGAAGGGCGTGATGCCGAAAACGCGCGACGGCGAAGACGGCGACGCGCGCGAGAGTCAAGACGATGGCGACGTCGCGCTCGACACGGTCGCGCGCGTCGAGGGTGAGGGCGCGGGTGAGCCTTTCAGCGCGTTGCGCGCGGCGTACGCGCTCGCCGTGGCGGCCTCCGTCGGATACGCGGCGAAGCTCATCTCCGCCGCGCTCAACCTGCGCGGCATGGACATCCCGATCATCACTTTGATAACGGTCGTTCTCGCGACGGCGATGCCTAAACGTCTCGGCGCGCTCGCGGGCTCGGGCGAGGCGCTCGCGACGCTCGTCATGCAAGCCTTCTTCGTCGCCGTCGGCGCGTCGGGATCCATCAGCCACATGCTCACCACTGCGCCATCCTTATTCGTCTTCTCCTGCCTGCAGGTCGCAATTCACTTAGCATTCCTCCTCGCCGTCGGCAAAGCGCTCAGATTCGACAAAGCGAACGCTTTACTAGCCTCCAACGCGTGCGTCGGCGGTCCCACGACCGCCGCCGCGATGGCTTCGGCGAAAAATTGGAAATCCCTCGTCGTCCCCGCCATGCTCGTGGGCGTTCTCGGGTACACAGTCGCCACCTTCCTCGGAATCGCGTTCGGCAGAGCCGTCTTAGCTCGCATGTAGCCCACGCACGAACGTCACCGCTCGACGTTACGCGTCGCCGTCCGTCCCGCTCGCCGCCGCCGTCCGCGCCCCCAGCCCTCCCTCCTCACAATCAGACATGGCGTCCATCGCCCGAGCCTCGCCGTTCACCCGCGGCGCGATGCGCGCGACGAGTGCGACGCGCTCTTCGCCGCGTCACGCCGTCGCGCGCGTCACCGCCGCGTCGCGCGCGCATCGCTCGAACGCCGTGCAGGGTCTAGGTCAACTTCGCGTCGGAACCCCCCGTCGCGCGCGCGTTCTGCGCCGCGCCGGCGCCGACGGCGCGGCGGAACCGAGCGAAGAAAAGCCTCGGTTCGTGCCGGCGCACGAGCGCACGACGCTGTCGAAGATTCTTCCCGAACAATTGCTCGAGGGCGGCGTGCTGCTCAGGGACGCCCCGGAGGAGTGGCGAACGTCGTTTACGGGATTTCTGTCGTTTGAATTCATGGGCGTGCGCACGAAAGACATGCCCGGGCTGCGCGTGTTAAACATCGATCCACCCGTTTTCACGGTGGATGACTTTTTGAGCGCGAACGAGTGCGATACGTTGACGGCGAGCGCGGAGGCGAGCGGAGGGTTGAAGGTGAGCGCCATCGGCGGCGCGGCGAACGAAAACATTCGAACGTCGAGGACGGTGGCGCTGAATTCGCACGGGTTGGAGAATCACCCGACGAAGAAGGCGATTTTGAACCGCGCGGAGTACCTGTTGCCCGCGGTGGAGGGGTTGAGTAAGGATGCGGATGCGTTCCGAGCGCCCGAGGCGGGCGAAGGCAAGTGGTCGTTTGAGTTGCCGCAGGTGGCGCACTACTCTGGCGGCGAGTATTTCAAGGCGCACGAAGACGGCTTCCCGATCGCTGTCGCCGCGGATAAGGGGTATCAACGACGCGCGACTATTTTGGTGTACCTGAACGACGTCGACGAGGGCGGTGAGACGCGTTTCGAGCACTTGGGCATCGACGTCGCGCCGAAGAAGGGCAAGGCGTTGGTCTTCTTTCCGAGCTCCGCCGCGTGCATGCCGGACGCCCGTACCCTGCACACCGCCACGCCCGCGAAAGAAGGTCACGAAAAGTGGGTGTCTCAGCTTTGGATCGCGTCTTCGACGCCCCCCGTGCCGACGCCCGAGGAGCTCGAAGCCGACAACAAGCGCAAAGCCGCCGAAGCCGAGTACGCCAAGCTGCCGCGCGCGCAACGCCGCGCCATGGAAAAAGAAGCCGCCAAAGCCGCCAAGAAGAAATCCCGCGATTCAAACGGGCGCAAGTGAGTGAGAATCATCGCAATCATCGCGTCGCGCGTCGTTGTGTAGCATAGCCCGATTAAACGTTTTGTTTCGCCGATTCGTTTCGCCGTCTCGTCGTCCCGCTCGCCGCTCGCGCGCGCGCGTCCCGCGCATCGCGACGCGCGTCCGCGCCCGGCGTCGCCCGCGCCCGCGCTCGCGCTCGAGGCGAACCGAACGATTCGCGCGCGCGCGCCGTCATGTCGTTCCTCGGTTTCGGCAAGGTGTGCACCGTCGACCTCACGCACGACGCCGGGGACGCCCAACCGATGGTGAGCGTGAAAAACGAGCAAGGCACCGCGCACGAGCACCTCCCGCTGTTCTCCACCGGACGGACGATCGCGGGCAAGGTGCACGTGGCGCCGATACCCGGCAAAAGGTTCGAACACCGCGGCGTGCGCGTGGAGTTGATCGGACAGATTGAGCGGTACGGCGACCGATCCGTCGTCGATTTTTTAGCGTCGACGCGCGACCTCGAACCGCCGGGCGAGCTGAGCGCGCCGAAGAGCCTGGGGTTTGAGTTTAAACACGTCGAGATGCAGCACGAGAGTTACCACGGGATAAACGTGCGGTTGAGATATTTTCTGCGCGTCGTCGTGAGTCGGTCGTACGCGAGCGGCGTCGCGCGAGAGTTCAAGTTTTGGGTGCGAAATCCCGTGCCCGCGGTGCCGGAGATGAACAATTCGATTCGAATGGAGGTAGGGATCGAGGATTGTTTGCACATCGAGTTCGAGTACGCGAAGGCGAAGTATTCGTTGAAAGACGTCGTCGTGGGGAAGATTTACTTTTTGTTGGTGAAGATAAAAATCAAACACATGGAGCTTGAGATTCGGCGACGAGAGAGCACGGAGGGCGGAGCGAGCGCGCACAACGAAAGTGAAACGATTGCAAAGTACGAAGTCATGGACGGGGCGCCCGTGCGAGGAGAGTCGATTCCGGTGCGGCTGTTTTTGTCGCCGTACGATTTGACGCCGACGTACAAAAACGTAAACAATCGGTTCAGCGTCAAGTATTATCTCAACCTCGTTCTCGTGGACGAGTGGGACAGGCGGTACTTCAAACAACAAGAAATCACTTTGTATCGCGCGACACAGTGAGAGAGCAGTAGCATGAATTAGCGAGTTTAGACTCTGTAACAACGCACTTACGCGCCGCGCGCGAGGCTTCGACATCTCGCCAACCGAGTACGCACGCGACAAGGATCCATGGGATCGATCTCGAGCGCGAATTCGTAATCCTCGCACGCCCACGAGTACTTCTCGAGGATTTCGTACGTCCCACCGCGCCGCAGGGTAGCCTTTAAGTTTCGAGGATCGAGCTCCAAGACTTTAGTGCAGTCTTCGACGACGGCGTCGTACGCGCCGGCTCGCCGGCGCGCTTCGGCTCTGTTGTTGTACAGCGCCACGAGTGTCACTCCCGTCGCGTCGCCCTTTTCAATCGCTAACGTATACGTCTCCTCCGCGCGCACGGTATCGCCTTCTCGAAGAAACGCGTTTCCTCGTGCCTTTAATTCCTCGGGCGACGCCTCCTCTCGCGCCGTCGCCGCCGCGAGGGCGTCCAATCGACCCTGCATCTGCGCGTTGGCCCCACACCGCGCGATCCCGCGCCTGTACACCTCCATCGCTTCACGCTTCTTACCCATTTTCTCATACGCCACTCCCATGCGGTGGTACCCTTTTCTCCACGCCGCGTTTTCCTCGAGCGCGCGGTTCGCCGTGGACGCCGCGAGCTCGTACTCGCCCAATTCCAAGTACGTCGCGCTGAGATTGGTGAGGGTGGCCACGTCTTCGCCGTACTTCTCGAGCGCACACGTGTACGCGTCGATCGCCTGCGGCGCGCGCGCGTCAGTCGAGCGTTCGCGACGACGGTCCGCGCGGCGCCTCGCGCACCTGTTGAAACTTTTTCGAGCGAAACGCTTCGTTGCCGATTTCTTTGAGCTCGACGCGCGCGCGCGGCGCGCGAAGGGACGACGACGACGACGTTCGAGACATCGCGCTGTCATCGAGCGAGTCGCGGCGTTTCATCGCGCGTGTGGCGCGCGGGCGCGCGCGAATGCGTCGCGTTGTGTCGTTCCCGCGCGGGCGTTTTCTCGAGGCGTTTTTTTATGAAGCTTGAGCAAAGTCGTTATTAAGGTGACGGGTTACTCCGGAGGCTCCATGACGCAAAACTTGGGTCCAGCGGTGTCGAGCAAATATAGCGTCAACAAGTACAGGAAAGAAAGAATGTTTCCCTGCGCCTTGAGGCTCGACATCGTGGTGGCGTCTTGGAAAGAGAGACGCGCGAGAACGTCTTCGCCGGTTTTTTGGTCGAAGGGGCGCTTGGCTTCAAACTCCAGCCCGGTGAATTCGTTGACGCACAAGCCTTGGAACGCCCACTTAATGAGCGAACATTTGTTGAGCCACTTGAAATAGATTGGGACGTTGTCGGGGTTGACGTAGTAACCACCGAAGACGATGAAGAGAACCATGACCGCGGGTCCCATGGCGACGGCGGCGTCAGTGCTCGGCGCCACGGAGCTGATGGCCAATCCCATCGCCGCGGAGGAGAATGATTCGAGAGTCAAGATGCCGCAAAATCGCGCAAAGTGCCCGAGCGTCGGATGCAAGCCAGTCATCGGGTACACGCACGCACCGAAGGCGAGTGGAAAGAAGGCGCTGATCGGCAGCTCGGCGACGAGCTTTGACGTGAAATACGGCAAGACGCCATACGCCTCGCTCGCGCGCTCTCTGTTCACGATGACCTTCTCCTTCGTGAACGCGGTGAGGGTCTTCATCAACGCACTCATGGCGGCGTTGATCGCGGAGACTTGCAACAGGCCCATTCGGTCCTGAATCGCGGTTTGTTTCAGCGACATTTTCCAAAAGATGGATCCGAAAACCATGGCGCTGTTGAGCGACGTCATAAAACGCACCCGGTTCGTCGCCTTGTCCCGAGTGACTTGTCGCCAGGAACGCGTTAAAAGCAAAGGAAATTGCCCCCAAAATCCGACGCGCTTGCCGTCGACGACGGTTAAAGCGTCGCTGGAGTCTCGCTTCCCGGCGTCCGCGCGCGCGTCGGCGAGCTTAGGCGGCGACGACTTCATCGCGGCGACGATGCTCGCGACGCGCTTTTCCGTCGCCGTTATCGTCTCCGCCGACGTCGCGTCGATACTGACGAGATCGATGAGATACTCCGCCACGTTCACGTCTGACGGTATCGCGTGACCGGCAGTGGAGCCGAACCACTCGCGCGCCGACTTCATCGGTCCAAAGTACGCGCATCGCCCGCCGGCGAGCAAGTACAAGTCATCGAACAAATCCACGATGCTCGATCGCGGCTGATGAATCGAGCACACGACGGTTTTACCACCCTCGCGCGCCAATTTGGACAGCGTCTTCATCACGCGCTCGGCTTGGAAAGAATCCAACCCGCTCGTCGGTTCGTCGGCGAAAATCACGCTCGGCGCGCCCACCAACTGCACCCCCAGCGCCAACCGCTTTTTCTCTCCTCCGCTGATCCCGCGCGTCTTCGCATCCCCCACGCGCGCGTCCGCGCACGCCGCCAACCCGAGATCGTTCAACAACCGCTCCGTCGTCGCTCGCGCGTCGCTCGCGCCTCCCAACCTCGCCGCCGTCTCCAGCGTCTCCCGACACGTCAGCATCGAGTAAAACGCATCCTCCTGCTGCACGTACGCCTTTTTGAACCTCCCTCCGCGCGCGCCGTTCGCCTCGAGCGCGCCTCGCAGCGTCGTCCTCGCGTTCCGCGGCGTCTGTCCCGCGAGCGCGTTCAGCAGCGACGACTTCCCCGCCCCGCTCGGTCCCATGATCGCCAGCAATCGCCCCGGCGCGGCCTCGCCGTCGCAGCCGTCGAGCGCGCGTCGCGCCCGTCCCGTCTTCCTGTCGCGAATCGTCAGCGCGACGTCGCGCCATCGCAGGCGCGTCGCCGTCGCGTCGTCGCCGTCGCGTCCGCGGCCGCCGTCGTCGCGCGCGCGCCTCGCGGCGCGTCGCGCCGCGGCGAGGACGAGCAGGCCCGGGAGCTTGATCGCCGGCGGGCTCGCCCAGAGCGCGACGCCGGCGACGAGGTCGAGCATCGCGCGCGCGCGGCGTCGACGAGTGGCGACCGACCGGGTATGCGCCGCCGCGCCCGACCCCCCCTCGCTTGAGTCACCACCCATCGAAACCCGCGACGCTTCCACGCATTCCGCGTGGCGTTTCCACCATCAACGCAACCCTAGCATAAATAACCTCGACGCGCGCAATTATTGCGGCGCCGCGGCGTCACAGCCGCGCGCGCCGATCGACGCGCGCCATGGGCGTCTCGCGCACGAGCAAGATGCTCGCCTTCATCAACCACCGCGTGCGCGTCACCCTCGTCGACGGACGCGCGCTCGTCGGCACGCTCGCCGCGTTCGATCGGCACGTCAACGTCGTCCTGAGCGATTGCGAGGAGCATCGCAAACTGCCGCCGAAGAGGGGGCTGGACGAGGACGAGCGACACGTGCGACGCGTGCTGGGGTTCGTGTTGGTCAGGGGGGAGGAGGTGGTGTCGCTGACGGTGGAGGGACCGCCGATGGGGAGCGGGAAGAGGGCGAGGATCGCGAGCGCGGGGACGGGGACGGCGAGCGGGGCGGGACGAGGGATGCCGCCGGCGACCGCGATGGGGGCGCCGCGCGTCGGAGGACCGCCGGTGGGGATGATGATGCCGGGAGGAGGGCCGCCGCCGGGGATGCGGCCGCCGGGACGATGAGGGGGGTGGGGACGACGAGACGCGCGCGCGGA
>Ga0222715_10004892_pt1 | contig 11503 bp, 10 predicted proteins | sample C33_9DmetaG_FD_165056 | JGI IMG/M metagenome (GOLD analysis project Ga0222715, IMG submission 165056) | Estuarine water microbial communities from San Francisco Bay, California, United States - C33_9D | ecosystem: Environmental > Aquatic > Marine > Unclassified | place: USA: California...
TCAATGTGATGATTTATTCTGCGCGAGAAAACTTCAACAAACGCCAAATCATTCGTAGATCGTGGGGAAAATGGTTTGACAAAGTGCATTTCATTATTGGTGACCAAGGTTGTGGCATCCCACCGTCCTTTCGGCTGCCTCCCACATCCTGCACGGCCGCAGCGAATTACGACAAAAACTTGTACTTGGAAGCAGAAAAGGCACATGTACAACCACTGCAGACCATTGAGAATGCGTTGCAAATGGAAAGAGCTGTGTACAATGATTTGATATTGTTACCGCTGACAGACTATTACGACAACCTCCCCCAAAAGTTCTTTGGGGGCCTTGAAACGGTTTTGCATCTTGCAAACTCCCGCGGCAACAGGTCTTTGATTTTGAAACTGGACGACGATTTTACTGCTGCGCATACTAGAAAACTCCTCAAAAGCCTTTGCGATCATGTCGAGTCAATGGGGGTCGCGGTTTTGAACACCGCAGTGTTGTTCGGGACTTTCATGACGGATTACATACACCGTCGGGGTAAATATGCTTCGCTGCACAAGGCCAAACAGCAGTGGTATTTTGCAATGTGGGATCCCTTTCCATATGGTGGTGCGGGATATGCTATGACCCCCGTGCTAGCAGAAAGCTTTGTCACACATAAAGGCCTTTTATCGCGGAACATGACACAACTAGAAGATGTAAACATTGGAATATTTTTGCCTAAACTACAAGAGCATTTCAACATATCGGTGACAAAAGTTCACCTTGGACAAGATTTCTTCCCCTCCTCAAAATTTTGGCATCATATTTACACCTCCTTTATCGAACCGTAATTTGTGTATTATAACACTGGCACAGTTGCCATTTTGAATTGTTTTCACTTCGCATAAACCACCCTTTCTAAACAGTGATATTCAACTTAGCTCTCTTCACTGGATTCTTGAATTTATCAAGAACCTCCTTCCAAGATGGATCCATGCCCGCTGTCCAGGTTTCCTTGTAAATGCTGGTTAGCCAAGCATTGCGAGCGTAGTAATTCGCTGTCTCGGAATCCGGCGCAGGGCGCGGGAGTATATCCTCTGCGCTTTTGCAAATGCCTTCTTCGCGATTATCAAAGGCCTTTTTCTCATCTTCTGTGAGAACCTTCATACGGTCTTTCCCCCCGGCCCATCGACCGACCCGCTCGAGTGGAACAGGGTTCACCCATCGTGCTCCGGTAGGTGAGTCTTTTAAGAAGGTTTCAGCACGAAGATCATTACACGCTCCAAGAAAGATGTAAAGAACCAGGGATGGATCCTCCTTGCCTTCGTTCCACTCGAACTCGTACTTTTCGCCTCCCTCGTCGTCTCTGGTTTTCTTCATCGTCATGACGCCCCCGTTTACTAGCTGGAGGAAACTTGCTTGGAAGCCTGGGGGAATAGGTATCCTCACAGAGCGCGTTGTCAAATCTTCCACTGCATATGGGGCCACCAAAATGCCATCTTGAAGAATTTCTTCCTTGAAACGTTCGTCAATATCGCACTTCACAGACTCGCGTTGTGCCGCGCTGCGCATCAAACGAGGATTCGCCGTGTAGGCTAGTTTAGCTGCCGATCCATTGAACCAGTCGTTCAAGTGTGGAAACGGGTGGTAGAAGGGACCCTCCGGTGGTTTGTGTTCCTTGTTGAAGTCAGAGGGATACTTCTCGCTGATCCCCCAAGGGCTGACACCTATGCAGTTACTGGATGAGAATACGTGCGCCACCGGTCTCTTTGGGACTTGATGAAAAGTACCCTTTGCTTGCCTCGTGGGTGGTCGAGCCACCAAGCAGAACCTCATCAACCCGTGCCTGAACTCACTCTTAAGGTTCTCCACCTCCCCAAATTTCACCGTGAGGTTGAACATTTCCCCGGATTCGTGAACAAAAACCTGCACGGTCACGTCCATCTTGGGGTGCACCGTCTCCCCCTCGTCTCCGACTTCCACGCCTTTGGCGCTCACCACCGTGATGTTTCTTCTCGATTTTATGCGCCGCTTCTTGGTGTACGCTTCTCGCGCCGCATCCCCAACATTGCGTGGCAGATCCTCTTTAGTGATGGGATCGAAGGAAAACTTGAAGTCCCGTCCCTCTTCTCTAAGCGATCTACTTCCATGCCAAATGCCGGGAACCAATGGTTGTCTTGCTTCTTCATCGCTGCCCTCTTCAAATGAAACGCGCTCCACCGCAGCAATTCTGTCGTCAGCAAAATCCTTTGCTGTTATTGGTAGCCTGGCGACAGGGAACCAAAACTCCTTGCCGCTGAACTCGTTGAGGGCCGGATTCTCACTAATGGTCCATAGATTGGTCAACCCCACGCCCGAGCACCAATTCTCCAGCCTATCATTATACGTGTCGTTGACATACTTCTCACCCAGCCTTGCATCCTGGTCACTGGGAATTGAAAAGAGACCACATCCCTTTTGCATGTTGTACGTGAAACGCCGATCGGCATCTGCAAAGCGCCACATTTGGTTCCGAAAAGGATGAGTGCGGGTCCACTCCGTTTCCTGAGAATTGACGCCCTGTTCCCCTTGTTCCTTCCTTTGGTACTTGAAACAAAAATATGGTCCCTGTAGGTGCTCAAGTGCGCATGCACCGCACATCCTTGTTTTTTTTCGATCCCGATGATCCATCTGCACGACTGGAGTGTTGCCACCCTGAAAAACCACTTGCCGGGATGGGATGATTGATGTCAAGTCTCGTCGAAGACATCCGCATACCCCACACTCCCTGAATGCCATTGCTTCGTACCTAGCCCCCTTGCACTTCTTCGCATGTGCAGCTCTCTCGTGATATGGAACATCGGATGAACAACTGCCACCATCTCGGTTTCAGCCACCATTACATACAACGACACAAAACATTTTGATAAGGGGAGAACTCACATTGACTTGTTTCCGTGAGGATCTACCGACCCCTTAAACCTGCATTCCACCTCGTACGTACATTTACCGGATTCCAGGTGACCAACGATACCGCTGGCCTTCCCAACCCATCTGCACTTAGGGCAGTGAGCGTCGAGATTGCCAAGGCCAGTGTTTCTTGCAAACTCGCAACCAGTATCCACTCTGCACAGTGGGCATGCCGACGAGGTAGCGAGTCCACTTCCGTAACCCTTGACGCGACACAATGCGCAAAAGAGATTCAAGCAGTTCCGACACTGGACTCCACCAAGTAGAACTACCTCTTTGCATATTTTGCATTCCTGATCCTCCGTGGAAACCGTCGGCTTGCCTTCTTCACCATTGAACCATTCGTCGCCAGCACAAACGCATTCTCCCACCCAAGCACTCATGCATCGTTTCCACGGCTCCTCGTACTCTTTGTTTCCACCCGCGAAAACAGCGTTCATTATGCTGCATTTTACGTGGTAGTGGTGTGTCAGCCAGCAACTTTTCAGGTTAAGGGAGGAGAGGGGGACGAGGGGGTGGGGGTGGGGCGGGAGGCACCACTCCTACACAGCGTGCCGGCGTGGCGAGTCGGTAAATTCTGGTCCTCCTTTCCCGAGAAAGAAACTTGTAAGCCCTTCGCAATTATTTTCAGTAAACTTTACTATTTCTGGCAAAAGCTAATTCTGTCAAAATAAATCACTCAACATTGTCAACTTTACAGGTTTGCTCATTATTGACTTTGTCAAAATCAACTTTATCATTCATTAACTTTATGCACGGTTTACTTAACGAATCGTTGACTTATGTATGGTCAAGTTTAGGAACTGTTGACTACATCAACGAACACTGCCACACAAAGGTTCCTCATGAGTATAAAAGCTTTAGAGAACAATAAGACGGAGTGAAAGCAGGAATTATGCGCAAAGGGTTCTATGTATACGTTTTAAATCTAACTGAAGGGCGACGCTACGTGGGGTACTCGCGAGACCCTGAGCGGCGTATTGCTCAGCACAAGAGTGGACGGGGCTGCGAAGTGACAAAGGAAGCGAAGGTGGTAAGTGTGCATTCTGTGCGTGAGTACCGTAGCGAGAATGAGGCGCTACAGGGCGAGAAAGACGAATATCACCGGCAGTGCTCCTTGCTGGGTAACGCGAGGGTGCGTGGGGCAAACTCTACACGACGTTTCTCAGGGAAGGTTGCGAAGAGAGATCGAAAAGGCGGTGTTCCAGGCTACGTGCGGCGCAACTGGGTTTCACAGCGCGGTGGAAAAGGCAAAGGTAAGCGAAAACCGGCAGGAAACACGGTCCTTACAATCAAATTAAAATCCTAATGCCTTTGCTCTCTCAGAGAACAACATCTCCAAAGACATTTTCATCCCCGATCAGAACTCGAAAATGGTCGAGCAGGTTCCGCTCGTCAAGTAGGAGATCAAGGTTCATCCCTGTTTTCCACAATCGGCTGAGCACAAGCATCATCTTCATACGGTACAGAACATGGCGCAATGTGTCGCCGTGAACGACTGGCTTCTCGCACTGTGCAACAGAGGTCAGAAACACCACTAAGAGCTTTGCTTCGAGTTTGTCGTTTGCTATCGCTCGTCTCGAGACTGGAAGCGAATTTATCATGATGACTGGGTGAAATCCGCAAAGTTCGGCGATGTGATTGAACACCAAATGTCTTGTCTCTGATGAGAAACGTTCGGGGTCGATGTTGTATGTGAAAACCATCCCCGATTTAATGAGCACTGTAGCACTGTCCAGAGACTCTTTGCAGGTAAGTTGGATCACTGTTCGCTTCGCTGTGGAAGGGTCTCCAAAAATAGACGGGATGGACAGCAACACCGTATCGTCGTAAAAGCTCCCTTCAAATATCATCCGAATTACGGCAATAGCATTAGAACTACTCGCCTTGTAGTTGAAAGCGGAGAGGTCAAACTCCGACACAATATTTTGATGAAGATGTTGGCTCTCGCGAGACAACTCCGCCCCAACTTTTCTCCATATCGTCGACCGAATTCTCTGTCGGACGTGGAGTACGAGGTCCGTCAGCAACTCAGTGGTATCATGTGCCATTCACTTCGCTCCCCCCTCCCTCTCCTCTTCTTCATAGTCCTCGAAATTTAAACGTATTTGAGACAAATTGCCACCTCATTTTCCACGTCACGGCTGTAAAATTCTTTCTTAAATTGCACCACGAAAAACACGGGATGCAGTGCACCACGTCACACCCACGCAGACATGACAGTAGACCGCTCCTGGATGCAATACTTCAAAGAGACGTGCCCGCGCGCATTCAGCACAGAGCTCCCGAGCGACAACTCCATCAAGACCGTCTTCATCGACGGCCAATTGCTTCTTCAGGGCCCGGGGGCTGTGAAGAACTGGCAAACCTGGCTGCAAACCAATTACATACGTCCCATAAACCGGTACTTGGCCCGTCCGGGCATCGACAATGTCGTGCTCGCCTTCGACGACCACACGTTCACACCTCTCGCAAAAGGACCGACGCAGGCCAAGCGGCGCTCGCGCTCTGAGGTACCCTCCTGGCAGCCGCATCGACCGCTCCCAGAGAACATCCCAGACAACTATGACACACTTCTCTTCAATCGCGACTTCAAAGCGCGCGTGATACAGTTTGTGGTCGACAACGCGCTCCGCCAAGTCCGCTTCAGCGACGCGGCGCAGCGGCTCGTGATCGACTACACAGAGGCGTTCTTCTTCACGCGGGACAACCGCGACATCATCACCCCCATCCAAGTCAAGGCAAACCTTGGCGAGTGCGACGTGAAGTTCGTTCGATACCTGCTGTGGGGACCCATTCTCCTCGCCGCTGTCGACTCAGACTACGTAGTCATAGCGCTCTGTCAGCTCGAGAAGTGCGCAAGAGAAAGTCGCATTGACCCGGTGAACGCAATCTACGTGCGCCGCTTGATCCTACGCGAAAAACAGGAGTCAAGACAGTCACGCTCAAAGCGCGTGCACGAGGGCGAGGGATGCGACGAGGGCCCGGCGCGCGAAAGAGAGATCTCGCGCCCGCGCCGCGAGTACGAGATCGTGAACTGCGCTGCGATCTTTGAGCAAATCCGCCCGCGACTCGTTCGCTTCACGCCCGAACACCTCCACAACTCCGTGTTCAGCCTCCTCTCCTACTTCGTCGCAATATGCGGGTGCGATTTCACAAAGGGGATATCATGGGTCACCGCAAAATCCATCACCAAGAATTTCTCGTATCTCTGGCCTGCACTGTGCAGCGGAGTCACGCTCGACACCGCTACCGACGCGCCGCAGGTCGACGCGCGCACGCTCGCCGACAAAGTCGTGGGTGGTCTCTGGCGCCAAGACCAGCACAGAAAGAGCCTCGGGGGGCTCGGGTCCAACACCCCGTTCGAAAGCATCTACAACCGCCTCCTCAACGACCGCGCCATATCCCTTTTCCGAAGAGAGCGATTGATCTCCCCAGAGGAGCTGCACTGCCTCGTGCGCAACTGCAACTGGACCGTGCAGTATTGGCTTTCCCCTGAAAAGTGCCCGGGTGCCCTCGACGGGCCGTACGGATACCGCCGCGAAAGAAACAACAAGGTCGTCTTTGACATGCAAGACCCACTCCCGTGAGAAAATTCCGAGCTGTCTGAGTTTTGCGATTCAGAGTATTAAAGAGTGTGCCAGTGTGTTTTGAGAAGCCGTACATAGTTTCTTCTTGTCGCGGATTATGACTGGCTTGTACGACAATACATACCTACCCTTCAACCAACTAGGTCAAAAGCGATCTACTGAAACATTGCGCCTCGTACTGGAAGCAGCAATGCTCGTCTTTGCGATTTTCATCCCCATTTACGTACGCAATAACATGGCCGAGGGGCTCACGTACGGCTGGTGGGCCCATGCCAGGTTCTATGAAAAGACCCCAATCCTGTTTGAAAAGGACTGGAAAGATGACAATCTTCCAGCTACCGTCGAAGTAATCAAAGCTCAGTGCGACAATCTCCAGCACCCCGCGTGCATGGAGCCAATCGTGAAGACGAATATGATCGATGTTCGCAATTCGCTTTTGAATAACCCGCTCCCGTTCAAGTACACCGAGCGCTACGCGCTTAGTATCGGCGTGCCACTCGTCGTTTGGTTCGGGACATCACTCATTGCGAGTATCATGAACCAGTTTTATCAGCCCAAGCTTTTCCACAATGTTAATGCGGAAACAAACGACGCTCATAATTTCTGGAGATGGGCACCAATCGCTTATTTGCCCATGGTGCTTGTCGGTGTTTTGTACGTGGTGCTTTCAAACTCCTTTGTTACTACCGACGAATATAACGCGTGGGAAAACTTTGGCGCGGCGTGGACGGGTATTCTGTTCTCGCTGCTCCCGCTTGTTTGGATGATCGCGTTTCAGTGGCAAACCTTTGAGAAAATTGGGCTTGCGTATTGGACAAAAGGGGGTGAAAATGTAGGTAAAGAGAATGCTCAGAAAGAGTTTTATAACCAGAAAACCTCAGAATCAGCCGTTGCCCAAACCCGCAACAACTTTGTCTTCTACACGCACCTCCTCGTCGCGGCGCCCAGCATCGGGTACCTCCTATGCCTCAGCCAGGACTGGCTTGACACCCACGTCCTCTGGAACACGATCTTCCTGCTCTCCGCTCTGTTTGCGCTCGATGGTTTCAGTGCCCAGATCGCGGTCTTTTGGGCGCATCTTTCACAGAATCCTCTCGTGGATACATCAGAGTCAAAAAACAACCAAACAATATACTATCCCGAGCAGGACCAACATCTGGGATATTATAATTACCGAATGGACGGTAGCATGCATAAAGCCTTTGGCATCATCCGGCTCTTCTGCTGGATTTCAGAGGCGGTGATTATCCTTCTCTTTTTCACGCTGCGGCACCCTATTTCGACGGAAAACCTGGCGCTGCACCAGGGGATTTTTGTGGTTGTTTTGGTGGGGCTGGGTTTCCAGTTCCTTCTCCCAGACCTTGTCCGGGAGTTCACGGATATTGTTTCGTTTAACGCGGTGGGTTCGCGGCGGTGGGGAGACTTCTTCTTCCGCGCGGCGGCGACGCTTTATTTCTGGCAGATGCTTACCCGTACGGACTAGAATACCCCTTCTTTATGCCCCGCTCTCTCTCTTTTCCATTTTTTAAAATAAACCTATGTAATGTTACGGGGTGTGTGCGCGCGGGGTGTTTGCGCGGCAACATGCGCGAGATCGACCTGTCTGCAAATGAGCTGATTTGCGCAGGGGAGGACACGCGGGACCTGTGGCCACTCAAAGAAAAGTCACAACTGCAGCTTCTTGAGAAAAAGGAGTCGTTTTGCAGCTGGTTTCAGGCAAAAAACGGAACTGTGCAGGACCAGATTCCAGCGCTGAAGGTGGGGGAGAAGTTTTACTCGATGCCGATGAAGGTGCAGAAAATCATTTTCCGGCACGTCCGGCTGAACAACGCGTTCCGGAACATCGAGCACACGGCAACAGGGCGCGAGAAGCTCTGGATTCCGCAGACTCTGTTGCGGGAGAAGCTCCGGACGGCGCGGCGGTTTATGGTATCCCACCCGGAACCAGCCTCGCACACAACTCCCATAATGGCGATTGAACGTGCGCACAATATTTTACTACTGACTATGCACGGCGCGTGCGTGGCAGGATATGCGGAAGCGGGCGAGCCATGCGGTGCAGGGTGGGGGGGTGTCGAAGACAGCCAGTGGAGGAACGGGGAAAACCAAGTCCAAAAAGGGTAACACCACGTCCTTATCTTCGTGTGCCTCGAACGCGGAAACGGCAAGCACTCCCCCCAGCGAGGAAGATGCAGCAAAGTCCCCGGAGAAGCTACCGTCTCCCATGCTGTCGTTTCTTGAGACGGTCATTCTTTCCGGCCCTCAGCTTACGGAGTTTCATGTATCTGATGAAGAGTACTTGAAAGATATTTTACAGCTTGTGAGACATGACTGTCCCACCCTTGTGGGCAACAGTGTTGACCTTCTGAAGCGTTTAAAAACGGTCGAACAGAAGTAAATTGTGGAAATGGAACGGACTTGTAGGAAATCGTGGAAAGCTTTTTCAGTGCGGTATGTCACCTCCAGATAATATTCTTGCACAGATTATTGCGCTCCGACAGGAGATTGAAAACACTCGGAAAAAGAAAACAGTTCTCAAAGACGACGTAATTGATTTGGTAAACCAACGATCCACGGAGATGCTCCGGTCTTTTGTGACGCAGCCTTTTCACACGTCGTTTTTCTTTCCCATCAAGGCCCCTGCTGAATCCGACCAGTTTGACCGCCTCGCGCTGCGCTTGCTTGAGGAACGGTCGTGAAAAGGACCACAAAGAAATAAAGTCACCGTAAAACCTCCGAATTATGTTTCATATATATTTTGAGAATATTAAAACGATTTAATTATTGGGTGACGTGGCCAGAGCACATTGTACTTTTTAAGAAGGGGCCATTTCCCGAACCCTTAGAAACAGCAAGCCTTACCGTTTCCACGGCATGCCGAAAATGAACGCGAACAGCACCCCCTGGTTTACGCTCAATGAGAAAGTATGGGCGCTCTGCTACCACGAGTCGGAGCTCTCCAGAGAAGACCCAAGCAACCGACTCGCCGCCTCGCGCGCGTTCGTACGGATGTCACAGGCGTTTTTCGACTTCTGGGGGCGGCACATAAACAAGCGGACTTTTACGGGATGGCTGCGCGACCGCACGCTCCACTACAACGAGTTTATTCGAGAAAAGATGCGCGCACAGTACGTGGAGCACGTCAAGCTGTACGGGATGCATGGAGTAAACCCATCCCTGCACGAACCTTTCCCACCGATGTACTACGGCCGCTCCTACCCACGGTATCCCAAAGAGCCCTGTTCTCCGGCGTCTAATTCACGTTTTCATGGATCCTCAATGATTTCTCCACATGCTTCGTATACACAATCTTGCATGTTGACGCCTGGAGATAATTCTTCTTCCGCATCCAACGTGGATGTGGAGCGCGGGGTCGGTGGAGGAGTTTCGATTTTTGGGGATGGGGGAGTTTCGATTTGTGGGGATGGGGGAAGCGAGTTTTCTTCCGGGGAAAGCGGCAGCGTTTTTGGTGAGTTTGTTTCCGGGGAAGGCGGAAGCGGTTTCTGCGAGGGGGAATCTGGGTTGGGCGGGCTTCCGTGGCACTCGTCAGATGGAGGTTTGGGCTCTTCCACACAGGGCGATGTGAACGTCTCAGATGGCTCCGACCTCTCATTTTTGACAGTGGGGGCGGAGGGTTGGGAACTCATAGGTTGCTTGTGTAACAGCGTATCATAAAGGCAATATTCAGCGACCTCCTTCAGCGCGAACTCGTTCTTACTCCGAAAAATATTTACCGCAACGGTGATTTGGTGTGTGAGGGAGACGTGGAAATTTGTCCACACGGTCCTCCAGAGCGACTCCCTCTGGTATATGGCGACATAGAGCTGAAATGCTGTAATTGACTCCAGCCCAAGCTTTTCTTGTTGGGAGACTGTTGCGAAACACAGATCCTGAAACTCGGAAAGTTGGCGGAATGGTTTGATACAAGTGGTCACAAGAGAAAGCAGCTCGACGATAACAGACGCCTCTGGATTTTCCACCGCGGTTTCGAGAATACAGTCTGCGACAGTGGGGTCAAAGTTGTTGCGGATAATAGTATCAATTTCACCTTTAGAGGCATACATGATAGGGAGCGACATGAGCATGTATGCTGTGAGCTTTTTCCTCTCCGATATCATGGGCGGGAGGCGTGCGAGTCGGCACCAGCCTTCAAACGTGTTGGAGATAAGGTCGTCTACAGCCGGTGTAGCCAGGGAAACTACACTGCCTTCGACAAGACGCCTCTGCACCAATCCGCCAACCCGCTCACGCAGCTTGACCCTCCCTGTCGTCTCCTCCTTCACGCGCTTCGTGGTGAGGCGCACCATCTCGGAAGAATCCTGCAGAAAGCGGATAACCTTTTCCTCGAACCACGGCTGCACACACAGCGCGTCGACTGTGAACGCAAGGTCCCTGGAGTACTCCTCTGGGGAGAATCTTTTGTCGGCGAGACTCGCCGAGTACACCATCGCAAGTTGCCCTGCGTTTTTACCGAGCGGCAGAATCTGCTGGAAAAAGTTTTCCAGGGTGTGGCGGACCTTGAGATTCTTCATGTTGCTCAACAGGTACACCTTGAATAAATCCTGCCACGTGAGGTACAAGTCGATCTCCTGCAACAGCTCACGGGCTCTGTAGATGGTCGGGAGTTCCTTTCCAAAGTTAAACTTGGACGAGAATGCCATCTGCAGTTTCTCTTCGTCAAACGTCAACGCATGCAACAGCGTCTCCCAGTCGTGGTAGTCCCCGAGGAAGTTTGTATCCTGCTTCTCCATGAGACGCTTTAGTTCTCCAAACGGTTGCCCGTCTTTGATGCATGCTGTCACTTGCTCAGGTTTCATCAGCTCCAGGCTTGCCATAATCGCGCGCTTAACGCACCCGCTCACGAAATTTGCTTTGATGTTGCACCGCCGAGCAAACGAGATGAGCTTCTCGATGCAGTTAGTGAAGTTCCGCGTGCCCGCGGGCTGCACCGACTGCGCAAACATCGCGTGCACATCTGCGGCCGTATCAAAATCGTG
>Ga0222715_10004900_pt1 | contig 11499 bp, 6 predicted proteins | sample C33_9DmetaG_FD_165056 | JGI IMG/M metagenome (GOLD analysis project Ga0222715, IMG submission 165056) | Estuarine water microbial communities from San Francisco Bay, California, United States - C33_9D | ecosystem: Environmental > Aquatic > Marine > Unclassified | place: USA: California...
GCGCGTAAAGTGCAGCAGGAGAAGAACATACAATTTTCGTGGTACATGCACAGTCGACCCGAGTACTTTTGGTACGCGCCACCGCCCGTGGACTTCGCCACGACGTTGTTGGACGGTCGGGACACGAACCACGACACGGACGCCGTCCAACCTACGTTCATCTTTGACGCGGACTGGCATTGGATGTACAACGACGCCTTTTACGTGGTGCACAGTTCGCGCGCCGATGCTTTTTGGGGCCACGGTACGGGTGCATTGAGGAGCATCGCATGCAGAAATCCTGGCTCACAAATCGATCCTGAAACAGCTATCGTTTACGTGGCGGACCTTGCCGAGTGCAAAGTCCGTCGCGGCATATCGTTCGGGCACTCGGCGTGGCCAGATCGCGACGGGACGGGTGTGCATTGGTGTCACGGATTCTCTGAGGGCAATACGACGATGCTCCATGCGTGTGAAGCGGCCAACAAGATTAGTAGAGACGCGAACGCTGAATACCGCGAGCGAGCCAAAGACTGGCTGGAGAAGCACGCAGACGCGGACGCGCAAGACGAGGCGATGCCCGCGGCGCGCGGACCCACGTGCTAGCCCCAGGAGTCCATATCCAACATATTCGATTGTATCATCAAAATCTAGGACAGTGTTGAACAGTAGCAACGCAGCCGACCGCCGCGCGCACGAAGACGCGAAAACGTTCGTCGAGCCGCTGAGCGGCGCTCGACGCCGCTCAACACCCCGCAGATTATGATCGTCACTCACGCGCGCGCCCCTGGACGACGCGCGCGTGATCTAACCCACGCGGCGGAGATTTACGTGAAAACACAAGTATGCGCGTCCTCGTTCCAGCGTGTGGACGCGGCGAGCGCTTCCGCGCGCAAGGCTACGAAGACATCAAGCCGCTTATCCCAGTGCTCGGCAAGGCGATGATACACACGGTCACGGAAGCGCTGCGCGTCGATGAAAACCGCGACACGTGCGTCGTGGTGACGAATTTCGATGAATCCGTCCCCGAACGAGGGTTCACCACGGTGCGGTTGGCGCGCGCGACGGTCGGGGCGGCGGAGACGGCGGCGCTCGCGCTGGGGACGTTGTCGGCGACGAACGACGGGTCGCTCCTGTTGGTGGACTGCGATGCGGTGTATCATTGCGACGTCATCGAACGGTTTCGGGCGCTGGAAAAACGACCCGAAGTGCGCGCGGCGGTGCTGTGCTTTGAGGAATCCGCGCGTGAGCGTGAGATGGCGGCGAAATATTCATACGTTGAGACGAGCGGGGACGGCGGACGCGTGACCAAAATCGCGGAGAAGTCGCGCGTGGGTCCTTACGCGAACACCGGAGCGTACTGGTTCGCGAGTGAAAAAGAGTTTCTTGAATTGACGAAGGATGTTTTGAGTCAAGAAGGAAAGTTTGAGCGCGGCGAGGCGTACGTTTCATGCGTTTTGAAAGAGTACGTCGCGCGAGACAAGCACGTCAGCTCCGTTGTCATCGCTGAGGACCAATACTCGAACATCGGTACGCCTGAGTGTTTAGAGCAGTACTTGTCCAAACAGGGATATGCATTTTTGTTTGATTTGGACGGTACTCTTGTGGACACCACGGATGCCTACGTCGCGGCTTGGCGCGAGATTCTCGCTCCGATGGGCGCGTTTGTCGACGAAGAATTCTTCCTCAAACACATCAGCGGACAATCCGACGCTCAAGTCGCGCAACGTTTCAAGCTGCAGATTTCGTCAGAGCAGAAAGACGAAGCGTTCTTGCGATACATCGAAAAGACCAAAGAAATTCCAGGCGCGGTGGAATTTGTGCAAAAGTGTCGTGCGCTCGGACCGGTGTCCGTAGTGACGAATTCCAACAGAACCGCCGCCAAGGCTTTGTTGAAACATCTTGCATTGGACGATTTACCGCTTATTTCCGCGAATGACGTGAGACTTGGTAAACCAAACGCGGAGCCGTACTTGAAAGCGGCGAGAAAACTTGGAGTCTCAATCGGAAACTCCATTGTCTTCGAGGACTCTCGATGCGGTTTGATTTCCGGACGCGCAGCGGGATGCCAATACGTCGTCTCTGTTAATACAAACGTGTCAGGCAGCGATTCGTTTATCGCGAATTATCTCGCTGAAGACCCAGAGGAGTTATTCGAGACGATGAATTCTGTGGCGCACCTTTCTGACGAACTGTCCGAAGTATTGGGTCAACGATCCATTGTGTATCCGATTCGAGCAAGCGGCGGCTATATTTCTGAAATTCTTTCGGCGACCTCCGGTTCAAGACATCTTGTGGTGAAGCAAGAAAACTCTGATCACGGAGTCTTGATGGAGGTGAGCGAACACTTGAACCTTCACGAGACTGAGTGTAAGTTCTACGAGGATTTCGCGAGTATCATGCCGGTACGTGTACCGATCTGCTACGGCGTCCTTCCGACGTCACGCGCTATCGTCATGGAGGATTTGCGAAAGTATGATCGAGCGCCAGACTTTTGTCTTGAAAGTGGCCTCAAGGTGGTGAACACGATGGCGAGGTTGCATTCACACTTCCGAGGCGCGCCGTTGGGAAGGCTATCGGTTTATGACACGTATATGCGACAGCACGTGCAAGAACACTACGCAACGTTTCGAAGTCGATGGTTGAATACGCTCGGTGAACAAGTTTTCGTGATGTTTGACCACGCGGCGGCAAACTTTGCGGACGCCGAGCTGCGACTTCGAAGAGCTCCGCAAACGCTTCTTCACGGTGACCTCAAATTTCCAAATTTATTCTGGGATAATCAAGTGAGCGGCGGCGAACCAATCTTTATTGATTGGCAGTACGCGCGTCCGGGTCAAGGCATCGAAGACATCGTGTTCCTTCTCGTCGAGAGCTGTGACATTGAGGACTTTGAACAATTGGCCCAAGTGCTCGTCAATACGTATTATGATTCTAGGCAAAAGTTGGACAACGTCGTCGTACCGAAGGATGAGCGCGTCGCACAAGTAAGCAGTGCTTTGGCTGGATTTCCTTTGTTTGTGGCTGTGTGGTTCGGGTGCATCGATGCGAGCAAGCTCAGCGAACCCAACTTTCCCTTCATGTACATTTTAAGGCTGGCCAATGCGTTTACGCATTTGTACGACGACGAGTGGGCCGCGCGAGGGGCGACACGTCTCATAGCGTGAAATTGAAATATGTAAGTACAGCTTCTAAGTTATGCTAACACACAATCGTTCAACGTCTGTACCCGCCGTCTGTACCCGCCTTACTCCCAAAAGACCGTGCGAGCGTTCACTTCGAGAATGCCGCGTTTTATTTCTTCGGCGTACGCGCCGACTCGCAAGATGACGATTGGTCGTTCTACATTCGAAAGAATTTTCGGAGAGTGCACCAAAAGTGGAAGGCCGTACAGTCTCTTTCCTTGCTTTCCTTCGGCGTTATCCAAAATCGCTTCAACTGCGGATATACGCAATCCAAAGCTGACGAGGTACTGAGTGAAAATGTGCGCCCCAAACATGTAAACCGTTGGCTTTTCTCCGTTCATAGTCGCTTCATCGATGCGATCGTTCACACCCTGGACGAAATCAACGTTAGATTTGAGCCAGTTACGAAAGAGACGCTTGTTCTCTGCGTACTCATCGAGAGATTGCTGCGATGTCTCGCTTTTACTCGCGTTTCCCACGTATGAAAACGCGTAAAACATGGAGTGCCCGTCAGCGAAAACTTTCTTTCCTTGCAACTCGAAACCGTGACGTGACATAATGTACTCGATCGCTTTCGGCGTCAACAGTTGCGGGTGTTCAAACATGATACTATTTTGCCAACCACGCGCCAGCCATTCCCGCTGGTGTGGCACCGAAAATATTTGAAACTTGGGTTCCATTCTCGCCACGTTTCGAAGAAACTCGTCGTAATCGTAGATGTGCTCAAACGTGTGCGAATGTACCACAGCGTCGATTTTCGGTACGTCTTTCGGTAATTCGAACGAATCACCAAACCACGCCGAGATCGGGTGAATTTCGCTCGGATGATCACCCGTGAGCAACCAACCGGGCAAGTTCGGTTCCACCATCGTCCATCGGCATTTCCCGCGTCTTCGCGCGACAAACTCCTTCGCCAGATGTCCGTGTCCACTGCCGATCTCCAACACGCTCTCACATCCGTACGCATCGATAAACTCACAAAATTCTTCGTGATGTCGCTTCCACAGCCCTCCGATCGCGCCGCTCTCGTGTTGACAATCATACAGCGTCTCCGGCTCGATGAGCTCCGCGAGCTGAATCACCCCCGAGCTCTTGCTCACGCACCATCGCATGTCCGCGACGTACTCCACGCCGTCCCAGTCCTCCGGGACGCAGTACATCCCGACCGGAAAATCTCGCAGCGTGAGCAGCGGCTCGAAGTCGCTCGCGCCCGTGATCGCGCACGCGTTTCGCGCGACGATGCGCGTCTTGGGTAACGTCTGCACGCGCGCCGTCGACATCGCCGTGTCCGCGCAGTACTCCTCGTGCCCGTCCTCCGCGTGCGCGGTGTCATCGAGAGAAAGAGAATCGACGCGTTCCATGCCTCGCGCGCGGTCGGTTCGTCCGCGAACGACGCGAATCGCGTCGGCGTCTGCCGCGATGGCGCGCGCGTAACACCCTTCTTGGCGAGCGTCACATCGTCGCGACCGAGCGCGACGCGATGGCGAGCGCGAGCGCGGCTGAGCGCGAATCGCTGCTGGCGCGAGATGGGAAGGATGCGGACGGCGAACTCGCGCGAGATGCGACGCCGAAAGAGAAGAAGAGCGACGTAGGGACGGAAACGCTGCTGTGGATCAAGGTGTTGAGCATGATGTCGTACTTGGTCCTGCAAGTGTCGGGAACGATATTCGCGAGTCTGAGCCGGAACAGTGATGATGATTATCCGTACGATCCAGTGGTGCTGGCGTGCGCGATGGAGGTGGTGAAGCTCGTGGCGTCGTTTATCTTTTTGACGACGTCGCGGGCGTGCGGAAGAGTCGAGCCAGTGACGTTGAGCGCGAAACGCTTCGCCTCGTTTGCGCTTCCCGGGCTGTGCTATTTCATCTCGAATAATTGTATGCTCCTCATCATAGAAGAACTGGGTCCGTCGACGTATCAGATCACGAATAACTTGAAAATTTTAAGTACCGGGTTGCTGATGTGGACGCTGCTCGGACGGCGGTTGACGTCGTTGCAGTGGAGAGCGCTGTTGTTGTTATTATTGGGATCTGTCACGGCGGAGATCACAGATTCTAATCAGCTACGCGGGAGTGTGTTTGGGTACGTGCTTGTGGTGATAAACACGTTCATCGCTGCGGCCGGGAGTGTGTTGTCAGAGAAGCTGCTCAAGGGCGGCAACAAAGACGGGGCGACGGACAGCATTCATTGGCAGAATATGCAGCTGTACTTTTGGGGCATGATTTGTGGTGTGATACCGATAGTTTGGAAGGGAGAAGCGTTAAAGAATGGACTTTTTGCCGGATTCAACTTTTATGGTTGGGTAAGTTTGTTTGTCATGTCGTTCGGCGGGTTGTCAGTGTCTTTCATTCTGAAGTACCTCGACAACATTTACAAATGTTTTGTCTCCGCGATGTCGATGCTCGTGGTCGCCATCATTCACGTATCTATCGAACACGAGACGATGCCGCTACGAATAATCATCAGCATAGCACTAGTGAGTTTGGCGATGGAATTGTATACAACGGGCGCGGCAACGTGAAGCCATTCGAGAGTTTGTCGAATACTGCAGTAGTTACTTCGTATGATATCAAAAGAGTGTAGTACAATGGGTGAGGATTGTAGGTGAGGATTGTAATAAAACTTATTGCATACAACGCTTGCTCACGCATGCTTCAACTTTGGGATAACCAGTGCCCCCGAAAGTTGCGAAGTACAATAGGTGAGGATGGCAGGTGCCAGCAATGCGCAACTCACGTGAAAGGTCCAGGCGTGCGCTCGCAGCGCGTTTTGTGGTAAACCTTCGTCCTGCGGCAACGCTTGCTTCATGAAGCGGAAGATGGTGTCTGGGTTATAGCCACGCCTGGCAAAGGTGAGCTGTGGTAACACAAAGCTTGACGAGCTGCTCAGGCGCGAATGCGAGGCGTTCAGTGCCGAGAGCGCGAGCGTGATGACCAACGCCTTGCCGTAAGACATCATTTGATTGGTCAGATCATCTGAGTGCATCGATGCTGCGTGTGCCCAGGTAAACAACACGTTGAAGGCAATGGTTTTGATGCCTACGTGCGTATTCGGGTTCGTTCGCGAAAGCGCGGCCGCGGCCAAGAGCGTGACAAAGAATCCGTAATTTACTCGCGCTCCGCTCTTAGCCGAAGCGATAAGACGAATAAATCCCGCGACAAGACAAAGGAGCAGCTTTCCAAGAAAAGGGAAGGCATGACTGATGTCTTGCCCGACATCATCTGAGGACTTGTAGACTACTTCGGAGACGGAGTCACAATCATCGCTCGATGATGCCTTCGCCAACGTCGCCACTCGCTCGAGCAGATCCAAAGTTCTCGTTAGGCCGAGGATGTGCGCCATTTCGACGACAAAATCAAACTTGGCGCTCTTTGGATCGCCGTGCACAAGTGCGTACGCGACCGAAGACAAAAACTGCCGAGCTGCTTTCGTCCCCTTGGCTTCCGCGATGTGCTCTAAGCCATCGCTAATCTCTTTCGCGTGCGCTTGGCTCGGTATGAACAGCGCTGGGATGTTGCAACCGATGGGCATCTGTTTCGCCGTACCGTTACGAACGAAACATTGTAAATGAACGGCACCGAGGATAACGATTGCGGTGCGCTTTCGGTCGTCTCTACCGTTCGGGTACAGGATCAACTCGGCTCCCCCTTTGCGCCTGAGGCGAAGTTCAGAGTCGATGTAGTGACCGTCGTGCAACGCTCTCACACCGAGCTCCTCGCTGAAAGATCCCGGCGGAAGATGAATGCGAACGGTGTCAGACGAAGAATCCTTGACGGGAAAAATCGCAAGATCTTCTGAAAACCCGTGTAAGTTCTCCGTCTCGGCGAGAGGAACCAACTTCCCGGGCGTGCGTGCGTCGAACAATCTTCCATTGCTAAACACAGCTTGCGGGTGCATATCGTCCGGAAGGATACCGTTCTCGTTCGCTAGCAGTTCTCTCTTTGCATCACGAGCGCCTCCAATCCAACCCATCACGAGCGAGCCCTTGAACGCGTATGCGCTGCCGTTCAGATCCTCTTCATCCAAGGTGGTGTACAGGTTGTCCGATTCTGAGCTCACATAAGTCGCACCATTTAAGCTGGACCCTTCCGAAAGACTATCGACTGCACGCAATGGAAGATGGTCCGTAAGGTGTGGGGGTTCACGCCCCACGACCCCCGGGCTGTGTTCGCCTCTGATTGTCGGCTGATTCATGAACAAAAATTGATACAGGTAATGACTGACGGTTGGATCCGCGCCTTGCATGATGGCGCTGTACACGTCATCCTTCTCGTTCGTGCCGGTTTCGGCAGCTGATTCATGTATCGGCGCGGAATAGTTGACCTTCTCAGCATTCAGATCAATGTCCTGCTCGTTCTCCGCCGCGAAACGAACCCACGTTTGATCGCTGGTGTTTTTCAATAGCGCGCCGTACTTATCGTATACCGTGTCCAAGCTCTTCGTCAACTCTTGCCGGCCGCCCGTCGACGGCGCTGCGGCGTGATAGTTGTGCTTCGCTTTGGATGAAATCGCGTTCTTCTTCGCGGAACCCTTCTCGTTGATCACTTGATGAGGCGTGAGCCTTTCTCCAGCATCGTCCAAACCCAAAAACGTGCGGACCAACTTGTCCGCTTGTTCCTTGGGCTTGTCCTCGAGAAAGCTGCGGAAGTCCTCTACGAATGTGCTCACTTCCATCGACGCTCGTTGCACGTTCATCTGTATGGAGTTGAAAGATGAAGACCGCGGCCCTTGCTGCGTGAGCGCCGGATGATACACTCCCAACAAAAACGCCGCCACATCTTTCTCATCCGCACTCAAAAGGTGATGCTTGAGCTGAAGCCCTCGAAGTCGTTTCTTCGCCCGATCTTTCGCTCGACGTTTCGCCAAGCACAACCGGCACGTCTCCAAGTTCGGATCGAAGTGGTCCGGCGTCAGCGTCTGCTTGCACGAGCAACAATACCACCTTCGCTCCCCCTTTTCTTCCATCTTCTTCCGTTTCGCCACTTTAACGCCGGCGCTCTTCGTTCTTTTATTTATTCCAGCGCTCGCCATCACCAACGCGTTCAACGACGACGCTCGTCCCTCCTCGCGCTCTCGCTCCGCGTCTGGCCCCTTCGTCAGCGTGCTCTCGCCGCTTCCCCCGCTCGTCCGTCCGCTCATCGACGTCTTGTTCCCATCCACCACCGCCGCCGCCGCCGCGAGCTCCATCACCATCTTCTCCATCGCCGCCGTGCGCTGGTCCTTGCGTCGCGCGCCGCCGTCGCGCACCATCGGTGCGTACAATCACCACCCCGAGCGCCCCTCCGGTCGCGCGTCGCGGCGCGTCGCGGCCTCGTCCGGCGCGTCGCGGCGCGTCGGACGCGGCGTGAGTATCTGTTACGTCGACGCGCCGCCACTACGTCGCGCGCGCGCGCGGCTCACGCGGTCGACGCGCGTCGCAGTGGCGGCGCGATCGCGAGGGCACGGGATTCGTTCGGAACGCGTTGACGTTCGCGACGCGCGCGTGTTTTCGTATGGGCAAACAGTATCGGATCGAGTGGTTGATCTGGTCGATCGGTCTGATATTTCTGGGTGGTTCGCGCGCCTACTGCGACCGCGTCGGCGAACGCGCGCGGGAACGGCGATTCCAAAGCTCGACGAGCTCGTCGTCGAGCTCGTCGTCGTCATCGTCGTCGGCGTCGTCGTCGGCGTCGATCTCGATTTCGTCGAGAGGCGCGGGAGACGCGATGAGACGCGCGGCGCGGTCGCGCTCGAGCTCGAGGAGAAAATCTTCTTCGAAACGCGAAGCCTCGAGCTCGAACGCGCGCTGATCGCCGGGTTTGATGACAGTTTTGTGCGTGAAGGGCCATAAATCACCCCAACGAAGCTTGCGGGCGTACTTGTAGCCGTCACGGCCGATGAGATCGCCGTGAGATCTGGCGACGGTGACGCGCTCGAGTTCGCCAGAGGGGGCGCAGAGCTCAAAGACGACGTGGCCTTTACGCTTCATGGGCTGACGAATGACGCGCGACCAATCCTCGAAGGATTCGCGCGCGAGACTTTCGTGATATTCTCCGTCTTCTTCGTCTTCTTCGTCTTCTTTTCTGTCGCCGTTCTGGGTTGCGGATTTTTGCGCCGCGAGCGCGTCGCGAGCGGCTTGCGTCGCGCGTTCGGCGTCTCTGCGCGCCGCGCTTCGACGCATCTTGCGCAGTACGACGTATGAAAACTTTTCATCCTGGTACGGTCTGGCGCTATGTTTCATTTCTCGCACGTACGCGCTTCGCAGCGTTCGCTGAGGAAAGTGGCACCACGTCGAAAAGCCATCCTCCGCGTTGACATCCTTGAGTGGACACGCTTTGTCGTGCTGGCAAGGCGCGACGACGTACGCCTCCACGGCGTCTTCGCTCGGTTCAAAGTCGAGTCTTCGCGCGTCCTGTTCCATATCACGTCTAGCAACGTCGAGAAGCATCGCTCTCGCGCGACGAATGAGCAAGCTCCCTCGCGGTGTTCCAGGTTCGGCCAAGACTAAGATGCCACCCGGCGCGACTTTATCCCACAACTGACGAACCGTCACGTCGAGCTGTCGTTGATTTCGCACTTCGCGTCCGCGCGCGTTGACGATGTGATTATCGGGAATTTCCCCGAGCGCGTACGAAGAAACAACGACATCAAATCCACCTCGACGATTGGCGCCGCGAAGGCTCGCGCTGGTGCGGATGCCTTCACTTTCGTGCCAAGGGTGAGGCGTTTTCAATCTCAACGCGCTCGTGGGCCGAAAGCTGCGGCGTTCGTCCTCCGCCTCTTCGAAATCGCTAAAGTCCAATACCCGCGTCGCAGACGCGTCGACGTCGTCCAAAGCGTCGGTAAGCTCTTTACTAGCACCCATTTCGTCCTCTGACGTCGTCAATGCGCGTTCCAACGCTGCGGTCGCTCGACGTTCTTCCTCTATATTCTTCGCGTATCCCGTCACGCGCCTCGCGAAACGCATCATCCCTGGGTTGCTATCGACAAACGCCACCTTGACGTCGGCATCGCGCCCGCCATGCGTGCCGACATCGTCTCCAAAAACCGCGCGCACGGCGAACAGGGTCGTCGGGACCGGCCCCGAACCAAAATCTAAAACGCTCCTCGGCTTGAAACTCGTGCCCAAGCGATCGCGCGTCTCGTATAAAATCCTCTTCAATGCCCCCATCGTCATCGGACTTCGCATCACCGCGTACACAGCGGCATCAAGTTCGTCATATTTCACCTCCACCGACGAGTTTTCTCCCGTTCTCTCGACGTCGACGTGCGATTCCACTCTACGCAACTTTCGTTTGCTCAACCGCGCGCCCCACTCGATGTCGTCGTCCCACGCCGCGAGCGCGCCGCCCTCCGACCCTCTCGTCGACCCTAACTCCGACGCCGATCGTCCATCGAGTCGTTTCGCATCCAATTCACTCGCGCTCGTCTCCAACGCGTTCACCACGCGTCCACCGCTCGATCTTTTCAGCGCTTCGCGCAGCGCGTCGAACCGCCGCGAGACGCGTCGTCCAACGCGAACCCCTCGCTCGCCCCCGAACGCGTCCCGCACCGCCCTTCGCAGCGCCTCTTCCGTGACTGCATCATACGACGTCATCATTCCCACGCGCTGTCGCGCCAACGCGATCGCTTTCGCGCGAAACGCGCGGTGTTCGTCCCGCGAAAGCGCATCCACCGCGCGTCCCAATCGCGCACTCAATCGCAAACCATCGCGCGTGCTCGCGATCGACGCCGACGACGCGCTCGTGGACGCGATCGACGTCATCGCGCGCGCGCCGCATCGCGCCAGCGTCATGACGGCCCGTCTCGCGCGCCGTGGCGTCGCGAACTGCGCCGCCGCCGCCACTCGCCGACGCTCGAAAAGATGCCGCCGAAAAAGAAAACCGACGACGACGGCGCCGACGACGTCGGCGCGGCCAAGTTCGGTCGCGTGCGAAACAACCTTCGAATGGGCATCGTCGGCCTGCCCAACGTCGGCAAGTCGTCCCTGTTCAACATTTTGACCAAGCAATCGATCGCGGCCGAAAACTATCCATTTTGTACCATCGATCCGAACGAAGCGCGCTGTCCCGTGCCGGACGCGCGATACGATCGATTAGTTTCGATGTGGAAGCCCGCGAGCGAGTATCCAGCGTTTCTGAGCGTGACCGACATCGCGGGCTTGGTGCGGGGCGCGTCCTCGGGCGCTGGCTTGGGGAACGCGTTCTTGAGCAACATCATGGCCACGGATGGGATATTTCACGTGGTGCGAGCGTTCGATGACCCAGAGGTGGTGCACGTGGATGATGAGATCGATCCCGTGCGTGATTTGGAAACAATCACCGCTGAACTGTGCTTGAAGGACTTGGAGACGGTGAAG
>Ga0222715_10004906_pt1 | contig 11488 bp, 16 predicted proteins | sample C33_9DmetaG_FD_165056 | JGI IMG/M metagenome (GOLD analysis project Ga0222715, IMG submission 165056) | Estuarine water microbial communities from San Francisco Bay, California, United States - C33_9D | ecosystem: Environmental > Aquatic > Marine > Unclassified | place: USA: California...
TAGAAAGTTTAAACAAATTGAACTCAATAAAAAGATTCAAGAAAAGCGCGCCCGCGAAGCGAAAGAACGCGAAGAAAAACAAAAGAAAAGAAAAGAAGAACGCGAAGTCAAGCGACTCGAAGAACAAAGAAAGCGAGACGAAAAGGAAGCCAAGCGACTCGAAGAACAGAGAAAGCGAGACGAAAAGGAAGCCAAGCGACTCGAAGAACAGAGAAAGCGAGACGAAAAGGAAGCCAAGCGACTCGAAGAACAAAAGAAACGAGCGGAAAAGGAAGCTAAGGGAACAGAAATAGAGCGTATAAATCAGGCTAAAAATGATATCAAGAAATCACTCATAAACAACAATAACAAGAGAATTCAGGTTCTCAATCGCTTATCTAACGCAGTCGCTAAAAAACAAGAGAACGAAAAGCGTCGCAAAGAAACGCTCAATCGCCTGCAGCGAGTCATGGAAGCTCGTCGCAAACAAGAAGAACGTAAAAAGGCTGAGAACAAAGCCAAGCGAAACATGGAAGAACGTAAAAAGGCTGAGAACAAAGCCAAGCGAAACATGGAAGAACGTAAAAAGGCTGAGAACAAAGCCAGACTTTTGAAAAAGCGGACGATGTCGAATGCCAACTTAAACTTACCAAATAAGAAAAAAATTAAATTAAATGATACGAATAGGAAAAACGTCAAATTGAGACTAGAAAGAATGAAACGTCTCAAAAAACCAGAAAGACGTACATTTTTAAATAGACTTGTGCGTGGTGAAAACCCTATGAATGTTTTAACAAATGCAAAAAAGATAAACTTCTCTAGAGCAGGTGGGTTCGCATAAAAAAATATCCAATCATTACAAATGACATTGACATTGTGGGACGAATCGGTTCGAATGGCCAAGATCAAAATGGGTATGAATCCACAGTCATTTGTTAAGATTCAAGGTGATCTTCTCAAACAGGCTCAGGCCATATATCACATATTGCTGCTAAATAATAAAGTCTCCAAGTAAAGTAAGAATGCCTGTGAATGCAAATGACTATCTTACACAGAAGATGCATAAACCCGTCACGAAAACCACGAAACCTTCTGTTCCTAAGAAAAAGAAGCGTGTGGTTGTGATGAAGAGCTTTGTCGATACTATTATTCGTCGTCGCTAAGGACAATCTGAAATCCCTTGAGCCTCTGAATGTCAGAGACCATGAGTTGATATAATTTCCATGTGCATCCGAACTTTTTGTTCAAAAAGTACACGCTATTAAGTTCTACGATAGCAGAACCTGTACTTCTTGAATGAAGCCCGTCTTCCGCCACGCATCGAATATCTTTCTTTTCCTGGTCATAAATCATCGATTTAATTTTACCTTCGTAGTCGGTGTCAACCTTAACTCTAAACTTTGGTTCACGTCCAGGTGTTTCCTTGATGTTAGAATTAAAAAGTGGTACCAATTCTTCTTTGGTCATCTTTTTGTCAAAGATGACTTCACTTTGTTCAGTGACACTTTCAATAATCTTGTCTTCAATCTGTCTGAGAACATCGTAGCACTTTTTGATAATACTACCATCTTCATCAAATCCTCTCATCGAAAAATCAATGTTCCACTTCTTATTCCCAATTTCCGGAGTGAATCCAGAAATACCAAACGGCATGTACATCTTCGGTATTTGAAATCGAATCGGACCATCCGAAAGTGTAGACAAAACAATTTTTCGGTTATTGTAGTCAGCAACCTTGATGTCATCTACAATTTGGTCAAATTTGATCGCCATGGTTATGTAGAATAAACAAGTCTAAACTTTAAGCGGAGCACGCCACACATTCTGGTTCGAGACTGAACTGAATCGGTCGAGCTTTAGCCTTGGAACGTAAGTAGTACATACCAGTTTTAAGTCCAGATTTCCAAGCATACATATGCATCGAAGAAATCTTGGACAAGGTTGGGTTCTCGACAAAGAGATTCATAGATTGTGACTGATCAACAAAATGTCCTCGGTCTGCAGCCATATCAATGACAGCCTTTTGACTAATCTCCCACACGGTTTTGTATAAGTTCTTGATGGTGTCTGGAATATCGATAATATTTTGAACAGAACCACCAGCCTTCACCATGAGATCTTTCATGTCCTTTGACCAGAGACCCACTTTCTTTAGGTCATTAACCAAATGTCTGTTAACTACTACAAATTCTCCCGCGAGGGTTCTTCGAAGATAGATATTTGTCGTGTACGGTTCAAAGCATTCATTGTTACCCAAAATTTGGGCCGTCGAAGCTGTCGGCATCGGTGCCATGAGAAGACTGTTACGAAGACCCTTCTCCTTGATGCGTTCACGCATGGCGTTCCAGTCGTAACGACCACTAAACTTCGCATCCGTGTCCCACATATCAAATTGAAGAATACCTTGTGACGCCGGGGATCCTTGAAAAGTTTCATAAGATCCATCGACTTCCGCAAGTTCCGAGCTCGCTTCAAGAGCTGCGTGATACATAGTTTCAAAGATGTGTGCATTCATGAGTCTCGACTCTTCACAATCGAATGGAAGACCACACAAAATAAATACATCCGCGAGACCTTGAACACCGAGACCGATTGGACGATGTCTCATGTTGGAATTACGAGCAGTCTCCACGGGATAAAAATTACGATCAATGACACGGTTCAGGTTTTTAGTAACTGTCTTGGTGACTTCATGAAGTTTTTCATAATCAAATGTGCGAGTTTCTTCATCGACATACTTCGGAAGGGCGATCGACGCAAGGTTGCAAACAGCTGTCTCATCCTTATCAGTATACTCCAAAATTTCTGTGCAGTTACCGGTTAGAATACCATTGAAGATACCACGATGTCTTAATGGTTCATTGAAGCAGAACGTATCGGAAACGTCTCCAAGGTCTTCGACAGAGGTGATTGTTTCGAAATGTACCGCTTGTCTATTTGGTTTTTCTTGGGTAAAAATGTTCAGTCTCTTTGTGGTTAGACCAAGATTTTTAAGAATTTCAACACCACCACTTGGAATTAATAATCTCCAAAGATCTTTTGTGTCAAACGTGCCACCGGGCATGTCTTTCTTGTGGGCTTTATGAGCGTGGTTTATTCTTGAGTTGACACCCATTGTCTGAAGCATAAGTAGTACTTCATTCAAAAAATCATAGTGAATTGACCCGAGTTGGATTGATACACCTCTCGCACCTTGGTGTCTCATGACACACCCATCACCGTCAAGAAGACCTGCCAACCATTCGAGTTTAGATTTTAGAGAATAGTCACTTGGAACAAAAAACTTTTCTTCAATATCCTTTGGTAATCTAAGTCTCATTTTATTCTGAGATTGATTCACTGTCGCGTAATCATAATCAACGTTGTTTATGAGATTCATTTTTTCGTGATATAAATCCAACCACTTTTGTTGTGTATAAGAATTGGCTTGGCAAGTTCCATCTTCTTCGTACTCTTTCATACACGTTTGGTGACGCATACAAAAACCGTTTTCCTTTGATTTGTAACCACATCTTCGCGGTTCCCCATCAGATGATGTAGTTCCGTCGGCACAAAATAGACCGTGAGTATAAGCATATTTAAGTTCTTTTGTGTCATGATTAATGATAGGCAATGCGTGTTTGATAATTTTCATCCCTTCTTTGAGATTTTGTGCTTCGATTGGCTCGTCATGACCAACAATCCAAAACTTATGATACGGTGTGCATCTGAGAGAAAGACCTTTACTCGTTTTTACTGTCAGTAATTTTTGATCCACACCTGTTTGTTTAATCGTGACCTTTGAAAACTCTTCTCCATTCCAAACCTCAACTTCTTTGTCTTTCAGTTCGGAAATAATTTTTTGTCCTTCACTCGTGAGAATTTTTGTTTCGGGAGCGACGCATAGATTGGAACTCTTGATGACACCCAAATTCTTTTGGTTACTTTTCTTGTTACATGCATCCTTGTAGAGCATGTATGGAGTTCCAGTTTCGGTTTGTGACTTGATGATTGCTCGCCAGATATCAGCTGCTGGTAAAGTCGCACTGGCCAAACCCTCTTCTTCGTATTGTGTATACAACGCTTCGAACTCGTCACCTATGACATCAGAGAGACCCTTTGCCTTGTCTGGGCAGAAAAGAGACCATTGACCACCCTCTTCGACACGTTTCATGAAGAGATCGGGGATCCATAAGGCGGAAAAGAGATCACGACACCGTGCTTCATCATCCCCTTGATTGAGACGAATCTCTAGGAAGTCCATAATGTCTGCATGCCATGGCTCAAGATAGACTGCAATAGATCCCTTGCGACGTCCGGCTTGGTTTACATAGCGAGCAGTGGCGTTAAATACACGGAGCATGGGAATGATACCATCCGATGTTCCATTTGTACCCTTGATCCTGGATTTATTAGCCCGAACATCATGAATATGCATACCAATACCCCCAGCCCACTTGGAAATTTGAGCACACTCTGTAAGCGTTCCGTAAATTCCATTAATAGAGTCTTCTTTATTGGCGATAAGGAAGCATGAACTCATTTGTGGTCTCGGAGTACCTGCATTGAACAGAGTCGGTGTTGCATGAATAAAAAGACCTTGAGACATCTTATCGTACGTATCAACCACGGCTTCAATATTGTCACCGTGAATACCAATAGACACACGCATAAACATGTATTGTGGCGTTTCCATCAAAACACCATCCATGCGTTGAAGGTACGACTTCTCTAAAGTCTTGAGACCAAAGTACCCAAAGTCGTAGTCTCTCTTCGTGACGATGTCATCCTTGACGCGACCAGCAATTTGAGCGACTTCATCCGTGACGATACCCGCCTTTGCCAACTTTTTCATGGCCATGTAAAAATTATTTGGGCACACTTTTTGAATGTTACTCGCGGTGATACGAGTCGCGAGAACTTCATAATCAGGGTCGGTTGTAATCATACCAATACAGATTTCAGCAGAGAGTGTATCGATTTCTTGTGTGGTGATGCCATCGTACATAGATGAAAAAACCTGTTGGGCAACTTTCGAAGAGTCACAATTTTTGGAGAGACCATATTTTAACTTATTGATCCTATTGGTAACATTGTCAAATTTCATGTCTTCAATACGACCAGAACGTTTAGTGACCCTCATTTATCTATCTTACCTAAATTATTTTTAACCTACTTGAAATCGCGACTACGAACCGGAACGGGTCCGGCAATTTCCTTTTTTCTGTCTGGTTGCAAAAGGTATGTGTTCATGTGAAAACGACCAACTTCTCCTGCTGGTGTAACCGGGGCATAGGAACCAACGAAACATTCTCCACTCTTACACACCGGCTCCGGGTTAACATTGTTGATCATCGGTTTATAAGCTTCGTCAAAGTCGGCAAACTTCATCGTTTAATATCTACGAATAGTTTTTTTTCGGAGCATATATAAAATGGAAGTCAAATCTATCCAGCAGTGTCCGACTCCCCTGAACACCCTGTTCTTTTCCGAGTTCAACACGAATCTTCTCCAGAGAGGGATTCGTCAGTCGTTCAAGAACAAAACTGGTATTTCGATCGACTACCAGAACCCAGACGACCTATTTTCTATCATGCGGGTGGTGTTCATCAACAACGCCGGTAACCACAACTCGAACATCAAACCTCAAGTCAAGGCCATGAATGAAATCGTCATTAAAACAGCGACAGATCAAATTCAAACTGGTGTCGCTCAATACATTGGCTACGTCCAAGACATTGAGACGCCGACACGTTTGATTGACCGCCCAACGAACACGAGCACGATGGGTAAAAAGTTACCTAAGTCACAACAAATCGGTATGTAATGTAAGTCATGATCACTCTCGAAGATTACAGGGCAGCGTTTAATCTATTGTATCTTTCTAAAAAGCGTATCAACGCGAGTACAGCTAAACGTGGATACGGTGAAGAACATTGGTTGGCGAAGTATCTTGAACACGGGTTCTATGTGTCACCGGATAAAAAGGGAAAAGTTGATGTGACAAATGGAGTCATCAACATACAAGTGAAGAAAAGCAAACCTGGACAGTTTCAACAGGTTGCGCGTGGTACAGTCGATAACCTGGTATTAAAAATCCCAGAGCTCGACCAAGTGAGTGACAAACTCAAGGAGCGGTGTGTTGATAAGAAATTATTTGATGTCTCTATACTCGAGACATTGAATAACAATAAACAAAAAATAGTTGAACACGCATTTCTTGGCTACGATAAAAAACCCGACATCCTATGTGTGACCGAGTGGAACCGAGGAGATACAATGCGTAATCAGTTACATTTTATGCCCATGAAACAAGTAGTTGATTCTCTACTATGCTATGACTTCAAACTAAGAAAATCGGGAACGGTTATAGAATTGGGTCCGTCGTTTACGATACAACGTAAAGGTGGTGATGGTGGACGCACGAGCGCCAACGACATCCAATTTAAAATTGTTCCATCTCTACTTAATGTGAAAGATCTTTTAACAATTCCAACAGAACATTGACCACAATACTGTTACCGACATAAAATAACATGTTATCTTTTGGATCGTATTTATAGTCCTCGCTAAAGCCAGACATCTGAAGTGCTTCTTTGATGGTCAACTTTCTAATTTTACCATCAATTTCGTACAGTCCCGTTTTTGATCCCGGGCCACCGGATGATGCACAAATCGTGGGGCCGTAATCATCTATAGAATAGACTCTTTCACCCTGACGACCACCTTTACCTGTCTTTTTGTTTATAAGAATGTATTTCATTCTACCCTTCGTGGGTTCCAACGAATACTTTTCTTCGTAGTCAAAGAAGTCTTCGACGGTGTTATCTATGACAGTCGATACGGGTGTCATTGGCTTTTTTATGAGTCTAAATTTATATTTTGTGTTCTTGTCACATATAATATAGATACGCTGTCTCGATTGAGGTGAACCGTAATCTTTGGAGTCAAGTACCTTGTACGATACTTTGTAGTCTCTCTTTTCAAGTTCGTTGATTATGGTTTTAAATGTTTCACCGTTATGAATCGTGTGTAAATTTTTTACATTTTCAAGAATGATAGTTTTTGGGTTTTTAACATCTACGATCTCCATGATGCGATAAAAAAGGTTACCCTTTTCAACATCTTCGAATCCTTCTTTCTTACCTGCAATACTAAATGGTTGGCATGGAAATCCTGCACATAATATGTCAAAGTCTGGCATCTCCTCGATATTAATTTTATTAATATCACCGTGTGGTTGAATACCGTAGTTTTTTTCGTAAATTTTGCGAACCTTTTCATCTATGTCACACGCAAATACACACTCGTACCCACCTATCTGATTAAATGCGGTATGAAATGCACCCAGTCCACAAAAGAGATCCACGTATCGTTTACTCATTTCATTTTATTTGTCTCGTATCTTTAAAGTCTATTAAAGTTACGAGTCGATGTGGAACTAAGTATGAGTCTAAACTATTATAAATGTGAGACTGAGAAAGTTTGTAAGTCAAAGGGTTGGGACAAGGTTAACGTCGATACGGTGTGGTTGCTATTGACCGAAGAGTTTGGTGAACTCGCGTCGGCCATCCGTCAATATAAGAAAAAATACAAAAAAACAAATTTGAAAAAGGAACGCGGTACCGATGTCATGATGGAGATGGGTGACGTTTTCAGTTATCTATTTCAACTAGCTCACATGTTAAATGTAGATCTAGACCAGATGTGGGTTGAACATAAACAGAAAGTCAAGACCAAGAAATATAATCTGGAGTAGTAATAAGCAATGAGTGTCTATATGCTCGATGACGACATGGCTATAAATCGAGTGAACCCATATGTCACGAAAGAATTTTCCCTTCCAGGAACGGTTCGTCGTAACGAAAGGTCGTTGGTCTACCCCAAGACCGAGGAAGCATTGGCCCAATTTGAAGTCAAAGAGGAAAGACCAATTTATTCTCGTGGTATGTCTGCCGGTGATCTTACGAAGAGGGAGCCGTTGTGTCCGATGTCTAGACCTTTTTATCCGGAAAGAAATATAGACACAGGATTTACACGACCTCGCAAAGTTTTGATTGAGAAGATTACTACCGAAAAGCGAATGTGGTTGTTACCACTCACGATTCTTATAATTCTAATTCTATTAATTTTAAGACGTTGAAAAAGCGTTCAAGACGCTTTTCATTAGTGCATCGCTCGACGATATCGGGTAAGATATCTTGACAAAAGTCTCGTACCAACTGCTTTTGCCAAGAACATCTTCGATTTATGAACGGGGGTTCAAATGTTGGATCGAGAATCTTGACTGTATTCATGATTCTAATTTGAGTCTTGATGTCCATGAACATATCACTCTTGACGTTTTCGAGCATGATCATAGCCATCTTTTGACGAGTTTCGAGATTCTTTTCAATCATGGTGTCGATGAATTTTTCATAGCGAACGGATTCCTTTTTAGAGACGATCTTATTCCAATCACCGATTGGTTCAGCCTTTAAATAATCGACGAATGTTTTATATCCTTCATCTGGTACATATTTAGAATACATAATTTCAATGTAGGAGTTTTCGTCTTCGACGTCGTACACCACGTGTGCCGACTTAAGGAGGGAGGTCATTAGTATAAATTACTACGTTTTCTTTAACCTAAGTTAAAACGCGTCTGCTATTTAGGTAATTGCATAACATGTACCACAGAGTCGCCAATAATACATTCTCTTACCTGCTGACACTCGATGAATTTAGGAAAACACTTCCCGAAGACATCTGTCCTTCTTGGGTAAAGATCACGACCATCACAATGATTTCTGGCTTTAGCGAAGAAGTAAAGATTGACATCAATAAGCTTCGTTCCTTATTTGACGAGACTGGATATTTCAGGTTTAAGATGGAAGGTCTTGATACCGATAAATACTTTGAATGGAAATTGAAACCTTCGACAACTTTTTATAACCAGGTTACCCTGACTTACAAAGATGATTACAGCACAAAGTCTATCAAGGTTTTTCCCAATGGGAGTATTCAAGTTGCCGGGTGTTCTGATTTGTTTGATTGTAAACGAATCATCAGTCAATTGTCTTACCTTTTCAAGGAAAAGATGGGTATAGAACAAGATTTACCACTCGAAAACTTTCGGGTCGTTATGATTAATTCAAACTTTAGTTTGAACTATAACATCAATCTATTGAAGATTGCTCAACACTTTGAAAGTTACAAGGACATCTTCGAAGTTTCCTTTGAACCGGATCGCTATTCAGCTGTAAAGATTAAATTCAAACCGGCGGAAGATATGAAGCGTATCACCACCAGCATCTTCAGTACAGGAAAGGTTATCATCACCGGAGCGGAAAATTTGAAAGAGATTGCATTCGCGTACAATATTATAAATCACCATATTAATGAATGTCCGGGTATCAGGGTAACACCAACCGAAATCCGAGACGACTTTAATATTTTCATGGGATATAATTCCGAAGATTTAATTAAACATCTCAAGCAGGCCGGATTTTCGTCATGGACCAAAACCACAGTCAACAACAAAATTAATTTCTAGTTTTATACTAAATGTCTCAACGACTTGGTATGGCAGATGGTCGATGCTTCACGATCAACACATCGTCTCGACTTTTGAATAACTCTATCATGTCGGCTAACGGTGTCGACTATGTTGACAACTACAAGTACCGTCAACTTCTTCAAAAGAGTGGTCCGGAACTTATCGATACCGTACAATCGAAGCAAGTCGTTCCAGAAGACGGTAGTTGTCAACGCTGCGACAAACCGCTTCTCAAGGTTGCGGATATATTCTAAAAAAACTTTAAACGTGTAAACCAGGAATGTCTGCATGTTCTATATGTCTAAATCAGGTTAGACCAACGAGGACTAATCCGCCAATCAGATGTGGACATATATTTCATTCAGACTGTTTAGAGCAGTGGAAGGGAAAAGGTAAGAATACATGCCCGATGTGTAGGAAGGTGTTTGATGTATCAAATTATAGAGTCACACTCACGGTCGAAAATAATAGGAATGAAACATCAAATGTCATATCGTTGGATGAGAATATGATATTCAATGTGATGGATATTTTCAACATAACTTTTGAAATTGAAGATGTCATGGATTTAGATAGTCTTCTTAGTGATATTGGATCGTCGCTTTCCGACCTCGATCCCCTTGTTCTTGACACAGAATGAGCTACAATACGTATTATAATTCAGACCAGGATATTTCTTCGCCGCCTTTCTCGGATCTTTGATCACATTACCTTTCGCATCGACCAGTAAAGGACCAGTAGCCCAACCCCTCTTATGACTGAAGACGTTTGCTCGAATTTTCATAATTTTTCCGAGTGTCACCGGTGGAACCTTGGCGACTGGTATCCTGAAAAATTTGGCAATGCTCGTTCGCGTGTCCCCTTTTTTGGGACGGTATTCAACCAAGCCATGTTGTTTATAGAAGTGGAAGTCGCCGGTATTTAATAATGACGGTTTCTTCTTACCAGTCACAAACATCATGACTTTGTAGTAACCCCTCTTACACTTCGTGTTACCCTTAACGATGTAAACTTTCTTGGGGTTATCCGATACGACACGACTCGGAAGATTCTTACAAGATGTATACGTGTGGAAAATACGCGAACGACCGCTTCGATCACCCGGAACACTCTTCTGTTGTCTGTAGCGTTCGTAGTCACCCACGGCATACGCGTAGCAGTTGTTGTTTCCTATCCCAATAGAAGTACCCCAATACCTGTGTGTAAAGGTGGGCTCAGAGCCACTCAGGGGAGGCTGCCGGCTCATTTATATTATATTATTATATTATAAATGATCCGAGAAATTATGAACACCGAAAAGCCCGAAGACCGTGTGACGATGGCCATTATCTATACCCTCGTGTTGCTTATCAGTACGTTACTGCTTCGCTTCTTGTGGAACGAATCCCTCGTGAAGCACATCACAACTCTCAAGCCAATCAAGTCTCTTCTTGACGCATTCCTTCTCTCGGTTGCGTTGATGATTATTCGAGGCTGTTAAACTTCTTTGAAACCAACGTGTTTTTCACCGTTAGGATCGACTAATGTCGGAAAGGCTTCAACTTTCTTGCAGTCTTCCTTGTCGCAGTCGACAAATTTATGAGGCTTACCAGCCTTCTTCATATGATCGAGCTGCTTTCGAGTCCATCCACAACCCATGGAGCCGAAAACAGTCCAAACTTCCTGAGAATCTGAAGTTGGAGCCGGGGCACCGGTTCGCATCAAAATGATCACATCGATGATGGCCAAGATGATGAATGGAAGCATGTCTATACTTTTATTACATATTTTTTATCAACTTACACATCTGATCTCTTGTTAATCGTGGGTCCAATTTAAATTTTTTCACGAGGTCTTCTTTCTTGTATAGACGACACTTGCGCCTGTCGATTTTGAGATCACCATTCTTGTTGATGAATATTTTTGGCTTTGGTGTTTTCGGTTTCATGGCAATACCGGGTCTCTTTGGTGGAAGCTTCTTCTTTTCAGCTTCCTTTTGAAGAACAGCCCTCG
>Ga0222715_10004912_pt1 | contig 11480 bp, 9 predicted proteins | sample C33_9DmetaG_FD_165056 | JGI IMG/M metagenome (GOLD analysis project Ga0222715, IMG submission 165056) | Estuarine water microbial communities from San Francisco Bay, California, United States - C33_9D | ecosystem: Environmental > Aquatic > Marine > Unclassified | place: USA: California...
GAAGCGTCGCGCGCGAGGAGTTCGTTTCAGACGGCTCCGAGGAGAAGCGCGCGATAGATAAGCTTTGCACGCCGAGCGGCGTGCGATTGGTGCCCGCGGAAGCCGACGTCGAAGATTTCTTGCGAACGGGATCGAGGTTGAACGCTCAAGGCGTCGTCGTCGCGCTTTCGGAGCGTTTGCTGACGTACGCGAGCGGCGAAGAAGGATGGCGCGGTGCGTATCGCGCGGTGAACGTCCTCGAACGCGCCGCGTCGACGAGTTCGCATCGTTGGCTCGCCGACGTCTTCGCGAACTCGTCGGCGATGGATTTGCTCGACGCCGTCGCGAACGACGCGTCGACGCACGCGCAGTTGAGGCACAAGGCCAAAGCGTGCGCGGAGGCGCTTCGACGCAGCGCGACGCCCGGCGCGACGCCCGCGGCGACGCCCGCGGCGACGACAGATTTACTCGCCCAGCTCGGCGACCTCTCCGTCGCGCCGCCGCCGACGGCGCCGACGCCCGCGTTCGCCGACCCGCTCGCCGGTCTCACGACCGACTTCGCGTCCGCGCCGCCGTCCGCGCGCTCGACGCCGCCGCCCTCGTACGTCCCACCGACCGCACCGATGCGCGGTCCCGGGCTCGAGGCGCTCCGCGACGTCCCGCCCACCACCGACGCGCGGCGCCTCTCGCAAACCAAAGCCTTCGATTTCGTCGGCGACTTGCTCAAATGACGCCCCCGTCGGTCGCTCCGCGCGCGTCGCGCGACGCGTTCGATAGTTGAATAATTCAATTACAGTACACACATTCCTCGCTAAGACGTCCCGCGCGCGCCGCGCGGCCTCGGCTAGTTCTCGTCGCCGCGCCGCTCGAACGTCCCCAACCGCGGATACTTGCTCTCAAACTTCGCGCGCCACTCCCCCAGCGTCTTCAGCTCGTCCTCCGTCAGCCCGCGCGCGCCGAGCGCCTCGTCCGCGTCCGACACGTTGATCTTCATCGTCGCCAGCGCCCGCGTCGCGTCGCGTCCGTTCAGCGCGGCGTACGGTCCGCCCGCGCCGTAGAAATCTTTCCCGCTCGTCGCGTCGAACACGACGCCGTCGCACGCGAACGCGCACAGCGCGCCGTTCGAGCGCGCGACGAGCGCGCGGAGCGACGCGGGCGTGAACGTCGCGCCGGTCGTCGCGCCGTCGTCGGCGGGCGGCGCCATCGTCGGGCGCGTCGGCAGATGCGGACGCGATGACGACGACGACGATCGCGCGCGCGGCGTCGACGGCGGCGCGCGCGGCGCCGCGCGAACGCGCGACGCGTCGACGGCTCGTCGCGGGCGTGGCGCTCGTCGCGACGCGCGTGCGGCGCGACGACGCGTCGGCGCGCGAAAGCGCGGCGTCGGATTTGACGAGAGCGGAAGAAATCGTGGCGACGCTGCGCGAGGACGTCGCGACGCGGCAGTACTTCGTCACGGGCGAGCTCACGGAGGCCATCTTCGCGAGCGACTGCCGATTCGTCGATCCGACGACGGACGTGCGCGGGCTGGAGCGGTACCTGCGCGCGGTGCGCGCGCTGTTCGACGAGCGACGGTCGAGCGTTCGCCTGATCGGAGATTTGCGAGTGGTGGACGCGACGACGATCGAGGGGGATTACGCGGCGGAGGGATACCTGAAACTGCCGTGGAATCCGCGCGTGCCGCGGTACGAGGGACACATCACGTGGAAGTTGAGACCGAACGACGGGAGCGCCGACGCGGGGCTCATCGTGGAGCAGAGACAGACGTGGTCGATCTCGGGAGGCGAGGCGCTGCGAGAGACGTTCACGCCGGGGAGGTGATGTGGGGATGAGCGACGCGCGGGATAGGGGGGGGCGACGCGCGACGCGTGTGGAAGAAATTGTAAAATAACGCGCGAGACGACGTCGCGGCGAAAAACTGTAATATAACGCGCGAGACGGACGTCGCGGCGAGTGTGACGGGAACGAATCGAATGATTTTCTTCTTGGATCGAGTATTAACAAACTAGTGTACTGGTACGATGCTTAGACGATGAGTGCGGCGGTGTGCAATTTTTCCGCGAGCGTGAGCTGCGTCCTCGTCAAATTCGTCAAGTACTGCACCATCATCACATCCTCGGCGCTATCTCCGAAGACCTTGTCGAACTGCGCCTTCGTAAGCTGCGGGACACTGGCGAGCGCGGCGGAGAGCGCGCGACCGACTTCGGCGTCGCCCTGACGTTCGCCGCGCACCACCGAGTCGACGTACGCCTGCGCGTCCGTCAACAGCTTGCCCAACTTACCCATAGTCTGCGCCAGCCCCGCGACGTCGTCGTCGCCTTTCGCCGAGCTCGCAGATCGAAGCGCTTCGACACCCAACTTTGTGGCTTGCTGAAGATCCACTTCGCACTCGATTTCGCTAAACCACACGCCCGCCGATCGGCTCTCGCCGCTCTCCCGATCCGTCGTCGCCAGCACCGTGTCCCCGACGCTCGCGCTGAGCATCTCCCCGCCGTTTCCAGCACCGGTAAAGTCCGCATCTAACATCACGTGCACGGGCGTCCCATTCAGCGCTTCCTTGGCGAAGAATTCGTGCACGAGCGCTCGCGCCGCCGGCGTCACGCTCCCCGCGCTAAACCACCCGACCACGCGTTCCTCCGGGTTCACCCTCGCGTGCAATCCGAGCATGGTTTTATGAAATTCAATGTCCACAAACATTTCCCCATCGCGATCGTGGCACGGAATCGCGTACGACGTGCGCGCGACGACGACGACGCGCCCGTCCGCCGTCGTCGTCGCCGTCCCGAGCACCGCGCCGATCACCTTGTCCACCGCCTCACCGCGTCGCACGTAGCTGTTCGTTCGCGCAACGTCGACGACCGTCAGTCACATCGCTCTCGCGCGCGTCATCGCGTCCGCGCGCGTCGCGCGACGTCGCTTTCGCGTCGTTTTCACGTTCGCCGCAATTTTTAGGTTCGTCGCGTCGTGACGTTTCGTCGCCGCGCGCTCGCGCGCGCGCGCACCTGTCGCACACGTTCAGCACCACGGACGGGGTGACGATGATCTTCGAGATCGTGCCTGGGGCGCTGAGGGACGGCATCGCGCGAAGACGGCGCGCGCTCGAAAGTGTCGCGGATGCGACACCTTAGGGTCCAGAACACGCGCGCGCCTCGCCCGGCGCGACGAAATCGAGACGCGAGCGACGCGAGACGGGTGGGATTCGGTCGTGAGCATATCTTACAATTACAGCCGAAATACGGGGAGCTAGATCACGCCTCGAGGCGGCGCATTTTGGCTGCGCTCTTCACCGCGAGCTTCTCGACGGCGTTCGTGAGCGACGTGGCTTGAAGCTTCGGGTCGAAGTGTTGGTCGTATTCCACGGGGTCGATCCCGAACGCGTCGCACAGCGCCATCTTACCTTTTTTCAGGCGTTCGCGGAGCAAGTGTTCGAGGTCGGCGCGCTCGACTTGACTGAGTCGCGAGGCGACGCCGCTTCTCGCGCCTTTGGCGGTGAAGCCCGCCGTCAAGCCGTACGCCGGGTGGTCTTCCGTCACCGCGGGGACGTCCATCCTGTACTTCGACGCCGCGGCAATCTTTCCCGACGCGGTGAGTTTGCCTATTTTATCCGCGGCCGACACGGATCTCGGGCGTCCGCGCGTCGCGGCGACGGCTGTCTTCTTCGTGCCCATGGAATCCAAAGCGGCGGCGGCGAGCGAGGCGAGCGGATCGTCTTCAACTTCGGCACCCTTACGCTTACGTCCGCGCTTGGATGGTCCAGGAGGGCGACCTCGACGCTTTTGCACCGACATGGTGATCTTTTCGTATTCGTCGTCGCTCAACGCGTCTCCCAACTTACCACCTCTGCGCCTGCTCGCTGGACTGAGAAACGCCTCCGCACCGTCCAAGTCATCAGTTTTTCGCGCTGGTCGCGCCGGAGACCACGTGCCTCGCACCGCGGTTAGCACTTTGTCCACCTTGACGAATTCGTTCGCGTTCGCCGAACCTTTCCGCACCATGACGTTGGACGACGGCGCGCCGTCGACGCCGCCTTCGTCCTTCACAACGTTTGATATCGCCGCACCGGCATCGCTCGGCGTGTTGCTCAGCAGTTGCGGTGCAGTTTGCAACGGAGTTCCATCGCTGTTCTTTGTCGGTATGATTCTATCCGGAGTCGTCGCGCCGCTCGCCGATTTCGCCCCTCGAGACGCCGGCGTCGAGGCGTCGCCGTCCATATCGGAAGTCATATCTTCGTCTTCGTTGCCGAACCCATCGTCCGACGAGCCGTCGTCGTCGACATCTCCATTTTCCGATCCCATGAAGACCTCGTGCGCGAGATCCAACAGCGTGCCGCTCGCACCATTCGGTTCTTCTCCGTACCCGCCGCGAGCGCGCGCCTGAAGCTCGCGAACGGCCTGCGCCGCAGCTGCAGCGCGAATCCGCGACGCATCGCTTCGATTTCTTCGCGCCTTGTGGTTAGCCTTCGAATACGCCTGCTGCAATTTCTTCGTGGTGTCGTCCAAATCCAACACCGCGCATTCCTCCATCCTGCGTTTTTGATCTTCGAGCTCCTCCACCGACTTGACGAGAAGTCTGTTCTGATCCCCTGGCGAAATCCCAGCTTGCACGTTTGTGATAAGGCGATCGAGCGATTTCATCTTGCGGAATGGCCAACGCTTGATGCCATACTTGCGACATTGGCGCTTCAAAACCGTCAAACCGACGCCGAGCTTTCGGCACGCCGCCTCGGATGGAAGGTGAAAGCAACTCGAAAGCTCCTCTTGCGTAATCTCCGACGCGCTCCGAAACTGTCGCACGCGCCGGTTCTCTCGCGATTGATTCGGTGGTTTCTCTTTCTTCGGTTTCTCTTTCTTCGGTTCCTTGCCCGCGCTTTCGCCCGCCACCTTTCGCAGGTGCGGGTTCTTCGACAGCGCTTGCGTCACGATGGCTTTCGTCGTCGCCTCCGCGTCCATCGTCGGTCTCGCCGCGATCGCGGCGTCTATCGACATCCCGGGCACGACCACCTTACCGTCGCAATCATCCTTTCCCATCGCGTTCGCGTCCTCATCTCGCCCTCCCGTCGCCATCGCGTCCTCGCTCGCCGTCGTCTCGCTGCGCTCGTTCGCGTCCCCGCGCGCCTCGCGCCGACTCGTCGTCCCGTCGTTCGCGTCTCCGCGCCCTCGCGCGCGCTCGATCGTCTCCATCCTCAGCCGCTCGCGTCTTCACGCCTCTCCTATCCGCGCGCCTCCTCGACCGCCGCGCTCGACGACCGCGTGGCTCGCCGCGTTCGCGTCGCCTCGCGCCTCGCGCGGGGCCAAAACGTCACCAAGACGAACCGCCGCGATCCGCGCGATCGCCTCTTCCGCGCCGACGATCGCCGACGCGCGCCCCGTCGCGCTCGCGCCCGCGCGCGATCGACGCGAGAATACGCGTTTCAATAAACCGCGGCGCGTCCGACGCGCGCGACCGTCGCGCGTCGACGCGCGATCGCGATCGCGACGACGATTCTCGTCCAGGGTCGCGCGCGCGGTGCGGCGCGCGCGCGCGTTCGCGACGCGTTTCGCGCCCTCGCGACGCGCGTCGCGCCCTCGCGACGCGGTGGATCGATCGCACGAAAGCGCGCGCGACGATCGCGATCGCGCGCGCGGCCGTCGCGCGTCGCGGTGTGCGTCGACGCGGCGTCGCGACGCGTCGATCGGCCGGATCGTCACACCTCGCGGCGCGAACCCGCGTCGCGCGCGCGCCTTCACACGGCGACTTCGCGCGTCTCTGTACGATCGAGCGCGCGCGTATCGTTTTTTGCGATTTATTGGTTCACGACTCGTCGCGAGTCCTCGAAATTTTTGTCGGTTCGGATTGTCGGTCCGATGCGACGCGCGACGCCGCGCGACGCGCGCGGCGTCGATCGCGCGCGCGCGGCGAACCTCGCGACGAGGGTCGCGCGTCGCCCGCGGCGGTGGGTCGAGCGGGCGCGCCGCGCGCGGCGTCGCACCGCGGCGCGCGGAGGGACGCGCGCGCGGCCGGCGCGCGATGCGGCGGTGCGCGACGCGCGCGGAGGGATTCGCGCGCGGACTCGCGCGCCGCGCGGACGACGTCGCGCGCGCGCGAGGCTGCGGCGCGAGCGACGCGCGCGGGACGGCGAGGACGACGACGACGACGACGACGACGACGAGAGAGGACGCGACGGCGAGCGCGACGACGACGAGCGCGACGACGACGACGTTCGAGGAACGCGCGCGCGCGCGATCGAGGCGGAGCGAGGCGAAGCGGCGGCTGCGGACGTACAGATTCGCCGAGGCGGAGGCGAGCGAGGGCGCGCGCGCGAGGCGAAACGGAAACGCGCGGACGCACGTGGGAGGGTATTTCGATGGGTTTGAGATTCGCGGACGGAAGAGGGAGAGCGCGTTCGACGATGGACGCGACGCGCGACGGGAGACGGCGCGGGAAGGGGCGAGGTTGTTTCGAAGGTTCGCGCGAGAGCGAGGCGGCGGCGGCGCGTTCGCGGACTCGAGGCTTCGCGACGACGGCGACGAGGCGTTCTTTCGCGCGTATTTCGGCTCGCAGGAGGACGGCGGAGACCGCGCGCGGGTGGATGCGAATGGGTTCTACGCGCGCGCCGGGTGCGAGCACTGCGAGGCGCTCGGGTTGAAGTCGAGCGAGTTCGTCACGCCCGAGGCGTTGAAGACGGCGCTTCGCGAGCAGGCTTTGAAATGGCATCCGGATAGACACGACGACGAAAAGAAACCGATCGCGGAAGCGAAGTTTAAGCGCGTGTACGACGCGTACGAGTATTTAGCCGAGCGCGCGGGCGAGCGATCGTCGGCGTAGACGAGAATTATTAGCGCAGTAGGAAACGTAGCCTTCTAGAAACGCTCGCGTCTTTCATGACAACCGACGAACGATTACATCATCGTGCAGCACTGATTCTGCTTCTTCGCCTGTTTGTAAAACATCTGACTCGCCAGCGATAGATCCGTGCTCTTATCCACCAAATTATCCAACTTTTCCCCTCTCGCCAACACGCTATCGATGGTTTTGTGCAACACCACCTTGGTGTCGTCCAACTCTCTCTGAATCTTCAAAATCTTATCCGCCGCGCTCGGGTCTTGATACTTCACCAGCATTCCCTCCAACATCTCACTCGCGCGTCCTCCTTCGGGTTTATCCTCGCGCACCGCGCGCCACGCCTCGTTCGCGCCCTCGCCGTTCGCGCTCTCGTACTCGTCCATCATCTTGCCCAGCACGCAAAACGCGCTTCTGCTCGGATATTCCTCATCCATCACCGCCACCGCGACCAGGCCCGACTTATTCGACACGTGCACCATGTACGCATCCTGTTGCACGCTCTGTCGCGCGCCCAGAGGCGTGCGTTTCGCGACGGTTCGCGAGATGAAGATCAACATTTCGCGCACCGAGGCGCGCTGGAAGAATCCGAATTCAGCGACGTCCGTGGCGCCGCCGAGGAAGCTAGGATCGTCGTCGGCGCCGTTGGACTTCCATAGCGTTAACGCGGTAACTTTCATGTCGCGATGACGCGACGCGAGGCGCGTCGCGAGGCGCGAAGTGAGGAAGACGAGGGACGGACGAGATCTTCTCGGCGCGAGGACGGCGCGAGGCGGACGACGCGACGAGCGAGCGAACGGCGCGACCGCGGAATCGGCTAAGTCTCGACTACAAACAATACGAAATAATCACGGCTCGCGAGGGAGACGCGGCGTCGCGCGGTCACGACGCGGCGTCGTTCCAGGAAGCGACGCGGGCGGCGTAGAGGCTCAAGCCGCGCTCCCAGTCGTCCTCGCGCAAACCTCTGGGCGTTCGCACGACCACGGGACCGAGACCGGTGTCCTCGCACACGCACCCGCGCTCGACGGCGGCGCAGTGATCGCCCCAGTTGCAATCGTCGAAGAAAAGCATGCGCGAGTACGCGACGCCCGTCTCGCGTCGTAAAATCGGAAAGTGCGTCCGCGCCTTGTCGGGCGACAGCGGCGGCGTTCGACCGATTTGCAAATTTCCCTCGAATCCATCCGGCCAGCCCTTGGCGAAGACCTGCCGGACGGTCACGCCCGGGAACACCTCCAAGACGTCCAACGCGCTGCGTCCGATGCGCACGGCGAGCGGCGTGTCCGCGCTCGACGCCGCCGCCGCGCGCGTCTCGAGCGTCCCGAGCCAAATCTGTTGAAACGCCCGCAGCGCGCCGGGATGCAGCGCGATCGGCGTGTTTCCGCTCATCGCGGCCACGACGCCTTCGCCGCAGTCCGGGCCGAGCGAGCCTCGACGCGAGCGCGTCGGGTCGACGATCTCTCGCAGCTCAAACATCTCTTTGTCCCACGTGCAGGCGTCCAAGTCGAAGACGGCGAGCTCGGGATGCGGCGACGCGCGCGGGACGACGGCGGTGGGCATCGCTCGCGCGCGCGATCGGGCGCGAGTCGGGGCGAGGACGACGGCGCGGATCCGAGGCGTCGCGCGGGACATCGCGGCGCGCCGCGGCGCGCTCTGGGGACGGTTGCTCTCGCGGCGCGAATTATTTACACTTAAATACTGGTACAGCGCGCGTCAGAGCTCGTCGTAAAAGGCGCGCTCCTCGGCGGTCATCGGGCCGCGCTGCTGGGCGACGCGCCGACCGACGCGGCGACCGGCGGAGCCGGAATCGCGACCGGTGCCGCGACCGACGTCGCGAGGCGGCGACGACGGGCGCGCGCTCTTCCAAAACTCATCGTTCACGCTCATCTCGCGGCCGATTTCTTTCGCGCTGACGTTTCGTTCGGCGCGGACGATCGAGGCGCCGAGTTCGAGCGAGGACGCCGGTCGCTCGTTCGCCGCGGCTTCGAGGTGGGAGTGCGCGTACGACGTCACCACGACGGCGAGAAGGATGAACGAGATGGAGTACCACAGCCAGGGCGATTGGCTGTGAACGCTCACGGCGGCGTTGAACGTAGCTCCGGCGACGGACTTTTTGGGCGCGGGAGCCGATTCGTCGTTTGCATCTTCGTTCAAGCCTTGAAACGGCGCCGCCGCCGGGGCCTCGTCCTCTTTGTCTTTGTCGTCCTCGTCGCCGACCTCCTTCGCCTGATTTTCATCGTCTTCGGCGTCGACGGGCGTCTTCGCCGTCTCTGTTTCCCTCGCCGCCGCTAATTCTGCGTTTTTCTTCCGCAACGCCGCGTTCTCCGCCTTCAACTGTTCCGCGCGAAGCGCCGCGTTTTCCTCCTCTAATTTTTTAATCAGCGCCGCCTGCTTCGCCGCGTCGTCCTCCTCCTTCGTCTCGGACTTCGCCTTCGGCGTCGACGCATCCATCGTACTCGAACTTTCTTTCCCATCGGATTCCGACTCGTCCTCACCGTCTTCCACCGACGCGCCTTCGCTCTCGTCGTCCTTCGCCTCGCTCGCCGCCTCCGCGGCTTCGCCGAGCGCCCGCAACGCCTCCCCTAACCCCCCCACTCCCCCCGACGACGACGTCGCGTTCACCAACTCCTCCACGATGTTCTCCAGTATGTCCAGCGCCTGTCCGTACTCCCCTCTCGCGCTCGCTCGCATCGCCGCCTCCGCCGCCGTGGCGTTCGCGTTCGCCGCCTCGGTTTCCAACGCCGCGAGCGCCGCCGCGAACCCCTCCTCGTCCCGCGCGCTCGCGATTCCCCCCACCGTGGCGTTCACCAGCGCGCGGATCGATCGCAGCCACTCGCGCGCGCTCGCGATCGTCGTCTCCGTCGTCGCATCGCGCGTCGTCGTCGCGTTCGTCGCGTTCGTGTCGACGATTGGCGACGCGCGCGCGACGACGATGCGTCCGAACGCGCACGCGGTGAGCGCGCACAGCGCGCACAGCGCGCGCGGTGCGGTCGCGATCGACGCGCGTTCGCGCCTCGCGCGCCGCTCGCGCGGCATTCGGCGCGCGGCGGCGGTGTGTGAGGACGGATCGTCGTCGCGCGGCGATTTAGTGTTCGGCGCGGGCGACGCGCGGCGACGCGGTTCGATTCGGTTCGGCGCGCGGGGCCGCGATGCGCGGTGAAACGACGATACATAACAATCTACACGTTCTTTTTGTAATCGCCCATGAAGTGGGCGAAGCGAGAGATGAGGGTGGCGAAGAAGCCGTAGTCGAGGAGCTTGAGGAGCATGCGAAAGCCGACGGCGACGGCGCCGACGTCGTGCCACAACACGCGACCGATCGGGCGGAACATCTCCGTCGGCAGCTCTTCGGGCTTCACCGCGAACTTCATGAAAAAGTTCAACGAATCCAACTTGTGGGCGTTGTCGTAGAAACGGGACGCCACCGGCGACGGATGCACCGCGCAGACGTCGACGCCGCGAGATTTCAACTCGACGCCGATGTTCGCCGCGAAGGACGATATGTACGCCTTCGTCGCGCCGTAGAGCGCCGAAAACGGCGTCGGTTGACACGCCGCCGCGCTCGACGTGAACACCACGCACCCTCGCAGCTTCTTCTCCAGCATTCTCGTCACGAAGACGTGCGTGATTCGCATCGCGCTCGTCGCGTTGCACTCGTGATTCGCGTTCAACTTTTCCAACGGTTGCTTATCGAAAAACCCCGTCAGCATGAACCCCGCGTTGTTGAACACGCACTGCACGTCCACGTCCTCCATCGCGCGCGCGATCACGTCCACGTACTCCCCCGAGCGATCCCCCAGGTTCACCGGTATCGCCCGCACCTCGCGCGCGTCGCCGTGCCGCTCCCGCAGCGCCCTCGTCGTCTCCACCAGCGCCTCGTCGTCCAGCGCCGCGATCGCGACGTTCAGCCCTTGGTCCAACAGCGCCTCCGCGAGCGACCGTCCGATCCCCGTCGACCCGCCCGTGACGAGCGCCCACGTCGCGCCGTACTTTTTCTTCAAATCTTGCGCCGGCATCATCTGCACCCACATCTTCGGCAGCGCGTACGTCCCGAGCGCGACGAGGCCGTACAGCGCCAACGCGTTCGTCGCGATCGCGTCGACGAACGTGTCCGCGAGCGCGCAGCGCACGTACGGCACCGGGAGCGCGCGCAGCACCCCCATCGCGCGCGCGTGCGCGCGTCGCGCAATCGCGCGCCGCGATCTTACCGTCGCCGCGCCTATAAAATGTATAAATACGCATCATGACTGTTTACAAGTCTCCGTATGTCCGAACGCGCACACCCGGAAAAGTCGCCGGCGCGCCGTACTCAGGGGGCCTTTTCGTCGACGTCGCGATTCGAGGCCCCGTGGAGGGTGCCCCGAAGCGACGATCGCGCGACGCCGCGACACACCGACGCGCGCGCGCGTCCGGATCGCGCGCGAGGCGACGCGCGAAGCGTTCGAGCGCTCGAATCGCGACACGCGGGCGTCGCGCGATGGCGACGGTCGAGGCGATGACGACGAGAAGGCCAATCGGCGCGATGCGAAAGATGACGCGGTCGACGGCGACGCGCGCGGCGAGAGGCGCGACGCGACGGGCGACGACGCGGGCGTCGGTGACGGACGCGAACGGGAACGAGGCGACGGGGTCGCGACGCGCGCGACGCGCGAGCGCGGCGACGGGGGAACTGCGACGGGTGTTTC
>Ga0222715_10004914_pt1 | contig 11476 bp, 8 predicted proteins | sample C33_9DmetaG_FD_165056 | JGI IMG/M metagenome (GOLD analysis project Ga0222715, IMG submission 165056) | Estuarine water microbial communities from San Francisco Bay, California, United States - C33_9D | ecosystem: Environmental > Aquatic > Marine > Unclassified | place: USA: California...
TTTCCATGTTCCTGTAAAAGACTGCGGGAGATTCGTCAAATATTCCGAACGAGAGAGATTCTGACGCCCCGTGGCAATAAATCTGCTTTGTAAACTATAACAGTGCACGCCAAAAATCTAAAGAGACGCTTCGTCGAATCGCGCTGTTTTTGTTTCTTGTGTTTCATAATTTTACATGGCACTACGGTTAAGGGCTAATCCCTCACCAACTGGATGATATCCGCGCACTCCTCGCCTCCATTCGCGATGGTGCACTCGAATCGAGCTAATAATGTTGCCACTTTGCTCTTTCTGAGTTGCAACTTGGTCAGTTTCTTGTGAGCGGCTTCTTCGTTGCCGAGCGCCGCGCCCGTCTCTTCCTTCATTCTTTCCCAATCTTCAGGAGTTGTGATTCCAACACACAGCACAGGGTCATTGTATGTGGACAGACAATGTAAGCGAGCTTCCATCATCAACATGCCCGATGACTTCTGCAACCCGCAGTCAGAGTGTAACGAAGTCCACGATCGCATGTGAGTCAACACTTCCGGGCTCCAAAAGTCACGCGGCTCTCCTGGCACGAGGTTGACATCAGCGCAGCCCGAGCCGTAGTCATCGAATGAAAGTGTAGCGGCGTGCGCTTCGCCTTGAGTGCTTAGCTGATTGATTGCGAGCATCACGCATTCTTGTTCCATGGGGTGAGGACCTAAACTAAGAGCGATTTGCTGGATCTTCAGCGTCGTCGGTGACGCACGCCAGTATATTTGCCCCGAGTTGAAGTTCCAAGCATCTTCATGCCGTTCAATCGCGCCGCTATTGTCGTACAGGTAAGGATAGCGTCCATGGTACCACGCTTGGTAGCCGACCCAATCCTGTTGATAGAACAAATTCGCTTGCGGAAATCGCGCAGCGAGAAGCGCCAAGTCCGGGACTTTGAAGAGGATGACATCCGTGTCGAACAGGAAAAAGTCCACATCCGCAGCGAGTAGGCCAAGAGTGACTTTCTGTTTAAACCACGTTAGCATGCTGTACTTTTTGTCTTCAGCGTGCCCCCCTGTGTGCTGGTAACCATCGAACGCGTGACCGTCCGCATACTGCAAACAGTGAAACAAATTCTCTTCCTCGCACTTCCTCGTCGCTTCAGCATCCGTTGTCACTATTATGTGACGATCCATGAAACACTGCTCATTCTGAACGCGCTTGGTCGACAACTTGGCTATTTCATAGTTATCCGAATCCGCGATGCTGACGAAAAGTGTGTTCGCCGGAGCACAAGTTGACGGAACGTTCGCTCGCTGCTGCGCAAACGGTTGCAAAAGCTTGTACCACGCGCAATCCCTAGGACTGATCTTATGTTCTATCCCATCTGCATTTTCACTGTCCGTGATAGCGTTCGGGTACTCGCCCGACATCGCCGGGAGGCACGAGAAAATACCACCATTCGACTCGAAGTCGTAATAGTCTCCGCCGAGCGTAGAGACTTCGACTTCTTTTTTCGCCGACTTGGTGCCCTCGTCCCGCGTTCCGATTGATGCATCATGATTTTTGTCGATGCCCAAGACGATCGCCGCGGCGACGAGGAGCGCGCACGCCAAGCCGACCGCGATCGTCGCCTTCAGGCTCGAGCGTCGACTTTGGTGTTGCGCGCGATCCGTCGCGGTCGGCGCCGCCGCCGCGTGGGCGTCGACGAGGGGTACGGACTCCTCGAGGACGCCTTGCATGTCGACACGCATCCCTCGCGAACGCTTTCGCGCTCGCGCTCGAGAGCGGTAGTGTGAGGATCGCCAAATGAGAAAGGTGTTGACAGCGAACTCGCGCTCGGCGATACGCGGGCGTTGCGCACTTTGTGTGTGTATGTTCATTCACAAATTTTTTATACTAGATGCGATCGTTCGGGATAAAGACAAGAGACTAAAGTGTGAGGATTTACTTGTTCAAGCGAGTGCTGAGAACGTCCATGACAGCACTGAAGTCGTCTTTGACGATGACCGGCGGGTTGGCGTATCTCGATTCGAGCCCCTCGAGCCTCTTCTCGTGGTACGCAACCTTGCTGTGAGTAAACTTCAAGCCGTGAGCGGTACTGATGACAACAGTGCGATCACTCGGCGCGATCACTTGTTGCTCACGAAGCTTTTTGAGCGCAGCGAGCGCGACGCCGGTGTGCGGGCAGTTGAACATACCCGTCAAATCGGCTTCCGCGGCGGCGTCCATCATTTCCTCTTCCGTCGCCTCCTCAACGATGCCGTTCGTTTCCGTGAGCGCATAAATCGCGCGATCGATGGAAACGGGATCACCGATTTGGATCGCGGACGCGAAAGTCGGCTCAGCCTTGACGGCTTCGAACTTATCCCAACCCTTCTTGTAGGCGCGGTACAACGGGTTGGCGTTCGCCGCTTGCGCAACAACCATGCGCGGCAGTCTGTCGACGAGACCAAGGTCCTTGCACATCTTGAACCCCTTGAAGAAAGCGTAGACATTGCCGAGGTTGCCACCCGGGATGATAACGTAATCAGGAACTTCCCAGTTAAACTGTTGGCAGATTTCAATCGCCGCCGTCTTTTGACCTTCAAGGCGCAAAGAGTTCAGAGAGTTCGCCAAGTAGATCGGAAGTTCCGCGGTGACTTCGCGAATGAGACGCATGCATCCGTCAAAATCGGTGTCAATAGAAAGCACGAGCGCGCCGTTGGCGATCGGCTGGACAAGTTGTGCAACAGAGATCTTGTCTGCCGGAAGGAAGACTATGGATGGGATACCCGCGGCGGCCGCGTACGCGCTCAACGCGGCGGAAGTATCACCAGTGGACGCGCAGCCGACGGCGGAAAGAGGCTTACCCATCTTACGCATGCGGTTGACTTGGGACACTAACGCGGTCATACCAAGATCCTTGAACGACCCAGTGTGGGAGTTACCGCACTGCTTCACCCAGAGGTCGCTCATGCCCAGGTACTCTCGGCCGTACCGTTCGGCCCAGAACAAGTTCGAGTTACCTTCGAACATGGACACGATGTCTTCATCGGCGATCCCTGGGAGAACCCACTCCTTCTTGCTCCACACCCCAGAACCGTACGGCCACGTAGTCTTGCCAACGCGCTCGTCGAACAACGCCTTCCAATATTCCGGAGGATAGATCGCGAGCGCCTCCATGTCGTGCGTCACGTCGAGCAAGCCACCAGATTTACTTCTGTAAATGACCTCATCCAAGGAATACTCTTCACTCGCATCGCCCGCGAACGGCGTAAACTTCGCGCTGAACAAGTTGGCCTTTTCCAAAGGTTTGCTTGTCCTCGCCGCGGCTTTCCCCAGGTCGGCGTCCGCGTTCGCGCGCACCCCAGCGCGCGCAGAGCGCCCGGCGCGCCCTTCCGCGACGCGCGTGCGCTGCACGACCTTCGTTTGCGTCATCGCATTTCGTTGCGACAGCACAACGCTCGTCGAGATCGTCGACATCGCCACACAATTCCACGTAGGGTCGCTCGTCCGCTTCGAACCTTCTCGCGCGCGTTAATGCGCGTCTCTGCGACTCGCGTTCGCGCGTTTCTCTCCGCGCTCGCGCGCAGACGTCGACAAACTCTCCGCTCGCGTGTAGGCGCGCGCGTTGTTCGTGACGCACGGAGCGCGCGTCGACGTGTGCGCGGCGATTGCGCCAGTCGTGGCGCGCGCCGCCCTAGCCACCCTCGCGCCCGACGAGCCGAGACGCTGACGCGACGGGGCTCGAACTAGGGTATCGGTCGATCTCTTTTTATCGCGAGTTCGGTGATTTCCATTCGATGGAGTTCGAACGCCGTCGAATGCGTCGAACGCGTCGCGAAAATGGAAATCGTCGCGTCGCGCGACCCCGATCGCGACGTCACCGGTCACCGCACTCGCGCGCGCGGGAACGCGAACGATGTTGACGGTGACGATGCAGACGACGACGATGCGGACGACGCGAGCGGTGGTGAAGCGCGACACCGCTCGTGCTCGCGGTGTCGCGCGAGTGACGAAGCGAGGGCGCGATGGCGTGCGCGCGCGGGCGACGCAAGACGGCAAGGACGGGCCGAAGAGGCTCACGAGGGAGAATGAAAAGGAGGCGTGGTTGAGCGAGATGGAGCGCGAGGGGGCGAATCCGTTGAAGGATCCGATGGCGTTGATCGGGATCGGTGGAATCACGGTGCCGTTCATCATCTTGGCCATCGCCTCCGCGGCGGGGTTCATCGGGCAGTGAAACGAGAGGTTGGATAGAGTGGAAGAGCGAGCGCGTTGTTTTCAAACTTGATGTGATACGTACAATTTTATTATTATTGATCTCTCAGAGGCGTGCGCGTGCGGTACAAGTTGGTTTTACACGAGGGATGTCTTCGTATCCTCGGTCTCTGGGGTGAAATCATTCAGGCTTTCGAGCCAGGTGTGGAATTCGAGCGAATCGCGACGCTGAGTCGGCGTCGCGCGCGTCTCCGGTTCTGGCTTCTTTTTTGCGCCACTTTTACGCGAATACGCGCTGTCGTCCGCTACTGATACGTTGCATATTGCTCCAGTTCCGTCGTCGTCGTCGAGGATGATATCGAACAAATCAACATCCAAGTAACCGTCGTCGTTCGCGGGCGCCAAGGCGACGTCGTCCCAGCGCGACGCCAACAGAACCTCTTCTGGAGCGATCCAGTCCACGAACGCGCGCTCGAGCTCTAATTGCGCCTCTAAATCACAATTCTCATCCGCGCGCGCGGGCTCCAACCCCATCGCGTCTTCAAATCGCTCGTCGTCGCCCCCCGCCCGTCGTCGCTCGCTCTCCGCGCCAGCCTCCGTCGCCTCCGCGGCGCCTTCAAACATCTCGCTCACGAGGAATTTGGCGCACGCCGCGTTCACGCCCTTTAATTTCCCATCTCGTTTTCCCATCGCGTCGCTCTCTCGTCGCCGTCGTCGCGTCCGCGCGTGCGGTCGGCTCGTCGAATCGTTACAAAAAAATATCATCGCGTAACGACGAAAAACGCACGCCGCCTCGCGCACGCCACCAATCGCGCGCGTGACGACGCGATCGCGACGTCGCGCCGCGCCCGCACTCGGCGACGATGGCGGACGAGGGCGACGCCGCGACGCCTCGGCTCGACGCCGCGGCGCCGAGCTTTAACTTTAACCCGAGCGCGAGCGCGTTCGAGTTCAAACCGCGCACCGTGCCCGCGGTCGCGAAAGACGACGCCGCGAGCGGCCCGGCGCCGCCGCCGGGCGCGCCGCCGACGAAGGCGGCGTCGCTCTCCATCGGAGGGCCGGCGAAGGCGGTGACGATCGGAGGGCCGGCGAAGGCGGTGACGATCGGAGGGCCGGCGAAGGCGGTGTCGCTGTCCATCGGAGGGCCGGCGAAGGCGGTGACGATCGGAGGGCCGGCGAAGGCGAAGGCGAGCGAAGACGACGACGAAGGCGACAAGGCGGAGGCGACGGCGAACGCGGCGGCCAAGGTTGAAAAGGTCGCGGCGAAAGTCGCGGAGGTCGTCATCGAGGACGAACCGGTGGAGGATGTCGAAGACGGGACGTTCGATCGTCGCGAGCACTTGAACTTGGTGTTCATCGGACACGTCGATGCGGGGAAATCGACGATCGGTGGGCAGATCTTGTTCTTGTCGGGCATGGTGGACGATCGCGTGATTCAGAAATACGAGCGCGAGGCCAAGGAGAAAAATCGCGACTCGTGGTACATGGCGTACATCATGGACACCAGCGAAGAAGAACGTGCGAAAGGGAAGACTGTCGAAGTCGGTCGCGCGCACTTCGAAACGGAAAAGAAGCGTTACACGGTTTTGGACGCTCCGGGTCACAAAAACTACGTGCCCAACATGATCGCCGGTACGGCGCAAGCCGACGTGGGGGTGCTCGTTATTTCGGCGCGTAAGGGTGAATTTGAAACCGGTTTCGATAAAGGTGGTCAGACTCGAGAGCACGCGCAGCTTGCAAAGACGTTAGGCGTCACAAAATTAGTCGTCGTCGTAAACAAGATGGATGATCCAAGCGTCGAATGGGCAAAGGAACGTTACGACGAGATTGAAAAGAAAATCACGCCTTTTTTGAAGCAGTGTGGTTACAAGATTGATGCAGATGTCAATTTCGTACCGATCTCGGGCTTGACAGGGGCGAACATGCAGAAGAAGGTTGGATCAGACGTGTGCTCGTGGTACGAAGGAAAGTCATTCTTCGACACGCTCGACGATCTCGAGCCGCTTCCTAGAGACCCGAACGCTCTGGTGAGATTACCGGTTATGGACAAATATAACGAAGCAGGCGCGATGGTCATGGGTAAAATTGAATCTGGTACCGTGCGCATGGGCCAGACTCTCATGTTGATGCCAAACAAGGCTGGCGTTAAGGTTGCCGCTTTGTTTCGCGACGAAGTAGAGTGCTCGAAATGTTTGCCGGGAGAGAACGTACGCTTAAAGTTGACGGGTGTTCAAGAAAGCGATATTCAACCCGGTTTCGTGCTTTGCAGCGTGAAGGAGCCCATTCACATCTGCGAAGAAATTGAATGCCAACTCGCGCTCTTGGAACTGCTCGAGCACAACTCCGTCTTCACGAAGGGATACAAGGCTGTGATTCACATCCACACGGCAACGGAAGAAGTCGAGGTGACCAAGCTAGTCTCAGAAATCGACACGAAGCTGCGCAAACCGAAGGAAGGCAAGCCGAAATTCCTGAAGAGTGGTAGCCTCGGTAACGTCCGTCTCCGCTTTGCCCAACCGGTGTGCGTAGAAAAGTTTGCCGACTACGCTCAGCTCGGTCGTTTCACCTTGCGCGACGAAGGACGAACCATCGCCATCGGTAAAGTGACTCGCCTCAAACCCAAATCGAGCGATTAATCGTCACCGTCGCGTTCGGGCACCTCGTAGACGTATTCAATAAGTACAAAAATCTCACGAAGAGTGACCCTCAGTGTGCGTCGCATGCCGTTCATCGTCCACGCACGTCGAGCGTGCGCGCGCGCCGCTCGCGTGCTCGCGCGGCATCGGCGCGAGTACATAGCTCTCAGTGCCGGGAACGGTGATCACGGTCGTCTAGGTCACGGCTCACCCGACGAAGCCTACGACGGATGGTCACCCCGCAGTTCCAACTACTTTCACCCGGTCGAGGGCGTGAGCGATCTCGATGTGCGCGCCGTCGCCGCCGGCGGTGCGCACAGCGTATTTCTCGTCGCCGGTGGGCACGTGTTCACGTGCGGGCTGAACGCGGATGGACAGCTGGGACACTCAGCGGGGACGCCGTTCTCGCCGGAGCCCATGCTGGTGAGACTGGACGTCGAAGTCGCAAGCGTGGCCGCTGGGAATGGTCATACGCTGTGCGTCGACGTCGACGGCTGCGTTTGGGCGTTTGGAAAAAATAATGCGGGGCAGCTCGGGACTGGAAACGTCGACGGGACGATTCCACGGAAGATTGGTGCGCTCGCAAAGGAAGCCCGCGTGGCGCGGGTGGCGTGCGGCGCGGAGCATTCTCTCGCCGTGGCTGACGACGGACGCGTGTACTCATGGGGCTCGAGTACGGATGGTGTGCTTGGACACGGTTCAGAGACCTGGAACGACGGATGGTTTTATCGCACCGCGAGGGTTGAATCGGCGCCGAGATTGGTGCGGTCGCTCGAGGACAAAAAGGTGGTGGCGGTCGCCGCTGGGCACATGCATTCGGCGTGTATCGACGACCGAGGGGACTTGTACACGTGGGGTCAAGGAAGATTCAACCAACTTGGATTGAGTGCGAAGCCTTCGGACCACGAGACGACGCCTTCGCCTGTCACTTCGCTTCGATTTGTACACGAAATCGCGTGCGGCGGTTTACACAGTCTTGCAAACACAAATGCCGGAGTCGTGTCGTGGGGGGCGAATCAACACGGCGAACTCGGGCATGGTCACCATTCAGATATTAAGTCAGCTGTCCCAAAACCCATTAAAATGGGCTCACGCGGTTGGTCAAAACTTGCCGCTGGTTGGAAGCACTCTGCTGGTATCGCGAACGGCAAGTTATTCACGTGGGGATTTGGCGGTTCTATGGGTTCGTACGCGGACGAGAAAATGTCCAGCGGTGGACAGTTAGGTTTAGGAAATGAGTTTGACTTTTGGGAACCACACGAAGTTTCTGTTCCAGGTGAAGTCAAAGATGTTTCGTGTGGATTTAATCACACGCTCACGTTGGTAGATACTCGTAGCTAGCTCGTTTACAATTCATACAATTACTTCCTAGTAGATACTTCCTCTTTTTCCATGCGCCGCACTCGCACCAGGCTAACGGCACCTATGGCTACAAAACCAGCGAGTACCTTGAACACCGTGTGCCAGCCGTACGTCGAAGCCAATGCGCCGACCAAAATTTGACCGGTACCACTTCCAACAGCACCCGCAGAGTCGATCAATCCAGAGATGACACCGATGATACCGCCGTGATCACTATGCACCTTTGCCTTCTTTCCCACTTCCGCACTCATGACACCGGCGAACAACGCCGCGGCTGGTCCGATGAGGAATCCAGCCAAGAAGATGCAAGACACTGTCCCGCCCAACGTCTTTGCGTACGGGACCGCCAACAGCGGCACAAGTCCTAAAACTAAACTAACTAGGAACAACAACACCCATCTTCCGACTAATCTATTCAACAATGCCGCGAAGCCGATTCCAAGAATCACCGATAAATCAAAGAATTGCGTCGAAACTATGGACGAACTATGCGAATCAAAACGCTCGTCGACGTAATACGGAATCCAAAATAGCAAGGACGTGACCACGACCTTCAGCGCCATCACGGAAAAAGCGTAATCAAGTACGCCAGGAATTTTCCAAACGTCACTCATGACTTGCCAAAAGCCCGCCTGCGGAGACTCGTCTTCAACCGTCTCGGACGCCGGCGGCGCGTCCAACAAGGAGGCTTCCTCCTCGTCCTCGTCCTCCTCATCTCTCACGATGCGCACTTTGTTCGCTCCGATGCACACCAAGAACAGCACGAGATTCAACAGCACGAACGCGCCCGCGACGAACATGACGTTCGGCCAGTGTTCTTCTCCCTGGCGCAACACCGCCTGCGCGATTTGCAAACCGACGATGTCGCCCACGGGCGACGCCGTCGCCCACATCGTCAACACGGTGGCTCTAAAGTACGGTTCGATGCTATCGCTCAAAAGCGCGATAAAATTCGGATACGTCCACGCCTGGACAAACGCTGAAGCGGTCCACAGCGGCACGTGCGCCGTCCACGCCGCCGTCCGCGCCTCGTCCTCGCTCTTCGGCGCGAGCGCGTGCCCAATCACCGCCCCGAACGCGATCGACAGCAATCCCGTGAGCAAGAAGCTCACCGCGATCGTTTTCCGCGCCCCGTATCGTCGTCCGAGGTGTCCCGCCGCGAGCAACCCGCACGCGTAGCTCGCGCAAAACCCAAAGTCGATCGCCCCCAGCAGCGTCGTCGGGTACTTGGCGCGCTCGTGCAGCGTCGATTTGCACGCCATGTACCCCTCGCGCACGGCGTGGAACGACGCGAAGTTCGCGAACGACACCGCCACCGTCGTCCACGACGTTCGATCGCGCGTCGACAGCGGTCGCACCGCCCGCATCGCGCCGTCGTCTGCGGTAACACCCAAATCCAACGTCGCGGTCGAATCCGCGACGCGCGTCGAATCCGCGACCGCGACCGCGGCGACGGCGGCACCGCGACGCGCGATGGCGCCGTCGACGCTCGCCGCGCGCGTCGCGACGTGCGGGTTCGAGGCCGACGGGCGATCGTCCGTCAGGGTGTACGACCCCGAGGGCGCGCGCGCGACGCTCGCGGCGTCGCGCGCGCTCGACCGACGACGCGAGGGCGACGCGCGATGCGTCGCGTGGTCGCCCTCGAACGGGGCGCTGTGCGCGGGGACGACCGAGGCGGGGTGCGTGCTGATGAAACCAGACCTGAGCGATCTGGGACGGGTGCCCGAACGCGCGACGGCGGGCGCGAGCGAGGTGCACGCGGTGGACTTCTCCGCGGGGTCGCGATACTTGGTCGCGGGCGGGACGGACGAGGCTCGAGTGTGGGATTTGAAGCGGAAACGCGAACATCGCGTGTTCTCGGGACACGCGGGCGGGGTGGCGACGGTGAAATACGGCATGTTCGGACGAGTGGTCGGGAGCGGAGGACACGATGGGACGGTGCTCGTGCGGGACGTCGAGAGCGGGGCGACGAAGGCGAAACTGTCGCCGCCGACGCCGAGCGGAGTGAACTCGATAGATTTCTCCGAGTACTCGCCCCAACACTTGGTGTCGGCGTGTGCGGATGGTACGGTCAGGCTATGGGACGCCGAAGTCGGCGAGCTGCAGTCGACGCTCACGGTTCGAGGGTCTGAGTGTTATCAAGTTGAATTTTCACCCGTGGCTCCGGGCTTGGTCGGATACGTCAAGAGCGACGGGAGGGTGGTGCTTCAAGACGTCGCCTCTCCGACGCCGTCGGGCGCGTTAACATTTCGATCAACGCAAGTGACGTGCATGGCTTGGCATTATTCGGGCTTCGGGCTCGTAGTGGGGACGTCAAACGGCGTCGTGACTTGGCTGGACACGCGAAAGATTAGCGGCGGCGCCGACGTCGCCACGTGCAAAATCTACGACGTCAAGGCGCACGAAGGTGCGGTGACTTCGCTCAGTTGGCAAAAACCCGTACCGCACTCGTTTCAAGTCGAAAGCACGCCCGCGCGCGGAGACAACCTTCCGGATTCTCCCATGACGCCCGTCGCGGAAAAGTCCAATCGCTTGCTCCACGGTCAACGCGCGCACACACCGCCAGCCGCGGCGTTGGCGCGCGAGGAGTTGAAACTCGTCGGCACGAATCCAATCTCCGCCACCGCGGACGTCGCATCTTTGCTCGACGCCGCCGTGGAGAAGCTCGGCGGCGACCTCTCCGCTCGCGTTCGAGACGTCCATCTCGAGCTCTTGCGACAGCACCAACTTCAACAAGAGGAAACCGCGCGCATGTTCGCCGACATGCAGCACGCGCAGCTGGAGATGGCGGCCGAAATAGCCGCTCTGAGAATTGCATTAGAAAATAGCCGATCAGCCTGACGTTGTAATCTTTTATAAACGCGCGTACTCTTCAATCTTCAGTCTTCAATCTCCCGCGCGACGCCTCAGCGCGCGCCTCGCGCCTCATCTGAGACGGACGAATGCCGCGCGAGTCGCTCCGTCACGCCGTCCCCTCGTCCTACGACGAAGAGATGGAGCAACTTCGCATCGCGCTCGAGATATCTGCGCGCGCGTCGACCTCACACGACGTTCACGCGTCGTCCTCGGCGCGAAATTCGCGACGACCATCCGCACCACCCGTAACGACTTCACCTCGTTTCGTCAACGCGAGCGGCGCCTCGTCGCGAACGGCGGGACGAACGGGACGAGCGGTCGTTGATGACGCGCGCGCGCGTCGTCCTGCGCGCGCGCGCGATGATTTCGTGGACGACGACGATGACGCGCGGGCGACGCTCGCGGAGCGGCTCGAGCGACGGCACGGCGTCTCGGCGCGAGACGCGCAGCGCGTGGTGGACGTG
>Ga0222715_10004916_pt1 | contig 11470 bp, 12 predicted proteins | sample C33_9DmetaG_FD_165056 | JGI IMG/M metagenome (GOLD analysis project Ga0222715, IMG submission 165056) | Estuarine water microbial communities from San Francisco Bay, California, United States - C33_9D | ecosystem: Environmental > Aquatic > Marine > Unclassified | place: USA: California...
CCTCCATCTTCTTTTTCTGAGCAAAGATTTCAATGGCGCTGGCGCTGTTATCAGCCATCATCTTGTAAAAAGGAGGGTTCTTTGTTTTGTCTTCAGCATACTGGAAATCAGAAAAAGCGGCCCCCCACTTTGCGAGAGTGCCGCTCATTTCTTGAATATCTTTGCCAGCACTAATACCCTGTTTAAGAATATTAAATGCGGAGGTGGCAAGGCCGACTGCTGTGATAGGGTCTATCATATGTCAACATATCTTACTGGTATGCTATGATGCGCCAGTCGCCGGAGGTGGACCCACGACGTTGACTGTAGCATTCACTTTTTTAGAACTTGTCTCTACAACAATATTCTTTTTTTCAGAATCTTTGCTCATGTTGTTACCACCGTTACTTGACCTACTTGGCCTGTTGCAAATAATCCACGCGCATGTGGAACATTTATTCGGGTTATTTTAACAAATCCATCTTGTTGAAATAAATCTCCAGTTTCTAAACCGCTATCATCCGTTTGCAGATCTGTCAGCGTTAATGTGGTGGCCCTCAAGTCTCCGGGATTTTGCATTTGTTCCAAGTAAACAGAAAAAGAACGCACCAACTCTGCAAAATAGTTTTGCATATACTGTTGTGGAGGGACAGGGAAAAACGGGCGAGTTAGACGGCGAGACATTAGCGTCTCCCATCAGGTCTAATATCAACTCTAGGAGAACCTAAACGCCAAGTAACCTCGGTCTCGTCAGATCCGATCTTAAAGCGCATTTGCCTGCCGCGTAGACGAAAATATAACTGCTCAGTACGGTTGTCCACCGCCGCAGCTTGGGTCTTAACAAACGCATCTGTCTGACTGCTGCTGTACGTTCCATCTGGGGCGTTCTTAACGTCAATAGTAATGTTGGTCTCAGGTATTGCCGCAGTAGAGTTCTTAAAGTCTACATCAGGAATCATTTTGCGGATGAACATAAATTGTTCACCGTCTCCAATGTCTATTGGGCTGGACTGAATATAAGCATCAATGGCAGAAGCGGGGCTCGTGGTTCCATCATCAAAACCCAACTCATGTTCATATAAGAAACCATCGCTGTTAGCTGCGATAGGAAAGTCAAAGATGCCCCTATCTATCCACGCTGTGCGAGCAAAGGTGCCGTAGTACCAGACCTGTTCAAGATAGTTGTAAATAACATACTTATCTACCTCTTCACTGCTGGCACTTGGGTAGAACCACCAAATCTCAGAATGCTCTGTATTTAAGCCTACGTTTATTTTCTCTAATTGTCCTTCGTTGAGATCGGAAAACACATAGTCTCTGACTGTGCAGGGTAAGCGTTGAACGGCACCGCTATAAACATAGAACTCAGAAAGCCCCATCCAAAACACATTATCGTCAACAGCAATAACAGCATTAGGCCCAGCAATAGTAATGTTTTCAGAAATGGCGGTTACACCAAAAGTAAACGGTGGACCCAAATACTGCATCGCGTACAACGTAGTATCGGTCATAACTAAAACTTGCTGCCGAGTCTCAATGGCTCGTACAATTTCGGAGCCCGAACCCAGTTGCAACTCTCCCGCTGTGTTGGTCGCAGTGGTAGACCAATCAGTAATAGATTCCTGAGAAGAGAACCGTATGGTCAACGGGTCTTGTACGCCGGGGTTAGCTTCTGTGTCGCAACCAAAAGCAATAACGTGTCTATCCCTGTCCGAAACTAGAACCTGTTTTGCAACCGTAGGTATGCTAGGCAGAGTAGATAAGGTCGTGATGTCAACCGCTCTAGCGCCAAGTCCCGCAGTAGCGTCCCAATAGTATATCCCACCGTCTCGCACATTAATTAAAAGGTCTTCGCCAAAGTTGTCATTAGACCACAACCGCAAGGTGTTGGACACAATTGGGCTTGTAGAAGCCGAGCCCCACGTTCCACGGCTCCATGTACCTGCACCCCAACCGGAGGCTCGAACCACTATGTCCAAGCCCGTGTTGATTTGATACGCCCCCACAACAGAACTTCCGCCGTTGCCAGTATCAGAGCCATTCGCAAGGACCGGAACAATAGGATCGTTGATAAGACTTCCCGCTGTTCGAGCGGTAATCTGATAAGAGTTGGCGTTTTCAACTAAACTGATTTGGTACTCTTGATTGAGAACAGCCGCGGTAATAGTTCCGCCAAGAGAAGCCGCTCCAGTAAACGTCACAAAGTCCCCAGCTACAGCGCCATGACCTGAATCTGTAATTACAAGCGCACTAGACCCGTTTGTAGCAGCAAAGGTAACATCTCCAGCCGCAGTCGTGACTCGGAGAGGCGTGATGTCGTTATACTCTCCGCCTCTATCAATGTAGTATTTTAGGTTCGTGCCAACGCCCATGAATTGATCTCGGTCAAGCGTCACCCAAGGGTGAAGCGCCCTAGCCGTACCCAAATAGTTATCTGATCCGCGCTTTTGCCAGCCACCAATTTTCTCAGGAAAGCCTTTTTGAAACCGAACATAGTCGATATCAAACCAGCCGCCTTCGTTAGTGTACGCAGTAACCTCTCGGTTAACTCCGGGCTTAAATTGTAATTTGGATAGAGGCATTGATCACGATACATCCTCATAAGTAATAAACGCTTTTAGTGAGTTGTCTGCTGTGACTGTAGTCGCAACCAAAGCAACGCTCTCTTCAAGATACATTGGAACATCTCGTGTTATAACGTCAAGAGTATCGCCCTGTGGTACAGAAATTTGTCGAACTATTTCGCCGCCTGCCAAAGTCAGGGTCACGTTCTCCGCCGCAGACGTAGACACGTTTACAAACTTCAAAGCAATAATTCGATACACATGCCCTGAAGCGGGGGCAGTGAGCAATGTAAGTCCAGATCGCAAGATAAAAGAAGTAACTGTGCTGTTACCCAGTACCGAGGTCGCCGTTAGAATGTTAGGGTTTGCCATCGTCTACTCCTAGAATAATATGCTGAATGTGAAGGCTCTAGCAGCCGTAGCAACGGTAGAAAAAGCCAAGGTTCCACTGCCATTTGTAGTCATAACTTGTCCGTTCACACCGTCTGAAGTAGGAAGAGTTAAAGCGGCCACAAAAGCCTGCAAATTAGCGTCATACGCCAAAACATTTGTTCCTATAACCAAGCCAAGGTTAGTTCGTGCGCCCGACGCATTGCTCGCGCCTGTACCACCGTCCGCAAGGGCAAGGTCCGTGATCCCAGCAATACTACCCCCAGTGATCGACACGTTGTCCATTGCTAAGTTATCTGTAAGGCTCGTTACTGCCGCGGTTGACCCAGCGCCATCACAGTACAAAATGTTTACACCCGCACTGCTTGCAACAGCAGGGATAACAACATTTGCCCCAGAACCCTGAGTTACAGTGACTTGAGCGTTTGTCTGGTTATAGAAGAAATAAATGTGCTCGTTTGTGTTCGGCGCTATTGTAAACGTCACTGCCCCAGATGGAGAACCTGTAAGAACTATGACCTTGTGTTGGCCTTCCGTTAAATTGCCGTTGCCCGTGGTTAGCGTGTAAGAATTAGCACCAGCCAGAGAAATGGACAGAACGCCGTTAGTAAGTCGGTCTATGATATTGAGGTTGTTATTTGTAGTCGTACCCCATGTACCGGATTGCTCACCGTTTCTGATAAGCTCCAACCCCGTATTCGCTGCGTATGTACTAGCCATTTGTTCTTCCTATGCCGCAATCGTGGTCCAAATTTGATCTACACTGGGAACGATGTCGCCCCACAGTATCACATTCCCAACTTCACCACTAGCCTGAACTCCAGTTAATGTCACAAGGGCATCGCCAGTAGCACTTGTGCCGCCGTCTACTATGCCGTTCATGGTCGGAGATGTTACCGCGATATTCGCCGTTGTCCGCTGAATAACAGCTCCAAGAGACATAACTGTCGGGAAGCTAGCCGCTACGACAAGAGAACTACCTGTTACAGTTACCGCGCCGTTAAGCGTTGCGGTGGCCTCGAACCCCGTAATAGTTACCGTGATCCCAGTGCCTTCAACCACGGTCACTGAGCCGAGGCCCGTGGTGCCTACAGAGGCTCCCGCGTTAATAACGGCCCCAGTGCCTACGTTTACCGCTACAACGCCATGCGTACCAGTAGCCTGCACACCCGTTACGGCTAGAGATTGACCCGTGGTTACAGCAACAGATCCTACAGCCGCCGTGCCTACGACACCAGCTACACTTACTCGTGTAGCTGACGCATCGTCAGCTATTGGGACTTGAGCAATGGCTACTGCGCCGAAAAACATGGGTTATCTCCTAGCTAGGCTTGGTCGGCCAGTCGTTATCGCTGACATTAGGCCAATTCTTATGCGCCGTGATGTCACGCAGTGCAGTCCTGTATGCAACCCACAAATCCTTCGCTTCATCAGTCAATGCACGGTCTGGTATCTGCGTCCAGTCTGTTTCGGCTAGTTTTGCGTCACGAGTAGAGCGATTCGCTTCTGCTGCACGATCATCTGCTCCAGCAAGCCAAGCGGCATCTCTTGCGTCTGCCTCTGCTTCTTCTCCGGCTGTGTATGGAATGTTGCCTTCGGATGTTGCTTTGTATCTTGGCATGTTAACCTCCAATACCATAAAGTTTAAAAGAACCAGATGAAAAATTAGCATTTCCACAGTCAAAAAGTATTGCTGTAACGGCTCCAGCAGTATTTTGCGTACCTACCGTGGACGTTCTGTAGGCCGTCCCAGCCGCACTGCCTACATGCGCCACATCAAAAGCTGTTCTGCTAGAAGCATTTGATGGATTATAGATATACATAACGAAGTTATTTGTGGCGGGGCTGTTTTCGGTTATTCTTGCGTTTAATTGGTTTTCAGCCCCCTCACCAAATACTGAGTTTGAACCTGAATACTGCGAAATTCTATTAGTGTAGTAACCCCCTGAAACATATGAACCGCCCTGCTTTAACGTAAAAGTTATACTAGCATCAGATGAAAGCAATACATCGCTTCCTATAATAGCATATGTAACATACGTTGAGTTCATCCCTGTAAGCTCTACCGTACTAGAACTTGATGGAGTTACTTCAGTAACTAAATTCCAAGCCCCACCCGCATTAGCAACAGCCGTAGTATTAGCTGCAATATCAGTTGTGTTAGTAGACAGTAAGTCAGTTAATAAAGCCATTACTCGCCCTCCTCTTCAAGTGTAGCAGGGTCTACCCATTCAGGGTTAGCTGTCCATGTAGTACCATCAAAAGTGTAACGATTACCTGTCCAGTTTTCTGGTGGTGTTACGCTTTCGTGCATCGTGGAGTTGTTGCTATTCAAGTCACCAATAATAAAGTTGGGCGTAAGAATGTTATCACTAGACATTGCTACTTCTGCCGCATCCTCAAAGACATACTTTGATAAGCCTGTTGCCGTTTCTACGATAGTTTTCATTATACCAGACCTCCAAGGTAGGCGTTCATCTCATCACCGCTCATGTTAGAATTAACGAGTAACTTGGTTGCAGAAATAGCCCTGCCAATCTTGCGTCCGTTGTTGGTTGTTTGTAGGCCACCAGTGTTCCCGACAAAGTATGTTGTTCCAATAGTCAGGCTTGATTGAGCTTCGTTAATACCGCCATTGATAGTAATCTTACCTGTAGCTGAGTTGGAGATAGCCCCGTCTGCTACGCCGATGTAGTTACCTGCGTCCGTGGAAGCATAAATAAAGACCCCCGCCGAAGTAGCGTAGTTATTATTTGATGGTGTGTACGCCCAGCCAAGAACAGACTTAGTGGCGTTACTGTCGTACACGGCAAAGGGCCAGTACACTTCATTTGCCTGAACTTCCACAGATGATGAAAACGTAATAGAAGTGCCACTTACAGTTCCAACAGAGGCTCTACCTTTTTTAGGTGATGCTCTATCGCTATAAATTACTAACACTTTTTGTTGACTAGCGTCATAGGTAAGGGCGTTACCCCATATACCAATAGCTGTACTGTGGAAAGTTGCAGTGGCCCCCCAGCTTACAGTAGTCCCGCTAACAGTTCCTACTCTTGCTCTACCGGGGCCACCCGCATCTCCTGTTCCAGCTTTATATGCAACTACTACTTTATTGTTATTGCTATCAAAGCAAAGAGACATACCATCTGACTGAGTTGAATCAACCTCAACAGCCCCTCCAAAACTTATAGACGTACCCGACACAGTACCAACAATGGATGCAGTTCGTGTATTAGTATTGTCATTGTAAACAATTACAATTTTATTAGTGTTACTATCAAAAGTAATAGAGTTAGTGCTATACGTTTCGCCTGAATGGAAAGTTACAGGAGTACCGAAACTTATAGAGTTAAAAGTACCATTAATAGTTCCTATTGCAACTTTACCCTTATTAGAGTCACCACTGTCTGAATAAGCAAGTACAAGTTTATTGGAGTTGCTATCAAAAGTACCTACAATGTGGTTTGTGTTAGATGTTTCAAAACCTGTGAGGCTACCAAAGGTAATGGATGTACCGCTAACTTGACCTACAGTAGACCTTCCATAATTAGAAGTGCTTACATCCCTGAGAGATACAACAATTTTATTGTGAGAACCACCTACAAAAACTACTGATACATAGTAACTATTTCCAGAGTTTGCAACTACAGGAGTTCCAAAGCTAATACTCGAACCTGACACAGTACCAACAACCGCTGTTGCATATCCGCTATTAAGTTGATCTCTGTAAGCAACTATTACTTTATTATTGGCGCTGTCAAATGTTGCGGATATATGCTCCATGTAGCTTGACCCTGAAGGCCCCCAAGCCGAAGTCGTCCCTACACCATCATTAACTCCTGTAACTACACTAACAGTACCATCACTATTCAGTACAACAACATCACCATTACTAATAGCACCACTGGCTATAAAGTCTGCACTACCACCACTAGGGGCAGCAAAACTTAAAACTCCAGAACCGTTGGTCGAAAGAAATTCTCCCGCGTTACCCGTGTTCGGGGGCATAGTCATAATATAGCTTGCAGTAAGCGTGGTCGGCGCTTGGAACGCTGCGTACTCTCCGCCAGCCGCGTCTTCCATACGCACAGAACCTTGAGCGGCTATGTTAATCGTGCCAGTAAACGTAGGGTTAGCAATAGGGGCTAAGTTGGGAACAGTAGCCAATTGCGTACTCGTTACCGTGCTTACAGCAAGCGCACCACTACCATTGGAAATCAAAGCACGGTCAGCCGTAACGCTAATTGTCCCCTGCTTTGCGTCTAGCTGCGTCTGTATGTTCGAGGACACACCATCAACAAACGGGGCTACATCGCCTAAGTCTCTGTTCCTAGTCATTGGTCATCCTCAAGGTTTGTCATCTTCAGTATTAGGTCAGTCTCCGAGTTCTGTAAAGTCTTACCCTATGTCTTCACTATGAGCTTTGTAGCAGATATTGCCGTTCCCGCCAAGACGCTTGGACTAGCCGCCGTTAAGCCTAACGTGCCATCTGTCTGAACGAAGTATTGCTGACCAGCGGTTAAGCCAGATTGGTTTGTGGATACAGTGCCTACGATGTCAACGGTTGCAGCGCCACCGCTTGCGACTTGGCCTCTGGTGGTTGATGAAGTCTGCACAACAATACCTGTTCCATAATCTGAATTACCTCTGTCTCGGTAAGCTATAACTACTTTGTTACTATCATTATCAAAGGTAGTTCCAAACGCATCTGAGTTTGCTGACTCAAAAACAGTAGCATCCCCAAAGCTAATTGAATCTCCAGACACGGTTCCAGAAATAAAAGTTCCGTAGTTGGAGTTCCCTGCATCTTGATAAGCTATAACTACTTTGTTCGAACTTGTATCAAATGTGACGGAAGAATTATTTGAACGTGCGGCTTCAAAAATGACTGGCGCGCCAAAACTTATTCCTGTTCCACTTACAGTTCCGACTACAGAAGTGCCATAGCCTGAGTTGCCGTTGTCCTGATATGCTACAACTACTTTATTATTGGAACTATCGAAGGTAGAGCCTATTTGTTGAGCTTCCGCAGATTCAAATACTGTTTCTGCACCAAAAGAAATAGACGTACCGCTAACCGTACCGACAACGGCAGTCCCGTAGTTAGAATTTCCTCCATCAGAATAAGAAATAACTACTTTGTTATTAGAGCTATCAAAACTTGTAGAAGAAAAAGTTGTCGACCCACTGTTAAATGCAGTTGCGGAGCCAAAACTTATGCTAGTTCCACTGACCGTACCTACAAGAGCATACCCACCATTTCCACTACCATCTCCATAAGCAATAACGATCTTGTTATTACTACTGTCAAAAGTAGACGATGGATAAACAACTTGATTGCTACCTGAGAATCCTACAGAAGAACCAAACGAAATTGACGTTCCTGACACAGTGCCAACAACAGCCAAGCCGTAATCATTATTGGTTTGGTAAAAAACAATTACCACTTTATTATTACTGCTATCAAAATTAACTGTAGTATTAGAAACTTCATAAGTATTATAAAAGACTACAGGCGTTCCGAAACTTATGGAGTTACCACTGACTGTTCCGACTACAGCAGTGCCATATCCTGAGTTTGCTTCATCCCTGTAGGCTATGACTACTTTATTGTTAGTTGAGTCAAAAGTTGATGAAATGTGACGACTATTAGCACTTTCAAATACTTGCGGTGATCCTACAGCCTGATTAACAAAGTCCACCACCCCACCAGACATACCGATGTAGTTCTCTGAGGTGAGGTTGGTTTCAGAAGTTGCGTTTTGAAAAACTTTTGCAGTGCCATGAAATGTATCAGTACCACCGTGGTCAGCGAAAACTACAACTACTTTTTTTTGGTCGGGGTCATAGACGCTACCTACATGTTGCATATTAAGAGTGCTAAAGTTTGTTGCAGTTCCAAGAGAAGGAGTTGTTCCACTTATAGTGACAGGAAGATTTTTTCCTGAGTTGGGAGAGGTTCCTGTTTCAATATAACTAATAACAGTTTTGCTTGCGTTTACATCATAAGCAAGACTGATTCCTCTAAGTTCTAAACTTGAATCATCAAATACAACTATACTTCCAAAACTGATATTTGTACCAGATACAGTACCGACAACACATTTTCCTTTTTCACTGTCACCATCATCTTTATACGCAATTAAAACCTTTTGAGAACTTGCATGATATACAATTTTTTGTGCGGTGGTGCTTCCACTTTCAAATGTTACCTGATTACCAAAACTGATAGAGGTTCCACTTGTTGTACCGACGGCTGCGCACCCTACACTTCCACTGCTGTAGTTCGTCCATATTGCAACTACTTTTTGAGCATTGGCATCATAAGTAATATCTTCAACCCCAGCATTATTATTGTCACTGCTTATGTTAGCCTCACCACCAAAAGAAACGGAAGTCCCACTTATTGTGGCTACTTTAGCCTTCCCGGGTCTGCCACTAGCGCCCTGATCTCTATAAACAACAACACATTTTTGAGCGTTTTCATCGTAGGCAACAGCCGTTGCAGAGCTAGAACGAGAATTAAAAACAGTCGGTGATCCAAAAGTAAAAGATGTTCCGCTTACTTGTCCAACAATAGCAGTGCCATAACCGCCATTACTATTGTCTTCATAGGTGAAAATAACTGAACCTGCGTTTACATCAAAAGCTGCTCTTAAAGCTCCCGCTGAATTTCCTGTTCCTATTGCAACAGGAGTTCCAAAAGAAATTGATTGACCACTAACTGTTCCAACAACAGCCGTAGCTTTACCGCTGTTTCCACCATCGGAATATCCTACAATAACTTTGTCATTACCCGGATCATAAACACCTAGATTGAATGTCGAGGAGGCGCTTTCATACACAGTTGCACTACCAACGCCTTGAGTTAATGTTGATAAACCCGCAACACTAACAGTGCCATCAGCATTCACAATCACAGGCTGACCGCTTGGCAGTGTCCCAGATGCAATGGCCTTGAGCTTACCGCCCTCTTGCTTTGGAATGGTATCTAGTGCCATGTCTTAGCCCTTCACGATAAGTTTGGTTGCAGCTACAGCAGTGCCAGCGAATACACTTGGGTCTGCTGGTGTCGTACCCAGCGTGCCGTCCGTCTGGACGTAGTAACTCTGACCAGCGGTTAAGCCAGATTGGTTCTCGTCCACAGCGCCCTTGATGTTGATCTTAGCGGCCTTGCCATCAGGTGCGCCGCTGGCAGCTGTGCCGATGTAGTTTTCTGAGGTGAGAGTGGTGTACCCCACTTGCAAAACTTTTGAACGACCATAATTCGACGTACCCCTGTAAGATATTACAACTTTACTATTTGCACTATCATAAGAAAGAGACGGGTGATCTGTTGTGGTAGCTGAAAAAACCACAGGAGTTTCTAGGGTAATACTTGTGCCGCTAACTTCACCAATTACATACTTTCCATAATCTGAGTCTCCACGATCTCTATATGTAATAACTACTCTTTGAGCTGTTGCGTCATAAGTTATACCGTGGTTATTGGTTGTGTTAGGGGTAATCCGCACCCTTGTTCCAAAACTAATGCTTGTGCCACTAACTGTGCCAACTATTACATAACAGTCGTTATTTGCACCGCCTTCTTGATAGACAATCACTACCTTATTGTTAGAGCTATCAAAAGCAGCATTAGTATATTCTGTTGAAGCATTTTGGAAAACAACAGGAGTTCCAAAGCTAATAGATGTTCCTGAAATTGTACCTACAGCAGCAGTGCCATAATTTGAGTTGCCTTGGTCTTGCCAACAAGCAACAACTTTCTGTGCATTGCTATCATAGGCAATAGATAAATAATCTGATGAGGCATTTTTTAAGGCAGTATTTGAACCAAAACTAATAGATGTGCCAGATACAGTTCCCACAATTGCGTTTGGATACCCACCATCTGCAAAACCTCCTGCATCAACAAAAAAGTATACTACCTTTTGCGCATTAGCATCGTAAGCAGCCGCCATGCTAGATGGCCTCTGTGTTGTGATCTGAGTAGACGAGCCAAAAGAAATAGATGTGCCACTGACTGTGCCAACTTTTGCTCTTTGAGCGTTTTGGCCACCGCTGGTATAGTAAAACACAACAACTTTTTGAGCGTTAGCATCATAGACTATTGGTAAGTCAGTGTTTACAGCTACACTATCAACAACGACTTCTGTTCCAAAGCTAATTGACGAACCAGATACAGTGCCAACAACGGCGACAATATAGTCTGAATTTGCCTCATCACGATATACAATTACCACTTTACCAGAATTTACATCATATGCAGAAGAAGGCGTGTCTGTAACTCCAGAATTGAAGATTGACTCAGACCCAAGAGCCTCAGAAGCGCCGCCAATAACACTCACAGTCCCATCTGAGTTCACAACAACAGCATCACCTGTGGACAACACACCACTGGCAACGGCCTGTACTTCTCTCGCTTTTCCAGCGTTACCAATGATGCGCATTTAGATTATTCCTCGTCTTCGGCTTCTGGGTCCACCCAATCAGGATTAGCTGACCACGTTGTGCCGTCAAAGAAATACTTGTTGCCA
>Ga0222715_10004917_pt1 | contig 11467 bp, 9 predicted proteins | sample C33_9DmetaG_FD_165056 | JGI IMG/M metagenome (GOLD analysis project Ga0222715, IMG submission 165056) | Estuarine water microbial communities from San Francisco Bay, California, United States - C33_9D | ecosystem: Environmental > Aquatic > Marine > Unclassified | place: USA: California...
CGACATAAAAAACCAGCTCATGGCGTTACGTGTGCGATTGTATGATGAAGAGTGGATAAGGATACGCAGGCGCGGGCGCGCATCGCCGACGCGCGGCAGAGCGCGACGCGACGACCGCCCGCGTGGTTGAGTGTCGAGAACAACGCATAGATGTCGTCTTTATCGATGCGCGCGTCGGTGGCGCCGCGCCGGGTGACGAGTAAGACGCATGCGCGGGGGTTGAAGACGCATCGGGCGCTGACGATGCCGCGCGCGATGGCATCGGTGTCCGAGTTGCAAGGGAAGGAGAATAAGGACGTGCGCGTCCTCGTCGTGGGCGCCACTGGATACATTGGGAAGTATGTCACGCGAGAGTTGTGCGCGAGAGGGTACAATGTGACGGCGTTTACGCGCGAGCAGTCGGGGATTGGTGGCAAGACAGCCAAGGATGGGGCGATCGCGATGTTCCCTGATGCGACGGTGAAGTTTGGCAGCGTGAGTGATAAGACGTCAATTGCGACTGAGGCGTTCGGGAGTGAAGGTTTTGATGTCGTGGTGTCGTGTTTGGCGAGCCGTACTGGGGGGATTAAGGACTCTTGGGATATTGATTACCAAGCGACGAAGAACGTGTTGGACGTGGCGCGCGAACGCGGGACCAAGCACTTTGTGTTGTTGAGCGCGATTTGCGTTCAAAAGCCGTTGTTGACGTTCCAAAAGGCCAAGCTGAAGTTTGAGGAAGAGTTGCAAAACGCTGGTGATATTTCATATTCGATTATCCGACCGACTGCGTTTTTCAAGTCGCTCGCCGGACAAGTGGAAGTCGTGCAAAAGGGCGGTCCGTACGTCATGTTTGGTGACGGACAATTAGCCTCTTGCAAGCCGATTTCTGAAAGTGATTTGGCCAAGTACATGGCGGATTCTATTCGTGAGCCGGAGATGACGAACAAGGTGCTCCCGATCGGTGGTCCGGGTGAGGCCATGTCCGCGCTCCAACAAGGCACGATGTTGTTCGAGCTCCTCGAAATGGAGCCCAAATTTGTGAAGGTCCCCATCGAAATCATGGATGTCGTGATTAAGGTGCTCGACGTGTTCGCTGGATTCTTCGCGAACATGAAGGACGCCGCGGAGTTTGGTAAGATTGGCCGCTACTACGCCGCCGAATCCATGTTGGTCATGAAGGATGAAAAGTACGACGCCAAATCCACGCCGAGCTACGGTACGGATACGTTGAAGGACTTCTTTGCCCGCGTCGCCAAGGATGGTCTCGCCGGCCAAGAGCTCGGTGACCAAGCGGTCTTCAAGTAAAGCGATTCATATCATATGACTTAATCTTATGTAACGAGCAAGCACTTTTAATATTTTATTTCATCATCGTCGTCGTGTGTTTGTACATGTTTCGTCGTCTAACAACTTTTGTTTACTTGTGCTTTTCTAAGATATCCAGCGCGCGCCGCAAGGCATCGATCGCAGTGTTCACGTCGTCAAATCCTAGAGCACTCACCGCGTTCTTCGCGTGACGTTGTGCGTCCGCGATGCTACCAATATCTACTTTAAGAGGCGAAATTCCAGGTGGCGCTTTTCCGGCGACAACATTTTCGCGATGCGCCAGCGTTACTGGTGGTTTCGTAACCTTGGCGTGCACGTGCGCCACGCCCGGTGGTGCATCACCAGTAAATTGTGCGCTCGTGTGCGGTGGGGGCGGTGGGGGTGAAGGCTGGAAATGCGCGGGAGGCGCAGACGGTGGCACAGAAGGTGGCGCAGACGGAGCGCTCGCGCGCTCGTCGGCTACCGAAGTCGTCGTCGACGCCTCATCCTCTCTCCTATCGGCATCCACGTCGTCCTCGCCCGGTGGTGGAGGTGGAGCGGTCCCTGAACGCGCCGCCTTTGTGAGCACGCCCGCGCGCCACGCCGCGTATCGCTGCTTTTCTTCAATGTCTCGTTCCAAGTCGTCAAACTGTCGCAACATCTCAAAAAAGATGCTCGCCGCATAGAACGACTTTGCTGTATTCAACCCTCGCGCGCCCGCACGATCGGCTTCATCAGCCTTGCTAAAAATCTTCATCGCGAACGCCTCGCAATGTAACTCGTCTTGTTCAGCATCGAGAGTCAACGACGGTTTCGCGCGCTCGAGCTTCTCCATGGCGTCGCCCAGCGCGGCGTTTACCGCCGCAGAACGCGCGTCGAGCTTCAACCCTTCTTGTACCGCATAGAGTCTACAATAGTACGCTACTTTCTTATCCGCATTCTCCATCTCCGCCGCCCGTTGCAAGAACGGGTTGATGGTTTTGAGTCCCTGCGTTGGAGAGAAAACTCACAAGTCAGCGCGAGCTCTTTATTTTCCTTTCTATTAAGCGAATGCGAACGCCAATCGCGTGCGCGAGCATACGAGCGATTTGTTTTGCGCGACGTCTCGACGTACTGGATCCATGATCGTCGCGGGCGCGCTCGACGCGACGACTTGAGCGTGGAAGATTGTGAGGCTGGTGGTCACTTGCTCGAGCTCTTTCTTTCTTGCTTTCTTTCTTTCTTCTCTTCAATTCTAATTCTAATTCTGCGATCATCGGGGCTAATAATCCAACAACCGATTTACTATGCGCGCTATTTCTTCTGGGTCTATGGTGGAGGCATCGACGCTCATCTGCGTCGCTTGCTTGGCCGTGGCTTTAAATTCGTCGCGAGTGATTTGTCCATTCGCATACCTTGGTTTGAGAATGTCCTTCACAATGCCCACCGCAATCTTGGCGATTTCTTTAGGTGGTAAATTGCTCAGCTCACGTTTTGGTTTTGGTGGGGAGTTTGAAACGGCGGATGAGGCTTCGGGTGACGGCGAACTCGTCACTCGCGGCGCTTTCATTGACGGCGCCCACGCGGCGGCAGACATGCTCCATCCAGACGGCGCCGCTCGTACCGCTGGACGTTTCAACACCTTCGGTGGTGGCGATGCATCTTGTGCGCAGACTACATCTTTACCACTGCCGCTAGTGCGACGCTTAGACGTCGACGCTGTTGTCGACTGATGTTTCATGGCTTTTTCGAGCACATCCCACGCCTCTTCGACAACGTCACCCTCCGGAGCCTCCTCGCCGCGAGCCCGCGGTGCTGACGGCACAGTCAACCGCGGTGGGTCGGGCGTCATCGCCGCTGGCGTATTTGCACGATTCCATCCTGGGAACTCCATCTGCCCGCTCTGCAGCAAACTCCACGCCTCGCGAAGCTCGTGCACTCGAGAAATTTGACGCACTCGCGCGTCGTTCCCGGTAGCCACGCGTTCACCGCCTCCACCCGCAACGTACATCTCTCCGCGCTCGCGCGCTCGTGCCGCACGTCGTTCACGGTCCATTACGCGTTCGCGTCGTCGCACAGCGCGAGTACCGCCTTCCACGCGCAATAAAATATCCCGCGCTCGAGACCGCGCCGCCGCCTGTTCTCGCACAACGGCGCTCCCTCGACACACCGCGCAATACCACTGTCCTCGCGGTACCGTGGCCAGTCCGACGCAAAACGAGTGACACCCAGCATCGCAGCCGTCGCAAAGCATTAAAAACTCGTCGTCGTCGCCGCGGTGGCACACTTCGCACATCACGTTGGCCATGTCGTCGTACTCATCCTCAAAGTCATCGTCATCGTCACCTACTCGCGCGCTCTCTCCTTGATTCGTCTCTTCAAATTTGATGACGTCTCCTGTTTGACTTCTCACGCCTTTTTCGTCCACGGTTGTCGGTGTCGCGCACGTAAAGCGCGCTTTACACAGAGGACACTTTGTTTCGATAGTCGCCCAGCGCGCGACGCACGGGACGCAGAACACGTGTGCGCACGAGTCTAGCACGCCCAGCATGGATGGTGCGGTGAGACATACCGCACAGACGTCCGGTGTCGGAAGTTCGGCGGGCATGTTGGCGGTGCACTCGCACCGCCGAGGTGTGAGGTGGCGTCGGTTTGCGCTTTCTACTTTCTATGACATTACAGATTCTCTACACAATCTATGCGATGGCGATTACTTTTTTGGATGCGTGCGCGCGGCGTAGATGTGGCCACTCTCGCTCCATCCAGCTAAAACGTCGCTCGTGCCGTCAGTGGATGTGCACGCGCTGAGACCCATCCATCGCGAGTCGGCGCGAAACGCGAAACCATTCTCGACGCTCTGCGCTCTCCAATTCCCACACACGCATTCGTAGTCCAATCCAGCAACGTACGCGAATCCTTTACTCGTCTCGCTAAGTTCGAGCATGGTGATGTCGAACTTGAGCGCGTTCCTCCACCGCTGGGCGACGCCTGATGTGCGGATATCAATAATTTGCACGGCGCGCTCTTCGCCCCCGCAAGCTACGATGGATTCAAAACCAGGTGCACGAGAAGTCGCTACCGCGTAGACGTTCTTGTTATACCCTAGAGAAAGTCTGGTCACGCATCCACCCTTTTCGGCGACGCGGTCGTCGTACAGCGCGAGTTGATGGCCTTCCGCGACGGCGATGACGCGGTCGTCCCCGCTCGGCAGTAGTCGCGCGCTATACGCAGGCAATAACGTATTAATCTGACGCACTTCTTGCCCAAGTTCGGCGTCCCAGACGTTAATTGTTCGATTGCTTTGATTGGCGACGAATATTCTCTCTCCTTGCTCGCTCATAAGCGCTCCACACCATCCTGGAACGCCTCGACCGTCGCCGCCAAAGCACCGAAGCGAGCCGTCCCGCCACTCACCCTCATCCCCTAACTTTCGTGACCACGTGTGCACGAACCCGAAATTATCTACGCACACTAGTGGTGATTCTGGATTATTAGACACCGAGATTGATTGAATCTCTCGCGCGGTGCGCATCTCGGCGACGAGGTGGGTTTCTTTAAACCTCGTGGTCGCCGGCGACGCCGACGGCTGCAACACGCCCTCCTTCCCTCGCTTCACGTCTGCGTTTTCGCTGTCATCATCGAACGCGGTGGTGGTGCAAAATACATTTTTACCACTCGCGGCGTAGATGACGTACTCATTCGCCACGTCGTTTCGCGGCGTGACGACGCATCGTGATGCGAAATGTTCACCGGGTGAAGGATGGACGCCGCTCACGTCCTCGTCGCGCGCATTTACAGGCGATGCAAACGTCAATGGACGTTTTATGAGATGTGATACGTGTACACCAGTCGCGTCTGCGGCGGATTTTGAGACAGACGCGGCGGGTGGCATGTCTAGAGCACGTGAGAATCTGAGGTGCGTCGCGAACGCGTGCGTCGTCGTTATTAGAGACGTAGACATGTTACGGAACACGAAATTACACAGCTGGCTAAAACTTCCAAATCGCAGACGCCCAGGTGAGACCGGCACCAAATCCAGCGAATGCTAAAATATCACCCTCCTTAATCGCACCAGACTCCACGGCTTCACAAAGCACAATCGGTACTGACCCGGCGGAGGTGTTCCCGTACTCGGCGATGTTACTCACAACCTTGTCTTCGGTCAAGCCGAATCGAGTCGCGGCGCTATCTATGATACGCTGATTCGCCTGGTGGAGCACTAACTTGTCGATATCTTCTGCCGTCATACCCGCCTGTTCAAGAGACTTGCTCACCGTCATCGGCACCGTGCGCACGGCAAACTTGAAGACATCTTGCCCACTCATGGAAATGTTGCAAAACGATCCCACTCCCGAAGCCCCATCGCCCATGGGCTTACCATTCTCATTAATAAATTGTGCTACTAAGTGATGGTTCTGGCTACCATCAGAGTGCATGTCAAACCCCTTCAACGAGCACTTGTCCGCGTCTGTCGCCGTGAGCAACGCCGCGCCCGCGCCGTCGCCAAACAAAATGCACGTTCCTCGATCTCTCCAATCCACATATCGGCTCAAAACATCACCGCCAATCACCAATACATTCTTATATCCCCCCGCTCGAATGAACTGCGCGCCATTCACGAGCCCAATAACAAATCCACTACACGCCGCCGTGAGGTCGAAGGCTAACGCGTTCTTCGCCCCAATAGCCGCTTGAATCGTACACGCGCTCCCAAAGATATCATCCGGGCTCGACGTCGCGAGGATAATTAAATCAACATCTTCGGCTTTCACATTCGCCCTCTCAAGCGCCTGTTTCGCCGCTTCCGCACCCAAGCTCGTCAACGACTCATCGCCCGTGATGATGTGTCGCTTTTTGATCCCCGTGCGCGTCGCAATCCACTCGTCGTTCGTCTCCACGAGCTCACTCAAGTCATTGTTCGTCAGGAACTTCACCGGTAAAGCTTTACCCACGCCGGCGATTTTCGCCCCAAACGTGGCGTACGACGCCGCCGCAGACGCGTGCGCGATCGCGCAGCGCCCGCGTGGGGTTTGCGACCCAGGGCCACGACGCTGGCGAACGGCGGTGTTGACGACGACGACAGAGGATGGCGCGCGAGAGGCGACTCCGGCGAACATCATCTCTTAACTCTTCGTGCTTTGCGTGCGGCTGTGCGTGCGGCGGCGGAGTGGTGATCCACGCGCGACGGAGTGCGGATAACGGGCGTGTTATCCACCTGGATAAACCTCTGCCATTGGACGGGGACGTCGCGAGCGCGAGCGCTTTGAACGCCGCATGAAAGCGCGCGAACGACGAGCACGCGTGTGTGATGATGGGTGCATGAAGAGAATGAAAACTAAATTTCTCGCTATGGCGTGACTAGGGTGCGCGAGCGGCGGCGCGCTGCGCTTGGACTTCGGCGAGCCGCAACGCGTCTTTGGCTTGGATGTTGGCTGGATCGAACGCGAGCGCGCGCTCAAATGCTCGAATAGCATGCGGGAAGCGTCGCATGGCGTGAAGAGCTAGGCCTTTGCGGAAGTGGGCTTTGACGTAATCGTGCTTGATGGCGATGCATGCGTCGGCGTCGCTTAATGCTTTTTCGTGCTCGCCAAGCTTTAAAAAACACTGCGCACGGTTACACAAGGCAACGACATGCGTGGGATCGAGCTCGAGAGCTTCGGTGTAATGCACCACGGCTTGCGTGAATATGCCGTCCTTGAATGCAGCGTTCCCTTTATCTTTACGCAATTCTGCACGCGCTGGAGCGGTATCTAAATGGTCGTCAGTGAGCTCATCGCCGAGCGCGGCTCGCAGTTCTCGCTCCGTCGTCGGATACTCATCCTTCCCTCGAATCAATCGCTCCGTGAGCAGCGCACCATCAACAACGCGCGTAATAAATTGTGGAATCTCGCGATGATCACCAGGTGCGAGACTGTCGTGATCTAATCGCTCGTATTCGGCGCCATTTGTTTCGGCGCCGAAACCGACGCGAACGTCAACGCTCGTGGCAAACACAACTGCACCCAAGAAGCCACGTTCGGCGAAAGACAGCACTACGTTGCGGCTCTGATCAACTTGCGTCGTACCCACGGGTGCGTCGTATCGCACGCGCACGCCTTGACATTCCCAAACCTCTACGTGTTCACTCAACACCGCGCCTTTGACCGTCACATTGCAATCCGAGCACCCTTCCACGAACACTTTCGCACACTTCACATCACTTTCAATCACGAACGCGCTCCTCGTGCTCGCCTTAATATGTATAGCTCGCTTCGCGTCCACGTCGGCGGCAGTGATGATGACGTGCTGATCGACGTGGTCGGCATATGCCACGCGCCGTTCGCGTTCTTGTCCCAAACCTTGCGCAATATTCTTCAAATCCGCCGGCGTTAACGACGTTGACGTGGGCGTCGGTTCGTCTACGACTCGTCCTCTCTCCCCATCCGTCATGCGTGCGCGGACTCTGGGCGTGAGGGCGTCAGGAAGTGCGGCGCCGATACGATGACCAGCAGACGCCATCAACACAAAACAAAACAAGATGTAAATTAATCTTCATTTAATTACGCGACGCGCACGATGCGAAGAATGAAACATTGGTGAAATACGATTGCATTTAATATTCCAGTGCGCGTGGTTAACGACAAAAACGCCGACGCGCGCCCGTCGGCGCATGAAGTCGTTGAAGAAATTAAAGCGGTGTTTGTCCCACATTGGAATGGTCATTTGGCGACGCCTGCGTTGTTGTTTTGTGCACGTGTGCGCGCGAAAGAGAGATGACGGAACGCAAAATCGAAGAATCTACGGATATATACGCGCGTTTGCTCCACACGGTTGATGAACTTGAGCGCGAACATGAGGCTGTACGCGAAGAAATGGCCCAAGTGATTAAGTTACGCGACGAGGCGCAGGCGCACGTCTACAGAGAAGAAGAGCTGCAACGTCAATTACAGAAAGAATTAAGTGAGGCTTACGTAGACATTGCTACAGCGAAGAATGCCCTTATCGCACGCGAGGCCACACGCGCAGAGGAATTACATGCACAGGGTATCTTTAGTTCGCTGTCGTCGTCCATGACATCGAACAAAACCGATACGGACGAAACGCAACTCGAGCGCGAGACTCGCATTCGTGAGCGTCAAGAGGCGCTAGAAATTGGTTTTGAACAAGAACGTCAACGCTCTAACGCATTTAAAGCGTCACTTCGTGCTTATGAGTCTCGGATTGAAGCGGAAGCAAAACTCGCCGCTCGAAAAGCCACGCTGGGCGAGGATAAACAGGCTTAAACGCACTCAAACGTCATTCGTCGCCTTGGCGTCGACATCGCACGCTACCTCTACGCGTGGAGTACGACTCATATACGCCTAGTATTCATACGTTTGTACTTCACACACATCTTCGTCACGTTCCGCGGCGAAACCTATTCAAAAGCGCTCGCTAGAAAGGTGATCGATCGCGGAACGCGAGAGGTTTGTTGTCACGCACGCCCTAGACGAATATCCGGAACATCATGTCGTGTTGGTGCTGCTTTAAACCGGCGCGACAAATCTCTGTGGCGTCTAAATTTCATCCTGATGAGGAGGATGACTTGTGGTTTGATGCGCGTGAGGAACTCCACTTTAGCGACAACGAAGCCGTGGAAGACCCAGCAGACAGTAGCTACGACATCACGGCAGATAATATTGGGATTGAGCAAGGCACAGAATTTCCGTTCGTGTTGGGTAAGGTGTGGGAGCAGGAAGAGCACCAAGGACACGTTCAAAGGGCGATAAAAGAGATGAAGAGTAAGGTTCGGTACTTGCTGCGTCGAGAACACGATGCTGCAGTCAAGCAAGCAGAGGAAGAGGCGGCGGAATTAGAACGACTTGGGTTGATGACGCCGGAGAAACGAGAGTTGCATGAGCGCATGCGCGCAGGGAGCAACCCAGATGAGTTTGCAGCTGCGACGAAGGGGTTGAAGGTTGGGCAGGACTTGACGGATATTGAACTTCCACCGACATTCTTTGTACCGTTTAGCACGATTCAAGTTGCGGAAGATGTTGTGTACGTGATCGAGGGATTGAAAAATGACTGGAGTGATTTGCAACACCCGGATCCCGCGCGCCGCATAGCTCGTTTGATCAAACTTTACCTGGACATGAGCGCTATTCGCACCGAAAACGGGTCGGGTGCTGGTGTGCACTCGCCGTACACGTTTGGAGCAATGAAGAAGCCACTCAATCCAATCTTAGGAGAGACTCACCGTATTAAATGCGGTAAGACCGCATACTTAGCTGAACAAGTATGTCATCACCCGCCCATCACGACTTGGGATCTGAGAAACGAAGAGATTGGTTTACATCTGTCCGCGGATGTCAAAGCCAAACCAGTGTTCCGCGGCACGGCGGTGCAAGTATTAATCGATGGAGAGATGCGATTTGAGAATCTGCATACGAAAGAAAAATACGTCATGGACTTTCCATCATTATTTATTCGATTCTTTGGACTCGCGGGGCGGTACTCCGAAACAGTCGGTACCGTGACGCTTCGTAGAGTCAGCGAGGGCCCTCCGTTGCACGCTGAATTACACTTTCGTCCGAGAGGCACGGCGGGCTTACCCAGCCGAGCCCATCGTTTCGACGGTTCAGTTGTGTCCGAAAAGGGACCCTGTATGCATTTTAGAGGTAAATATTCCGACGGCGTTGATGAAATATCGGAAGCGGGTGAGTTGTTACAACCGTTTTGGCGACCAGCGGAGCCAAATTCATCGACGCCGCCGAGGGCGGTGACGCAACCGCTTAACGGTTTCACCGACAGCCATTGTTTATGGGGTGAATTCTTCCAGGCTTTAATCGTCAGAGACATGAAAACCGCAGGTAAGGCTAAGAAGAAGGCTGAACGCGGTCAGCGTCGCTTACACAAGGCTATGAAAACTGGCGAGCTCCCTCCTTGGTCGCCCACGATGTTTTCCACGGAAGACGGCGAACGCTGGACATTAAAAGACAAGTTCGACCCTAGAGTTCAGCAATCGTGGCTCCGATTCATCGGTTATAGAATATTCGAATAGTTTGATTTCCTCATCCCATCACAGTAGCACACGCCTGTAGGCTTTGTATATACTTGACGAATAGAAACATTTGCTCACGACGCGCGTCCCGCCTCGAGCGCCCCACGTCGCGCCTCCTCACTCCCAGCCACGCCAAGCGACCATGGCGTGCTCGACGATGACGCGTCGATGCGCATCCCGCATAGTGATGAACACTATCGCCGCCGCCACCGCCCCGACGAACCCTGCGTCGCGCGTCGTCGGTCTTCGCGCGTCATCGCTCGTCACCGCCGCAGCGGCAACGTCATCGATGCGCGCAACCTCCTCCTTGCTCGCTCAGCGCGCGCGCCGCTCGTTCGCATCAGACACGCACGATGATTTCAAACCCAAATCAAACGTGGAATCCTCTGACGACGTTGCACGCATCATCGCTCAAGACGTGGAAAGTAACGGGGTCATCATTTACATGAAGGGCTCGCCCGCGGCGCCGCAGTGCGGCTTCTCCAACATGGCGTGTCGTATTTTAGATCATCACGGGGTGACGTACGCGAGTCGTAACGTATTGGCGAGCGAAGCATTGAGAAATGGCATCAAGACGTTCTCGAGCTGGCCGACAATTCCACAAATTTTTGTCAAAGGGGAGTTTTTGGGCGGGAGCGACATTTTGATGCAAATGCACCAGAGCGGCGAACTCGCGACGATGTTTGAAGGTTTACCAAAGTCCGCGCCGTGAGGTGACGACGACGCGACGAGGACGAAAATTAAGAAAACGAGATATCTAGTTCTGGCCCCAATAGTCCTGTCCTTTGTGTGTTCTATAAATATTTTTCTACCAGCTACTACGATTACGACGCCCAGTCCCGCGCCATTTGCGCGCTTTTACGATCCTCAAACGTCGTCGTTCCTGACGCCACCTTGACGCTCTGCGACGCCCTCACTTTCTTCACCATGGATTCATTCTGATACGTGCGTCAGTCGTTAGTCCTCAGTCGTCACCACAACAACAACGCGACAGTGGTGCACCACAGCGCACCGTTACGACGCACCTTTATGCCGCGCCTGTCGCTCGCTTGACTGCGATTCTCAGCGGCTTGGAGCGCGCGCGCGCGACGTTCTTCGGGCGTGGCGTGATCGTCGTACGCCGCGGGTTTGCCGCACACGCAACCCATGCGAACGCGCGTGCGATGCGACGCACAGTGAGGG